>Ga0307379_10012231_pt1 | contig 11196 bp, 8 predicted proteins | sample UN2MG_FD_202237 | JGI IMG/M metagenome (GOLD analysis project Ga0307379, IMG submission 202237) | Soil microbial communities from Risofladan, Vaasa, Finland - UN-2 | ecosystem: Environmental > Terrestrial > Soil > Coastal area > Acid sulfate soil | place: Finland: Risofladan, Vaasa | collected... | reverse complement strand
TCTTTCCGCAATTAGTACAATTAGCCATTGTAGTTGGTTTTTAATGATTATTAAATGCACAATGTACAAGTCAACTTATCTAATCTTTTAACTGCATATTCATAGAGATCCATCCCTTGACCAGGTGTATGACAAAACTCTACTTTAGCTTTAGCTGCTTTAAGAAGCATTTCAATAAGTCTTAATTCTTGTAGTTTTTCTTTGACCTCAGGAAGAGGATCACAGTTAGCTATATCAAGGGCGCAGAGAGCATCATTAAGCTTCTTCATTGCCATTGTTATACGTAGGTGGTTATATTCAACATATACATACTCATTAGGAGCTACACTATATTTAATAACATAGACGCCATCAGGGATAGTATTGAATACAATTCCGCAATCCTGAGACTGTAATTCAAGATCACATGCTGTAAGGTTTAACTTACAAAAAGGGGGAACAACATCAAGTCTTACAGCGCATGTAAAACCTGGCGGAAGTATATCAAGGTAAGGACACTCTATCTGAAGACAATCTTCAGCATAGATACTTGTATCCATTATACACATGATACACTCATTAAGTGTGTCCGGAACCTCTAAACTTAATATGTGCTTTGCCATCTTGGATTTATTTGATTAATGAAAAAAAGGGAGAAGAGAATAACATCTCACTCTCCCTTTTAATATGAGTACTAGTACTATACTATTAGTAAGTCTCCAATACTAACGGGTTGTTTGCCCCTGCCAACCATGCTGCCATAAAGGCTTCAAAAGCTGCGTTAGGTCCCGTCATAGGAATCTTAAGTAAGTACTGGTCATTATCAAATGTTCCAGATGGGTTATTATATCTAGGCACTGAGTGCTGGATGTAGTAACATGTATATAGAGTATTTCTATCTACAGCATCTGTTACATCATATCCTTGAGTGATCTCACGAATTCTAAGATCATTGCTAGCAAAGTTATTTTGCTGGTATCTCTCAGATAAGATTAACTCTCTTAATACTGACTCACCTGTTCCCATTACTTGCGTTCCAAATTGGATTGCTGGGTATACAGTTTGAGATCCTACTCCTGAAGGTGTAATACCATCAGAGATACATAGTTGCTCAAATACACAAGGATCACCTGTCTCATCAACCATAGATGCTTGAATTAACAAAGGCTCAATCTCGTAGTGATCAGTTGTTTGGAAAGTACAATCTCCGAACCTAGTCTCAACAAATGCAGCTTGCATTACAAGACCTGCACAACAGTTAGGAGCTGCTGGATCAAAAATTGATACATAAGAACTAGATGGCGCTGCTGGTCCAGCAAATGCTGTTCCTTGTGCTGCCTCTAACTCAGCTTGGAAAGCTGTACCTGCTGCATTCAATGTAACTCCATCAGCCTCAAAGTAAACACCTGCTACACCTGTTTGATAGTTATTTGGAAGATAAAGATCCCAAGTAGTACCATCATCACATGTAACTGTGAATCCAACATTCACAAGACGTTGTGAAGTTTGAGGTGTGAAACCTGGTGCGTAAGAAGGCCCAAAGATAATTGGATCGTTCACTACATATGTCATCCATTCTTGCATTACTAATGCTGGATCAACCAATTCTGGAACTGGTCCGTCACAACATCCTGTATAAGCACAAGCTACTTCATAAGCATTGTGGTTCAACATTCTTAGAGTAGGAGAACCTTTAAGGTCAAATCTTACACCATAACTTTCGTTACAATAGAAAGATGGGCAGCAATTAGCGTCTGCTCCTGCAAGATCCAAGTTAGGAGTAGCCCCAACACCAATGATGTGAGTCTGTCCTGGGTTTGAATCCACTCTATAGAACTTGTTAATAAACTTAGGGTTTACCATCTTAGACTTAGTAGTCTCTTGGTACCCTCCATGGAAAGGACCAACCTTATCATTCTGGTACAATGAAGTAGCCAAAAGTGTTAAAGGTTCCCCACCAGTTGGTGCAACATTCACTGAAGGCCACCCTGGAGCATCCTGATTAGCAAACGTAACAGCACCTACTCCATATGTTGGTAACAAGTCTACAGACGCGTCACCAGCATTATCAATGTAACCAGTTGTTCCACCGGCCCACATTACTTTGCAAAATGCATGATTAAAATAACTCATTTTTCTTTCTTTTATAAATAAATACTATACTATAATATAAGGAAACACTTCCTAATATGCAAACTAAATTAGAGAAAAGTTTAATTGCTTCTCTCTGCTGACTCAGAACCTCTACCATGTTGTCCACCAGATTCAATATCTCCGGCAATCAAAGCAGCTGCTTCATCTATCAGTAACTCTATAATATCATCCTTAAACTCACACTCAACATTAACTGGAGATTCCACTGTTGTGTATGGATCTACACATCCTTGAATTTGAATATATACAGGAAACCTATAGTATGTTAGTCTAGCTCTAGACAATTCAAACTCATCATTTGTGAAGATTCGTGCTCTATTAGCAATAAGAGTAGCAAAGGTTTCAGCCCATTCAAAATTAGGCTTCTTATGTTCATCTCTAAGTAATTGTGCTCTGTTATCCTCTTCTGCCAAATATACTGTCATTGGTCTGGGATCTTCGCAACATTCATTAGTAGCATAAACATCTATTCTTTTATACTCCAAATAGTTATCCGGTAATTCACCTACTGTCTCATAGTAGATACCTTGGGTGATTATAGGTAGTGGTGAATCCACTAATAATCTTTGAAGATCATCAATTCTTCTACGTGATTGCTCATCTCCATCTTGGAAGATATTGGATCCACGGATTTGTCTCCTGGTCCATTCAACCTGAGCCTTATTGAAAGTTTCAACAATTTGCCAGCATTCAATGTTATCATAATCATTGGATGCTAGCTTGTTGACTCTTTCTTTAACCTTTAACTGTAGAGTGATGTTATTCACAGCTTATTATTTTAAATTACCTGGCATCCCTTTAACCGTTCTGCTAGCAGATGGTCTGTTACCAATAGTATTAACATTAATACCAGGTACATTATTCTTAGTTGTAGGTTGCTCACTTAAGCGCTTTTTTCCAGCTTGATTCATTGTTGAATCTAATCCAAACTGATCTTTTCCTTTTTTCATATCACTAGTTTATTTGTTCCATTCAATTTCTACAGCATCCTGGATAGAAACTAAAGCATCCTCATTAAGAGGGTTCTTTAAATGCTCTACTACATCTGCAACATTTTTACCTAACATGGTACTTGTTGCTATGTGGTAGATATATCCATCTGCTTTTGGTGAGATCACTTTATAGTAAGTAGCATCTTTCACCATAGCTCTCAACTTAAGATCACCAACATTTTGTTTGGCTACATCTAAGAAGGTTTCAGCTGCACGCTTTCCATCTCTCTCAAATGACAGTGCATTAATGTAGTTATCCATAACTTCATATAATGTATCATTTGAAGTTGACTTTTTATATTGTGGACTTCCTGGATCAATAACTTTAGTAACATAAAGAAGCTTGTTGCTATCTTTATCATACATAGTTTGTAATTCAGAAAGAGCCTTATTTCTAAGTTTTCTAAGTGTATTCTTAGTTGTCACAGTTTCTTCATGACGGTCTAAGTAAAACTTAGGTGGCTTATCCATTTTTTGTGCATCATGTAAGCTCTTAGCAATCATACTGAATCCTCCAGCATCTATTGCATAAATCTTAATTAAGTCATAAGGATCTGTTGCTGGATCCATAAAGAGGATATCATTACCTGCTTTTAACTCAATCTCTGACCAAAGATCATCATTATCCGGACGGCATAGTTTTACCTTGTTCCAGAATTCTGGATCTTCAGGATCAATAATGTTAGCAGCTAGGGTCTTCTCTAATTCTGCTACTACAATTCTGATCTCTTTGATCTTTGCATCTCTTGCTTCCTCATCTTTCATTCCTTTAACCTCTGGGGCAAATTCATTAAGACCTGTTACATAACGCTTAATTCCATTCTTCTCCAAGCATGCTAGCTGTTCAGTATGGTAAACTCCATCATGTAATGAGAAACCGTATTTCTCAAGACCCATGTTTTCACTGTTTGGGTCAAAATAAGGTCTAATAGATACTTTCTTGTATCCTTTTAAACCTGGCACTTCTACTCTAGTAAATGACATATTTATTTGGTTTTTGTTGGTTTGTACTCGTCATTGTTTTTGTACCTGCCGGTGTGCAAAGTCCGGTATTGCTTTCAGGCATATATAAAAGGAGGGGAAAAAATAAACCCCTCCTTCTAGTTATTCTTAGAATGATCCTCCAGTAACTGGGTTTCTCATTACTATCTTAAGAACCTTAGTTGGATCCTTAACCCAAAGGGCTGGCATTACTTGTGACATCATCACTCGGTATCCATTAAATTGTCCTGAAGACTGGAATCCTTGTGTACGTCCCATATAATCCATAGTACCATTTTGGTACCACCATTTAAGTTGATTATCCCAGTTCAATTTCAACAAGAAGATGTTGTCATTACCTGTATCAGTGATATCAAAGATAATGAATGAATATGAACTTAATGGGTGACCATCAATAATAGGGTTCTCTACATCATTAGTATGTAGGTTATCAAAGGCTGGGTTAAGAACAAACTTAACATTAGCTAAGAATGGGATTACATAACTAGTGTATGCGAAACCAAATCCTAGATCCATTCCTTTACCTGTGATTGCGCCGATATCATCAGCCTGGATCACTAATCCAGCAGCATTAGCCTCACGCTTAATAGCTTCATTAACAAGCTTCATTCCTCCAATACCTGTCTGAACAATAAGCTGACGCTTAGGATCCGGACCATTGAATTCAACTCTACCTTGGTAGAAGTTATAAAGCTCGCACTTGAACAAGTCAAGAGTGAAGTTACCTTTGTTATATACTCTTTTGAAAGAGTTATCCAACTGCTTCCAAAGACCTACAGAAAGACGCATGTCATCTGGACCGTCTTGGCGGATTCTACCACCATGACCCCACATAAGGTAAGTCTCAATGTCATTTGCAATCTTGCTCAAGTGAGCAGCTTCCATAGAAGTAAGGAATGTACGTGAAAGAGTACCATTACCCATAGCTCTCTTAACATAGTCTTTACCCATAGTAGAAACCATGTCTTCAAGACTAGATACAGATGGGTTCATGTTCTTGTCAAAGTTTCTCCAGATCTCAGTAACTGGTACTGTACCGTCTGCTTTCATTCCACCTTTGATCATCATATCAGCTCTAGAAGAGATTGAATAATGAACGTGAGCTTCAGCACCACCTACATAGTTGTAGAATTCACGGAATCCTGATCCGGTTACAATGTCAGAGAATCTCTCACCGTACTCACCACGCGCAGAACCTTTACGGAAGTACTTCATTCCTTCACGCAAGTACTGATTGTCTAAGAACTTAACATTGTCATTGTTAACAAGACGTACTGTATAGATGAAACCATCTCCTAAAGGAAGGATATCATCATCAGTAATGTACATCTCTGTACCATTGTACTTGTCATAAGTAATGATATCACCGTGTCCAAACTCACGCTTATTAAGCTTGATTTTGAAGGTAGTACCATCCTGACCTTTCATTGTGTTACCTGATTCAATATCCTCAATGATATAAGGTAGATCCTGTGAAATAGGAGTCTGCCACTTATACTCACCTCGGTGATTGTCCACCATGATAACATTCTTTCCACCAAAAGAAGACATCTGATAAAGAGGCATCTCCACTTTCTGAGCCATAGCCCAGATATCAACTGGACCTAAGTCCATTGGATCTGAATCTTTTAACATGTCCACAAGGTGATAGGAATCAACGTGAGAGCTCGCATTGTAAGTTGTGTCTCTCAGGAAAATCCCATTGTTTAAAACTGGAGTCGCCATTTGTGTTGTTTTAGATTAATTATTAATTGTTGTTTGTATTCATTATCTTTTAAAGAATCCACCATCAGGTCTCTTGATAGTTCTTCTTCCTGTATCTTTCTTACCAGGATCTGGCTCATCTGTGCCTCCTCCGGATGTTTTACTTGCTTCAGCTTCTTTTAGCTTTCTTGCTGTTTCTGAAACTGCATCATTCTTTGCTCCCTTCTGAATCTCCTTTCTGTAGCCATCTGGATCTGCTAGCAACCATAGTGCTTCTGCAATTAATCCGTGATTTGGTTCTACAAACTGGTGCTTCTCAATCAGGTGGCCAAACAAGTTGGTTTTATTTCCTGATACAGAAGGGTAATTTGGTTGAATCAACCCTTGATAAAGCATGTTCTGTACTTTATTGTTCATTTTCAACCCATTTAGTTCTCCTTTTTCAAGAGTAGTATAAATGCTTTCAGCATATTGACGTGAAGCATTCTCTTGTTGTTCCTTCTTAGCTTCTTGTTCTCTAATTTGACGCTGTACAATCTGATCTTGCATTGCATCTAATTTTGGTTTGAACTGGTTAGCTTTAGCTTCTAGTTTCTCAAGATCTTTCCAACTTTCAATTTGTTCCTGAATTTCTTCTTCAGTTCCAAAGTTAGTAGCTTGCAGGAATCTTCTTGCTGTAGCTTCTTGACCTGATTCACTATCAAGGCTTATACTCTTAGTTTCTTCAGAAGCAGCAAGTGCTTTGAATAAACCTTTTAAATCAGTACCTCCATCTGCAATATACTTTGCTGCATATTGCATTTCCTGTGGTAAGGATTGGAAAAACTCTTTTGGAGTATTAGCTCTAATCTCTTCTTTTTGTGACTCGAAGTTCATTTTAAAGAGATCCTTATAATCATCCAATGTGTAATCCTCAATCTTCTTATCATCATCAAAAGGTAGAATTACTTTATCATCTAAAAGCGCTTGGGCCAATTGGGCCATACCTGCTTTATCTAACTTAGCTCTTCCTCCCTTCTTAGAAGGATCATCAGAATCTGCTGGATCTGCTGGATCAATTTCATCTATAATTGAATCAAATGTACCAGGATCTACAGGATCTGCTGGATCTGCAACTATAGGGTCCACTGGATCTGTTGGATCTACAGGGTCTACTGGGTTTGCCGGTGGATCAGTTGGATCTATGTCATCTAAGACAGTCATATCTACTTTATCCTTTGAAAAGAACGAAGGCTTCCCTGGATTTTTTGGATCTGCAGTCATTGCAACTCCTGCTCCTGGGGCACCTATTAATTGATCTAAATCTTCTGCTGAAATTTGATCAACAATTGTGTTGGTTTGTGTATCTGACATATTCTTTGTTGGTTTTGATGTCTATAATTTAATATAAGTAATTTACCTCTAATAAACTAATAAAGTTTATAAAAAGGGCTATAGAATAAGAGAATTATCTTACTATATAGCTATGGTTATTTCTTCTTATTATTATCAGCTTTAGGTTTATCAAATCTATTTTTGTTTTCTCTAGCAATAGCAAGCTTATCCTGAGAGATCTGTTCATTAGATCTTAGCTTCTCACGGTCCATATTAAGCTTCTCTTGATTCATTTGGTTCTTAGAGTTCTCTTTCTGAATATCTGATGCTATAGTCTGGTTATATTGTTCAGTTTCTTTAATCTCATCCATAGAGTCTTGGAAATCAGAACGCTTATTCTCATCAAGATCCATCATGGCTCCATAACCAGATGCTCTTATTTCAGCAATAACAACATCTTTCTGTCTATCTTTCTGAGCTTCTGAAGCTTCAAATTCTCTTTCAAGAGCTTTATCTCTTTCCTGAGCTTTGATTGCTTGTTCTTGTAATTGTTGAGCATGCTGTTGTTCTTGTTCTTTCTGAGCTTGTACTTTCTTCTCAGCTTGTTTCATCACATCAGTAATCTCAGGAATACTATCAGCTTTAATGATACTTCCTAAATCATAGATAGAAGCTCCGGATGTATTATTTTCTAAAGCCAATCGTCTAAGTGTTTCCATAACAGCTCTATGGTTTGCTTTAGTGGTAGCAAATACATTGATATCTCTTAATAGAAGTTCTGTACCATTAATCTGGAAGTTAACCTTTTCATGTGCAGATGTTAAATACTGCAGACGTACTGAAGGTTTATTTGAATTATAGTACATGGCAAGATCTGTTCTCATTTGATGTACTCTTGGCATCAAGTGATCAGAGTGTTGAATGAAGTATTGTTCTGTTTGAGCATAAGATCCGTTAATAGCAGCTCTTACTCCTTCTGCAGTTTCTTGTTCAATTTGTTGCCCCATTCTTTGTGGAGTAACTCCAATGTTAGCAAATGCTTCCATCTTAAAGTAGTTAGCTAACTGCACTCTAGACATTAGTCTATTTGTTTGTTCCAAGTTTAATACCTGTAAATGCTGCATAGCAATAGGATTCTCTGTATTAGTTATGGTGCTATCAAATGGCATCATACTAAAATCCTTCATTGCAACATATGCTTTAGCTAAGTTGTTCTTACCCCAGTCTTCACCCATAGAGTGTCTAGGAAGACCGTTCTGATCAAATGCTACAATAGTACCCAACTCATCTACTAAGATGTCTGAGATCTGATTATTTACAATGTTGTATCCAATCTGCCATGGTTTCATTTGATCCACACAAGATACTGATCTAGAATTTCTATCTGTAAAAATTCTACCTTCTACTGGAAGTTTACAACCGTACTTATGTTTATCTCCTTTGAATTGGAATTTAACACGTCCAATATGATTTTGATTGATACCAAGATACATTGGATCTACACCACCGGGATTGTTTTGTCCCCAGAAGCTTGAATGGTTAGGTCCTATTTTAACACCACCATAAACCTCATTGATCCATATCCAATCAATATGCTCACCATATACCAGGTTATCTTTCCCTTTGTTTTTAAAGAGAGTAGTGTTGTAAATAGGTTTATCTGTTATTTTGTATGTTTCATCAATGATCTCCTGAGATACTTCTCCTGTTTCATCAATCTTAGTAAGGTGTCCTAGTTTACGCTGAGACTTCCAGTAACATGTAGTAACTCTTAGTAACTGATTAGATCCAAAATCTAAAAAGTCTTCTGATTCTCCTAAGATCCATGATACAATATCTCCACCATTTTCATTAAAGTTATCTTGCATAGACACAAATTGTCTGTATGCTAGAGATGGCATTTTAGTATTCCAATCATGAGACTTTGTAGCATCATAGTAAGATCCATCATTCTGTTGTCCCATAACTGTGTATCCCGCAGATTTTGAAGGATAAATAGCTTCTAAAGATTCAAGTTGAGTTTGAGTCATAACCCATCCATACTTATCTACAACATCAGCAACTGACATCATATCCACTTTACCTACAAAATTACCATCTGCAATATACTTTACACTTGGTGATTTATGATAGAAGGTAAGAGCTGGGTTCCATAACTCTATGTCATAATCATCTTCATACATTTTAAAATGCCAGAATTCTCTATCAGTAACAAGCATATCTCTAAACCCTTCTTCTTCTAATTCATCCATAGAGAACTTCTCCATATCTGCTTCATACTGATGTTGGGCCCATTCTTCTTGAATAGATCTATAATCTTTATCAAAGAATTCTTGGATCTCAGGTAAAGACTTAACTTCTTCCTGCATCTTTTTCTGTACTTCCGGATCTCCAATATTGACACCTTGCTCCATAAGCTTGGCTTGAACTTTCATCTGAGCATCCGCCAAGAGATTCTGTTCAATCATTGCACGCTTCTGCTCCATCAGTTCATTGTAAGACAATTCATCTACAGATCTGTATGTAAGCTTTGTGTTTCTTTTAGCAAACTCATTACATAGAGTATTGACTACATTTGGAATAATAGGATAGAACTTTAACTCAAGTGCTGAAGTATCCTCTGCAGTTAACTGTTCTACAATCTCTGTATACTCATTATCCTCTTCAACAATATAGTCTGTCTTATCTATGATACCATTAGCAAGCTTATAGTTCTTAAGTAGTCTTCTAGAGTTTCTTCTTAGTTGCTTAAGACCTTGCCATTCAAACCAGTCCATATTCCAAGCAGCCCAATCATCATCCTTTTCTTTTTTAGATAAGAACTGGATTGGTTGAGTAAGAGTAGCCATCTTGTTATAGTCAGCCTTCTTACCTTTCTTCAGGTCCATCGCATTTAATACTTCCATACTCTTTTATTTCAGGTTCTTGAAAGGGTTTCTATTCTTGCCCTTAGAGCGGCCTTTATTCATACCAATGTGATTAAAAGGTCTCTTACTTAATTTAAACAAATTCTGGGACTTTTCCAAGTTTGGACCGTTCTCTTCCTCTATGATTCTCTTATATCCTCTGTTAGATTCCTGGATCTTAACAAATGAAACCAATGCTGCAAATGATACAAGTCTATCCACGTTGAGTCCATCATGGTATTCAGCCATCTCCTTAAGCAACATAATATCCGGTATTCTTTCTACACCATAGGTAGTTTTAATGATTACTCCATCTTCATCATATTCAACATCAAGTTTCTCTTTGAGGAACTCAATTGCATATGAGATCATATGGTTCTTAAATAGAGTACCAGTGTTCTTCCATCCGTAGTCTTGGTATACAGTCTTGTTAGCTCCAACATTCTTAAGGAAGATAATCTGATCCCTAGGAACTAAATACTTTTGTTTTCTTATAGCAATCATATGCTGGATGAATAAAGACACGTTGTTCTCTACTATAGTCCAAGCATTGTACCATTCTATTATGAGCTCTAGTCTTTCATGAGTCTGGTTAATATCATCAAATCTTCCGCACCATGTGGCCACAATTTTACCTTGTTCAACATGAGTCTTCATTTCTCCATTCTCATCTGGTCTACTGATTTGTATAGTGTTCTTGTAAACTATGATAGAACACAATGAATCTGAAGTTGTTGTCTTACCTTCTGATACAGGGTCAATGGAAGCTACGTAAGTTAAGAATTCAGGGTTATCACTGATGGGTCTCTCCCATACAACAAGACATCCTTCTTTATCTACAGCATTCTTCTTAACCGGGAAATCTTTTATAGGACTCTTCTTAGATTCACTAAGTTTGATTGAATCATTCTTACCCCTTTGAATATCTAAATATTCTACTGGATATTGTTTATTCTCAATTCTTTCTACCTGGCTAGTAAGAAGGTGCAGTGGAAATTTAGATTCTTCTCTAAAGGCAAAAGCTTCTTTAATATTAATTGGTTTCTGTGATACCCTTAGCTGATACTTGGAAGGTTCAAGATCTCTTTTCCAAACTTCTCTTTGTAATTTAATAGCTTCAAGTGCTTCTTCTACCTGAGAGTTAC
>Ga0307379_10012230_pt1 | contig 11196 bp, 7 predicted proteins | sample UN2MG_FD_202237 | JGI IMG/M metagenome (GOLD analysis project Ga0307379, IMG submission 202237) | Soil microbial communities from Risofladan, Vaasa, Finland - UN-2 | ecosystem: Environmental > Terrestrial > Soil > Coastal area > Acid sulfate soil | place: Finland: Risofladan, Vaasa | collected... | reverse complement strand
GCAGCTTGGGGATGGCTTACTGCCGAAATCCCACACCTATTAGGCGTAAGCCTAAGCTCAACAGGTGCGGGATTCTTATTTTAACGGCCAGCCGGTTGGGCAATAGCAGAGCCACTGTTCAACAAAAACTCCCAAATCAAATTCGTTGACGATATTATGCTCATCCTCGTACAGGTCAGCAGGCAGCCCAGTTCCTGTTTCCAGCCAGTATTCGGCGAACCTCGCAAAGCTCTCGAAATCAACAAAGCATAATGGCCCGCCCGTCCAGAAGCCGCCGAGCAGCTCGTAATCACCGCCCGCTGAGTAGGCGGCGTCCGGCTGACCAATCGTGCCGGTAAGCACGTACGGCCCACCGCTGCTTCTGCCCCCGCCGCCGTCTATCGTACTCCAGGTGATACTATAATCAGCGTATCCTGTTGCAACTATCGAAAATAGAACAAATAATGAAATCCACCTGTTTCTCATTTTATTTTTCCTTTCTGTGCGATACTCATCTGAGCAACAATCGCTTCCAGTTTTGCCAGCCTTGTTTCCAACGCTATATTTTGTTTGTGAAGCTGGTCAATATAAATATGTGCCTTCTCTAATTCTTCAACAATACCTTTTCGGTGTGCTCCGACTTCAACGATTTCCCGGCCCTTCTCATCGGTCATCGCTTTTGGAATCGCCGGAAGGTGCTTGTTTTGCCACATAAATTCTGAATGTTTATCAATCGATTCCAGCTCATAATCCGGCCTAAAAACATAATCAGCATGTAACACGCCGCCTCTCTGCCAGATTGGACCCTTGACGTCCAACGTGCCGTTTATCTCTACAAGATCACTGGCAAAGTCACCGTAAATAAGAGGATTGAATGTACCGGAATTGTCTATATATAGTTTGTCGGAACCGGTTTCATAGTATCCTGCATTATTACCAATAAAAACATTGCCTGTGCCTGTCGTGTTGTAGTAGCCTGCCGATGCTCCTGAGAATGTGTTGCCAGTGCCTTCCGTGTTGGAGAGGCCTGCCTGATGTCCTGAGAATGTGTTGCCAGTGCCTTCCGTGTTGGAGTAGCCTGCCTTCAATCCTGAGAATGTGTTGCAACAGCCTGTCGTGTTATTGTAGCCTGCCAGATATCCTGTGAATGTGTTGGCACCGCCTTCCGTGTTGGAGTAGCCCGCCCAGTTTCCTAAGAATGTGTTGTAATTGCCTGTCGTGTTGAAGTAGCCTGCACTATATCCTGAGAATGTGTTGGCATAGCCTGTCGTGTTGAAGTAGCCTGCACTATATCCTGAGAATGTGTTGTGACTGCCTGTGTTATTGGCTCCGGCCCCGGGACCAATTGATAGGCTGTCTGTGCCGGAAACGGAAATCGCGTTTTGACCGCCAATTTTGTAAGAAGCGGTGGTGTTGATGTTTCCGCTAAAGTAACCGGCGTAGCCGGTGGGGCTGTTTGTCGTTCCGTAAACTCCGTAATTTGTACCGCTGGCTGCCGATGCCACACCGTAAAGCCCGATACCGGAAGTGCCGTCGGCTTTACCAAGGACGCCCTTCCCGGCCGACGTGTTCGAGGCAACACCCATGACAGCGGGGTTGATATTCCCCAGTGTCTCGCCATAAACTCCAATACCTGCATCACCGGTGGCCTTGCCCCAAACGCCTTTGCCGCCGTAGCTGTTTGTTGCCAGGCCATAAACGCCGCCTCCAAATTTGCTCGGCGATTCGAAATACCCTCCGTAATTCGTTACATCCCCGCCGGTTGTCGCCACGCCATAGACGCCGTAGCCGGAGGCATCGCTATTGGTGGCAGCAATAGTCCCGCCAGAGCTTGACCCACTGATTTTAACATCGCCCGCAACTTCCAGCTTTGCGGCTGGAGTTGTAGTTCCAATACCAACCTTTCCGGATGGGATTGAGTACATATCATTCCCAGAGATGAGCCAGTCGCTATCGCCACCAATAGAGGGCGTCTGCCAGGTTGCAAGGCCGTCGGCATCTGACGTCAGGACCTTACCTGCTGCGGGCGAGCCGCCGGTAACTTTGACCTGGCCATTTACTTCTAATCTTGCACCCGGACTTGCCGTGCCGATACCGACGTTTCCGGCCTCTTCGTAAATCGCTGAATCGCCGAGAGTATCTGAGCCTGTGAATTTAGCGATATAATTGGCTGTGCCGCTGCCGCTGATGCCACCTGGAATACCCCCGGCGCTCTGGGCATAACCTGCGGTCTCTGCATAGAGGGCATACGGCGTTGGCGTCAGCTCCTGCCGTGGACTCAGAGTAGTATATACATTTGGGTCGTTCAGCTCGCCCGGCCGCACGCCAATCTCCAGCCAGACTGCATTGCCGTCGAACACTTCGCTGCCGAAGTCCAGTTCCACCGTAAAGTAGCCGTCGATGACATCAAGGTCGTTCACATCAATCGTGCTTCCCAATTGCCCCCCGGCAAATGGGGCGTCATAAAGTTCGAATTCAAAGTCATACTCCCCATCTGCCGCCGTGTTGCTGTCTATCAGACGTCCCTGGTATGTAAACGCCGTGCCCATTTCATCGGGCACAATCCTGATGTGTACCGAATCCAGTACTTTCAAAGACTTACCGTCTTTAAGTACCAGGTCGGTTTCTCCAGGCTCTTGCGCCTGATACTCGAAGATGAAATGAGTACCTGGACTCGGCGGCGTAATAAAACCACTTGCGGTAACCTCGTACCCGTAAAAATCATGCCCAATAATTGGAGTTACGCGTGCACTGTCGCCAGCCTCCTTGGTGGTTTTGTAATGCAAGAAACTGCCCAGAACCACGGAATCTTCAAAGCCGATAACATCAGTGTAGACCATGCTGTCATCCGATACCACCTCAAAAAAACACGACTGGCCCACTTCAAGGATAATTGAATCGACCGGCTGCTTGTTTACCGTTAGGTATTGAGCGCCGTGTACAATCGGCGCCGAGCAGACCACCAGGCCCAAAGCCAAAACCAACATCACTGCCATTCTTTTTCTTCTCATTTTGTGCCCCTTTCAAAAAAAATGTTATTATTTCATGCCATAACTGTTATGTGCCTATTTTCTTTGACAAAAGGATGTAATTATGGATTTCTTTCTAACACTTCTATCCTTTGCTTCAACAAGTCATTTTCTTTCTTCAGTTCCTTTACCGCTTCGACGAGAAGTGGCGTCAGCTTGCTGTAGTCCATACCGGTAGCATCTATGCCGTTTTCTTCATACTCTACTATCTCCGGCAGGACCTTTCCGACCTCCTCGGCTACCATACCGACATCGTGGCCTCCGCCGTGCTCGGCGTCCCAGTTAAAATATACGCCGCGCAGAGCCATAACCTTCTCCAGCGGCTCATCAATAGGCCGAATGTCATTCTTCCAGCGGATGGAAGAGGTGGAACCGTAATCCGTGCCAGGTCCATCGGCATAAAAGTCATACGCATTTCCAATGCCTACGACTCCCTTTCCTAAAGTGTTTGGTGCAGAACCAGAAACGCCAACGCCACCCATGCCGAAGGAATCAAATGTGCCGCCAAATCCATAGCCGGCGTGGCCGTAGACGCCACAGCCATCTTGGCCTGTAGCCAAGCCATAGACACCTCGGCCATTGCTGCCTGTGGCATAGCCGTAAACGCCCATCCCGGATTGTCCATCGGCCCGAAAGTAGCCACCGTGGTTTTGTACATCACCGGTATTGCTGGCATAGCCGTACACGCCCAGGATTTCAGCATTAGCCTTGATGGTGCCCTCCACGGTGAGCTTTTCATCAGGAGTTGTCGTGCCGATGCCGACTTTGTCGCTGAAGTAACCCCTGCCTATAAAATAACCTCCATAGCCAGAACTGCTTTTGGTCTTGCCAAATACACCATAGTTGGTTCCCGATGAAGCAGAGGCCTCGCCATATACGCCTGTGCCTTGTTCGCTATTGGCTTGGCCGTGCACGCCTATGTCGTAACCTGCGCCATTGTTTTGTGTCCTGAAGCAGCCGCCGTAACCAGAATCTGCAGAGCCGTACACACCAACCTTGCGGTCCCATATAATCGTAATGGGCGAAGATTCGTTTATGCCGGTTATAGCCGGAACTACTAAAGATGAGTCAATAGCCTGAACATGCTTACTGAAGAAAAATCCGTTCACCTCTACATCCCCAACCACTTCCAGCTTTGCTGACGGACTCGTCGTCCCGATGCCTACATTGCCCTCCGGGGTAACTACGACCTTGGGCCCGCTCCTGCCGATGACAAAATCGTTGGCATCTTCACTCAAGCCCACGCCCTGGACCCAGTAGTCGTCGGGGGTGACGTCGCTGCCGGGGACAAAGGCCATCGAGGCTTCGTTGACTCCGGGATTCGAGTTTTGCAGCTTGAGCATTCCAAAATTGGAACTGGGCGAGTAGACATGCAAGGCCGCCTGCGGGTCGGTCGTTCCGAGCCCAACGTTGCCGCTGGTCTCCCGAATAGTCAGGGCCTCCGGGACCAGGTAGCTTCCCAGGGTCAGACCGAAGCCCCACTCGGACTTGATGTACTGGTTTTCGTCGCCCAGATACAGGTACGCCGACTCACCGGCGCCGTCAAAGCCATCGGTGCCCCGTACGCGGATATTGCCACCGGCCACATCCAACCTCTCGGTCGGAGGCACGGGCCCCAGACCTACGCCGATGTTTCCAGTATCGCCCTTGAGCGTCATACGCACCTGGTCGCCCCCGAACAGATGCAGGTCCTTGCCGGCAGTATAAGGGCCAAACGATGTCCCCCCATCCTGATTGATACCCCACACCGAGGCGCCCTCATTGTTGCGAATCTCCACCAAGTGGTAATCACTATCGGCGTGGTCGAGCTGGATGTCGGTATTACTCAGCATCGGAGTGTGCGCACCGTCCCCGAGCTTCATCGGGATATAGAATCCGGCGGCCTTGACGGCATAGAGCGCATACGGAGTAGGTGTTACTTCCTGCCGGGGACTCAAAATCACAAAACCATTAGGGTCGCAACTATCACCCGGCCGTACCGCTGTTTGCAGCCATCGGGCATCGCCATTAAATGCGTTAGGTTCATTAAAGTCCAGTTCCACCGTGAAGTAGCCGTCGATGACATCAACATCAGGTTGGTTGACGTCGCCTCCCACCTGATTGCCGGTGACGGTGTTCGCTTCATCAAAAAGCTTGAACCGAAAGTCATAGATCTCATCGGCAGGGAGATTGGCGTCCATAAGCCGGCCTTGATAAGTAAAGGCACTGCCCATCGGTTCTGCCTCGCTGACCTTGGGCAAACAGACCATCAGGCCCAAAGCCAAAACCACAATTGTTAACATTTTTGCACTTTTCATCTCTTTACCCTTTCAAAAGAATTTCACTTCAGTTCAGTCACCGTTTTCACCAACTGTTTTAACTGCCCAACCTCTTCCTGCAGTTCTTCAATCTGCTTTTGTTGAGCAACAATCTGAACATCTTTTTCTTTGTGCTGTTTTTGTAGCTCATCAAGGTCTGTCTTGAGTTCCTTGACAGCTTCCACCAGAAGCGGCGTCAGCTTGCTGTAGTCCATACCAATGGTATATATGCCGTCTTCTTCGTATTGCACTATCTCCGGCAGGACCTCTCCAACCTCCTCGGCAATCATACCGACATCATGCTCTCCACCGTGCTCTTCGTCCCAATTGAAATAAACACCCCGCAGACTCATAATCTTCTCCAGAGGCTCATCAATGGGCCGAATGTCATTCTTCCAGCGGATAGATGAGGTGGAGCCGTAATCTGTGGCAGGACCTGCGGCAAAAAAGTCAAACTTTACACCCCAGCCTTCGACGCCAATTCCAAACATGCCGCCGGCATAGGCGTAGACGCCCCGGCCACTGATGCCGTCAGACCGAAAGTAGCCGCCATAATTGGACACAGCACCAGTATTACTGGCATAGCCATATACGCCGCGGCCATCGCCACCTGCGGCCTCAAAGTAGCCGCCATAATTGTAGTAATTTCCATTATTGCTGGCGTAGCCATAGACGCCCGTTCCATATTTGCTGGCGGCCTTAAAGTAGCCGCCATAATTGGACACAGCACCAGTATTACTGGCATAGCCATATACGCCGTGGCCATTGCCACCTGCGGCCTCAAAGTAGCCGCCATAATTGTAGTTACTTCCACTATTGCTGGCGTAGCCATAGACGCCGCGGCCATCGCCACCTGCGGCCACAAAGTAGCCGCCATAATTGGAGTAACTTCCACTACTGATGGCGTAGCCATAGACGCCGTAGCCGCTACTACTGAAGCCATAAACACCATGGCCGCTAGCGCTGGAGCCATACACGCCATCGTTGCTGCCGCCAAGAACGCCGAAATTGCCGCTGGTAATGTTATAGCCATACACACCACAGAAGCCTTCGCCATGCACCCCGTAGCCGTTACTACTGAAGCCATAGACACCACGGCCGCTAGTGCTGGTGCCGTACACGCCGTCACCGCTGCTGCTGGAGCCACACACACCGTAGTTGCTGCCGCCGAGATACCCCTTGTTGCCACTGCCGGCGTGTTGGCCATACACACCGTGGTCGCTGCTGCCGAGGTAGCCATAGTTGCCGCCGGTATTCGTACCTAAAACACCGTATCCACTGATACTATTCCCGCGAACGCCGTGGCCCGTCAGACTATTACCGCCCAAACCGTAACCGGCCCCCTCATTTATCCCCAAAATTACCGCATCGCCGGGGATATCGGCTGTCAATATAAACGGTATCTCTACTCCTGCCCGCAGTGCATAAAGCGCGTATGGTGTGGGTGTGACCTGCTGACGGGGATTTAACGTAACGTACCCATCAGGGTCGTTGGAATCACCAGGCCTGATACTTATCTCGAGCCAGCGCCAATCCCCGGAAAAGACTTCGCTGCCGAAATTCAGCTCGACCGTGAAATAACCATCCGGTATCTCCACGTCCTGCACATCTGTTACCCCTATTTCGCTTGGGCCTTCCGGCGAATCGTAAAGTTGGAACATCATATCATAGACACCTTGTGCGGTGTCGTTGGCATCCATCAGCCGGCCCTGGTACGTAAACGCCGTACCCATTGGCTCTGCCTCAGTAGACCCAACCAGCCAGACCACCAGGCCTAAAGCCAACACCAAAATTGCTAATATTTTTGCACTTTTCATCTCTTTACCCTTTCAAAAAATGGTTGATTTGACTTGATTTTCACGGCGCACCATGTCCGCACCGATACCTTTTCGTGAAATTTCACAGAACCGAAACAATAGAATCGTGTCTTCTTCACCATTCCTCCACGAAACCATATTAATTGAACTCGATTGTATGGCTTACCACTGTGTTGTCAAGAAAAATCCGCTTTTTTTAAGTCTTCCTGTCCCCGCGAAAGCGGGGATCCAGTTAGTCCCTCCTACCACCACAAAACACCCCCCCCGCGCTTGCCGCCTTCTGTCTTTCGCCGCCTGCACGAGTCCCTGCATGCTTTAGGCAGGGATCCAGCTATTTATATGCTTATAAAACACTTTTTTGGTCATTTTTTTGTCCCTTTTGTGCATTTTGTACTTTCCCTCGACTTTTCTCGGGATGGTGAGCCTGTCGAACCATTTCGTGTCTAATTCGTTTTGAATTTTGTATTTCGGTCATTCGAATTTGTTTCGGATTTCGGATTTCGTGCTTCGTATTTTACCCCTACTTCTTCGTGCCGGAGCCTGTCCGCCGTAGCTTTAGCGAAGGCGGATGTCTTCGTGGCTAAACCACTATGAACTACGGAGCTTGTCCTGAGCGAAGTCGAATGGATCTGCGTCTAAAAAATTCGTGTAATTCGTGGCTAAAAACCCTCCGCGTCCTCTGTGGCTATATCTTTTCGTGTCTTTATGTCTTCGTGGCAAAAACTCTGCGTTCTCTGCGCTCTCTGCGGTTAAAAAATCAACCAAAAGCGCACATAGTAACAGGCCAAATCTGAAAAAAATAAAAAAATTTTATCTGCTTTGCCCACAACAAGTTAATCCTGTAAATCCTGTCAAAAACACGCCATTTTTCGCATCAAACGCGCACTTTCGTGCATTTATAGAGGGACAGTTTTTTTTGAAAACTTGTCCCGCACGTATTAGGCGTGAGCCTATGTTTAATAGGTGCGGGATTTGAAATTAGGATTTTGATATTGTTTCGGATTCTTGTCCGCAGTAGTCTTGACGTAGGCGGATCGTACTTAGGATTTCGGATTTCAAACTACCAGATAACTCTTTACCCAACATGATGTTAACGCCAACAAAATTATGTATTTTTGTAGTACCGCCAGGCCTATTCATGACCACAGAAGCCCAAAACCACGCAAACCGCCGTAACGCCCCAAAGACCCACCGCCCCCCGAACAAACCGCCTAATCAGCCCAAATTGTCAACCAATTATGACTCAATAATAACAAACAAAGCCAATTTCCCGGATGACCAAATGAACGTAAGTGCTATTACAACAAAGGATTATGAAAATATTTCCAATTGCAAACTGTGTGAAAACAAACCCAATTCAAACCCAACTTGTCGCGGCGTAGCCTCTGGCGAAGCCGGATTCAAAGCTAATACAAAGCCAATTAAAGCCAATAAAATGCCAAAACGAACCCAATACAAACCCAATACAAACCCAATCAAACCCAACCTGTAGTGAGCTTGTCGAACCTATTTCAGTGCTCAACAATGTTAAACTGCGCAATCTGCAGCGCCGCTATTTCAACCGACAAATCTCTTCAGCAGCCGATGCAGAAGTTCCATTGGCAGCCCCATCACGTTTGTCAGACTCCCCTCGATTCTTTCAATAAATTCGTCTCCTCCCTCCTGTATAGCATAAGCCCCCGCCTTGCCCCGCCACGAGCCGCTCTTGATATGTTCAGCAATTTGGCTTTCAGTCAATTTCTTCGGATAAACCGTCGTAGTATCGCTCTCTACAATCTCGGTCCCATCGTCTATTCTGACAATCGCGACAGCGGTTATTACTTTATGAGGCCCGCTGAAAAGCTTTCTGGTAATCTCCTCAGCCTCTTTTGCATCGGCTGGCTTGCCTATAATTCGGCCTTTATAATCTGCAACGGTGTCGGCGCCGATGACCAAACAGTTCGGGGACTTTTCAGCAACACTTTTCGCCTTGGCCAAAGCCAGCCGTTCAGCATATTCACAAGGACTGATACGCTCATCAACAAAAGCCGATTCATCAATATCCGGGGAAACAGAAGTAAACTTATAGCCGGCTTCGGCCAACAACTGTTTTCGCCGCGGCGAAGCCGAAGCCAAAATGATAGATACCGAATCCTGTTCAGACATAATTTTTTATCTTTAGTCCTCGGTCTTGAACCTAACGTGATAGACTATCTTCCTGCAAAAAGCTGTATACTCCTTCTCGATTTCCTCGAAATCATCACCAATATAATGCTTAAACAACAGCGGGCCGACCGCTCGATTCCACCGGACAGTTCGCGGTATGTTTCTATCTGCCGCAATCCTTTTGTTGACCGCACTGAGCGGCCAATCACCCCTAAGGCCGCCCAACAGCAATTGATGGTAATTTCGCAGCCGCTTCCCGTAACCATCTTCCCGCAGAAATCGCACCAGCGCATAGGATTGGCCGTAAAAAGCCGTTACAGCATCGGCCTCATTCGTAGCAAGCACCTCGCCGGGATTTACAGCTATCAAATTTCTCAATGTAAGCATCTTGTTTTTCAGCAGCGTTTTTCTCAATGCACCCAATCGGTACATATTCCTACCCGGCTCAAAATAAATCAGCCCCTTCTCGCCCCTGCTGGCCTCAAAGAGCATCGCGATACCCTCGTCGAGCCAGCTTGGCAGCCGGAATCTAAAATGCCTGCTGTTAAACTGATGCCACCCCTCATGCCCGAGAACGGAAAAGGTCCGCTCTCTGCCGATATTATACGCCACACAGGCACCGTTCAGATAATATGCACCGGCCTTTATCTTGCAGTACAGCGCCGCCTGCGGACCCGCAAAGCTCTTCGTAAAATCCTCCCACTGCCGGCGCTCGGCAAAAAGGTAAATAGTAAACCGGGTGCTCGTTCTGATAGGTTCCGGCAGTTGGTTCTGATAGTCGCGATAGGCCGACTCAACAAATCCGGGAACCTGGCGAAGCATCAGAGGCTCCAACAGCGTTGTGAAAATCTCATAGTGAGCGGTGGCAAGTTTCAGTCCGGGCCCATACTCGTTTTCCCAGACCTCGACGGATTTAAGGGCCGGCAGATTCTCGCCCCGCAAACGCTTAATCATACCGGCTGGTGTATCGATTCTTTGAGCACCGCCGGTACTTATCGAAGAGGCGCTTTCAAAGCAGCCGGCCAGACAAAAAGTCAAAGGTATCAAAATTAATGCAAATTTACTTGCCACAATTCCTTTCTCGGCACAAACTTCGGCCATATTTAGGCCCGAAGCCGAATGTTTTGTCAAGCTTGAGTTATAAGAACCGGAAAAGAAGTATTCCCCAAATACCTGCCGCCACTGCTTTGGCCCGCATATTTCATACTTTCTGTGATAAGCCGCCTTTTGTCAGTAACATATATATGATAAACAGACCTATGCGCACGAAAAAGTTTCAAAAAAGCCGTGAAATACTCAGCTTAAATCCGAACAAATAAAAAAAGGGCCGGAAGCGTAATGCTCACAGCCCCTTGTATAAAGACTTCGCCGATATCCGGAGCTAACGCTGGTCGTGTGGAACGGTAACGGTTGCGCTGCGAACAACAGCATTGCCGCAGTCATCAACTGCCCTGTAGGTTATAGTGTAAACTCTGTCATTGCCGGTTCCACTGCGCTCGGCCCTTAGATAGATAGAGCCGTCATCGCCTACCTGAACATCATCGCTGGTATTTCCGGCGCCTTTGGCATCATCAGCTTCGTTTACTGAAATGCTTACCATTGAAACTTCCGGTGTCGCATCACACTTATCGCTTACCGTCAAGGTGGGAGTAATCAGAACCATCTTATGATTTGCCGGCCACAGTACCGTTGGGCTGACCGCTAATGCAAATTCAGGCGTCGTCGTATCCACAACAGTTATCGTCTGCGCACAACTCGAACTGTTACCGCACTCATCAGTCGCTGCCCAGGTGCGCGTGAGCGTCCCCGTATTGCCGCAGTCCGGCTGCCATTGGTCACTGTGCGTAATCGTGACAGACCCGCAGGTATCACTGGCCGTCGCCGAGCCATTTGCCTCAACACTGGTATCTGCCGGACATTCAAGCGTTA
>Ga0307379_10012229_pt1 | contig 11197 bp, 10 predicted proteins | sample UN2MG_FD_202237 | JGI IMG/M metagenome (GOLD analysis project Ga0307379, IMG submission 202237) | Soil microbial communities from Risofladan, Vaasa, Finland - UN-2 | ecosystem: Environmental > Terrestrial > Soil > Coastal area > Acid sulfate soil | place: Finland: Risofladan, Vaasa | collected... | reverse complement strand
TATTCAGGTATAATCTGCTCGACACGTCATCTTCCACTATCAGGATTTTCTTGTCCTTAAGAAATTCATTTTCCATAATCGTCAATGTTATCCGAAAAGTCCATCATCTCGAAGCAGCAGCAAAATTGCGGATTGTGGCACAACAATATATTTTTCTTTATTGAATTCAATCTCGATTGCACTATTCTGAAGATAAACAGCCTGATCGCCCTCTTTTGGCTGAAGGGGTACATATTTAGGTTCTTCAGATCTGTTTTTCCACGGTTCATCTGTATCATTAACTGATGGAATGGGATAACCGGGGCCAACCTTAAGCACATAGCCTATCTGAACTTTCTCATTTTCATTCACCCCAGGTGGTAAGAAAAGACCGCTCTTTGTCTTTGATTGCGGCACTTTTGGCTTAATAAGAATCCTGTCGCCGATAACAATCAGCTTCTGAAGATATTTTTCATCCAGTAAAACACTCATGATTTTTTGCAATTAAAACAAAAATATCATTTTTTAATTTAAACAATGAAAAGGAAGCAGAATTAATTAATATTGTGTTTGATCATGAACGTTAAATTGCCGCATTTATTTCCTTATGGAGCTCTCAGACACATATCTCACTATTAAATCTTTTTCACAAGGGATTTATAAAGAGAAAGGAAGCAGATTTATCGGAATGGCATACCCGGTTGTCACTGTGGAGGATGTTAAATCAATTATTGAGAGTGCAAGAAAGGAGTTTCACGATGGCAGGCATCATTGTTATGCATATATGCTTGGACATAAAAGACTTGTGTGGCGGGTTAATGACGGCGGGGAACCTTCGGGAAGTGCGGGCAAGCCAATCCTTGGTCAGATTAATTCACATGGTTTAACCAATATCCTGATTGTTGTTGTAAGATATTTCGGCGGTAAATTGCTTGGTGTCAGTGGATTAACAAATGCATATAAATCGGGGGCTCTCTCTGCAATAAATAATGCAGAAATTGTGGAACTTACAGTTCGTGAATATTATGATATTTCTTACCCTTATTCATCATTGAATGAGGTGATGAAAGTACTTAAAGAAGAGAATATCGATCACTCGGATTACAAATATGATCTGGCTTGCAGTATGAGCATAAACTTCAGATCAGCAACGCGATTAAGAGTATTGAACCGGTTATCACGGATAGAAGGCCTGATTATTAACCAGACTGAAACCCGGTCAGGAATCTGAATTCGTAAAAGTTGTTAGTTAATTATCAACACTTATTATTGCCTTTGCAATTCTTAAGTAAATTTGATAATAGACCGGAGTTGTGATTTAAAAGTGCTAAACTTATGAAGAGCAGAAGCTTAGTATCAATAGATGATTTAAATACGGATGAGATCCTGAAGATCCTTGATCTGGCCGAAGAGTTCGAAAGAGATCCTGTTCAAAAATTACTGGAAGGCAAGGTTATAGCAACACTCTTTTTTGAACCCTCTACCCGGACAAGACTCAGTTTTGAAAGCGCTGTCAACAGACTCGGAGGCAAGATTGTTGGTTTTGCAGATTCTTCCTATTCCAGTGTCTCAAAAGGTGAAACACTGAACGATACAATACTGACAGTAAATAATTACTGTGATCTCATAGTAATAAGACACCCGATAGAAGGAAGTGCAAGATATGCAAGTGAGATAGCCACAGTTCCGGTCATAAATGCCGGTGACGGCGCAAATCAGCATCCCACTCAGACTTTGCTCGATCTTTTTTCAATAAGGAAAACTCAGGGCACACTTGACCACCTGAATATTTTTATGGTTGGTGATCTGAAATACGGCAGGACAGTCCACTCCCTCATGATGGCAATGTCGAGATGGAACACAACTTTCAACTTTATTGCACCTGAAGAGTTAAAAATGCCGGATGAGTATAAACTTTACCTCGAAAATATGGGTCTGAAATACTATGAGCACAGCGATTTTACAGATATCGTCTCAAAGGCTGATATTATTTATATGACCAGGGTACAAAAAGAGAGGTTTTCGGATCCGATGGAGTATGAAAAGGTTAAGAATGTATATGTGCTGAGGAACTCTATGTTAAAGGAGACCAAGCCGAATATGCGTATTCTCCATCCTTTACCAAGGGTTAACGAGATACATAAGGATGTTGACAGTAATCCAAAGGCTTATTATTTCGAGCAGGCCCTTAACGGAGTCTATACCCGTCAGGCAATATTATGTTCACTTTTAGGAATAAAATAAAACAGGTGTGAGTCATGAAGGAACCAAAGCAATTGAGTGTCAGCGCAATCCAAAACGGAACTGTGATCGATCACATACCTGCCAGAAACCTTTTTAAGGTTATCCAGATCCTTGGTCTCGACCGGATTGATCACCTGATAACTTTCGGAACCAATCTTGAAAGCAAAAAGCTTGGAAAAAAGGCCATTATTAAAATCTCTGAGATCTTTTTTGAAGATGAAGACATAAACAGGATTGCACTTGTTGCGCCTGATGCAAAACTGAATATAATCAGAGACTATGAGGTTGTTGAGAAAAAGGTTGTTGAAGTGCCTGATAATATCATAGGAATAGCAAAATGTGTAAATCCTAAATGTATCACTAACTTTGAACCTGTTACAACCCGCTTCAGAGTAGTTTCAAAAAAGAATGTTGCACTGAAGTGCCACTACTGTGAAAAAATAACTAATCAGGAGAATCTGCATATAATATAATATGAATGACATGATGGTAGAGACGTTGCATACAACGTCTCTACGACATTCTTTTTATCGGAGTCTGTCGTAGGATCTGACCATATCTTCATCCTTCCTGATACCCCTGTATGCCAGAAGAGCAAATAGCAAGATCAAGGGAAGCAGAAACATTTTTATTCCGGGAATTAATATTACCTGGTAATTATGAATAACTGAAATTACGTAATAAACAACTATCATTATCAGCAATAATGCCAGAATTATAACAATCAAAGTAATTCTGAGCTGTAACCTCCTTTTTTTAAACAGAAATATTGCCAGGAATGATATCAGGGGGATTAAGATAAATATTACTGTAAGTGGTATCATTTGTTCAACAAGTTCAAATCCTTTTTCATTGTTCATCTGATTAATTCCCATGAAATCAATCGCAAGTTCAGAGCCGGCATTGTTAATAAACCTCAAAAAGCTCCCCTTAAGGAATAAAACTGACATTATTGTTGTCAATAATAAATAGATTGATTGAATGCGCTGTATCATTTTAACAACTTTCAAAAACAGATAAAGACAAAAGTAAATTCATTTGCTTAAATATTGAATCTGTAAGCAAGCGAAATTACCAACCAATTAAAATTTTTCAAATTTTAACACTTTTTATAATTCTTGTTTTTACGATGACCTATATATTAAATACCTTTGCCTGCCTGTAAATTTTGAGGAGGAGAGCGTTAAAAATGTATGAAACAAATCTTGAAATTATATGTTTACAGAGAGTTTGACTACCATAGTTAATCATTTATCCTGTTCATTATGAATAAAAAATTCCGTATAGCTACCTCAATACTATTAATAATATTATTGGCAGTGATTATTTTCTTTCCCAAAATCAAACCTCTTTTCGGATCGAAACAAGCAGGGCCAACGTCCGGAAGAGGTATGGGAATGAAGGGAATGGGTCGTCAGGTTTTGAATGTCAGTGGTTTTATTATAAATCCGACACAGATGAGTGAGTTTATTAATACTACCGGTACACTGCGTCCGGATGAAGAAGTTGAACTCTCTTTTGAGACGTCTGGTAAAATTGTTGCAATCAACTTTACAGAGGGTACCAGAGTAAAAAAAGGAGATCTTCTTGCCAAGATAAATGACAGGCCCTTGCAGGCACAGCTGCAAAAACTGGAAGCTCAGAAGAAGCTTGCAGAGGAAAAAGAATTCCGGCAGAGAAGTCTTCTCGACAGGGATGCAATAAGCAAGGAGAGTTATGATCAGATAGTGACTGAACTTCAGACCATCCAGGCAGATATTAATCTGATTAAAGCCAGGATTTCAGAAACTGAACTTCGTGCTCCTTTCGACGGAATAATAGGATTGCGTTATCTCAGTGAGGGAAGTTATGCCAATACTTCCACAAAAATTGCAAGGTTAGTGAAAATAAGCCCGTTAAAGGTTGAATTTTCCATACCCGAGCGCTATGCTGATGAGATAAAGATGGGATATCCCGTTACTTTTAAAATTGACGGCACTCCTGAAGATTTCAGAGCGATAGTCTATGCTGTTGATCCCAAAGTGGATTTAAATACAAGGACTATTATAATCAGGGCATTATACCCAAACAGGAATGAAGAGCTTAAATCGGGACGGTTTGCCTCAATTACTCTTCTTTTGTCGCAGATTGATGATGCAAAAGCAATCCCCACAGAGGCCCTGATACCTGAAATGGAAGGAGAGATTGTATATATTTTCAAATCAGGAAAAGCAAACAGACAAAGGGTAACAACCGGACTAAGGACTGCTTCTCAAATTCAGATCGTAGGCGGACTTGATTTCGGAGATACATTACTTACCTCAGGGATACTTCAGCTGAGGCATAATCTTCCTGTTGTACTTGATACAGTAATAAACAGAAAGTAAAAAGACAAAAAGAAAACTATGAGTCTTTCGTCAACCAGCATAAACCGCCCTGTACTGGCAACAGTATTTTCGCTTTTGATTCTTATTTTCGGACTGATAGGTATGACTTATCTGGGGGTAAGGGAGTTCCCGAGTGTCGATCCTCCCCTGATAACGGTGAGTACCTCTTATCCGGGTGCTAACTCCGATGTTATTGAGACCCAGATCACCGAACCCCTGGAACAATCAATCAACGGCATCCCGGGTATCCGTACTCTTACAAGTGTGAGCCGTCAGGGAAATAGTAGAATTACTGTAGAATTTGAGCTTACCGTCGACATGGAGACTGCTGCGAACGACGTCAGGGACAAAGTATCGCAGGCTCAGAGAATGCTTCCGAGAGATGTCGATCCCCCTATTGTTTCAAAGGCAGATGCTGATGCAAGCCCGATAATGTTCGTAGCAATTAAAAGTGATAAAAGATCGCTTCTGGAGCTTTCGGAAATTGCCGAACTGACATTTAAAGAGCAGTTACAGACTATCTCAGGTGTAAGTGCAATAATGATCTGGGGTCAGAAGAGATATGCAATGAGGATATGGATTGATCCGGCCAAGCTTGCCGGCTATCAGTTAACACCTCTTGATGTCAGGAATGCCATAGGGCGGGAGAATATTGAGCTTCCGTCGGGAAGTATCGAAGGAAACACTACAGAGCTCACAATCAGGACCCTTGGCCTTATGACAACTCCTGAAGAATTTAATAATCTTATTATCAAGCAATTCGGAGATCAGGTAGTAAGGGTCAGGGATATTGGCAGAGCCGAGCTCGGACCGGAAGATCTGCGGGGGATAATGAAAATGAATGGCATACCGATGGTCGGGAATGTTATTATTCCCCAGCCCGGAGCCAATCATATTGAAATTGTTGATGAAGTTTACAGAAGGCTGGAATATATCAAGAAAGATCTTCCTGATGATGTCATTGTAGAAATTGGATTTGATAATACGGAATATATCAGGTCGTCGATAAGAGAAGTTAAGAATACCATCTTTATTGCTTTCTCGCTGGTTCTGGTAATAATTTTCTTTTTCCTCCGTAACTGGAGAACAACACTCATCCCGGTCATTGTGATACCGGTCTCACTTGTCGGCTCGTTTTTCATAATGTATCTGGCCGGCTTTACAATAAATGTTCTCACCCTTCTTGCCATTGTGCTTGCTATCGGGCTGGTTGTTGATGACGCCATAGTTATGATGGAGAATATTTATGTAAAGATTGAGAATGGCATGTCGCCAAAAGAGGCGGGGCTAAAAGGTTCCCAGGAGATTTTCTTTGCTATTATATCCACCACTATTACACTTATTGCAGTATTCTTCCCGATAGTTTTTCTTGAAGGACAAACCGGACGACTTTTCAGAGAGTTTAGTATAGTAATTGCAGGTGCTGTCGCTATTTCATCATTCGTAGCATTATCCTTAACTCCGATGCTCTCCACCAAGCTTCTCAAACCACACGCTAAACATGGCTTTATTTTTAACCTGACTGAGAAGTTTTTCATAAATCTTAACAACAGTTACAGAAATTCACTGGAATCTTTCCTGAAAAGGCCCTATTTCTCGTGGGTCATTCTGGTAGTTGCCGCAGGTCTTATCGTTCTTCTGTGGAAGAATATTCCGGCAGAAATGGCGCCGCTTGAGGACCGCTCCCAGATAACTGTAAACACTACTACTGCGGAAGGATCCACGTACGAATTCGTTTACGATTATCTTGAAGATTTAGCCAATCTGGCAGACAGTCTTATTCCGGAGAATATTAACATAACATCAATGATACGCGGGGGTGGCGGAAATCTGAGGATCGTTCTGGTAAAGCCGGATAAGAGAAAACGCTCACAGCAGGAAATTGCCAACATATTGAGCGAGGAATTACGCAAAAAAACAAAAGCAAGAGCCAATGTAATGCAGCAGTCAACATTCGGTGGAAGAAGAGCCGGCATGCCAATACAGTATGTATTACAGGCTCCTAACATTGACAAGCTTCGTGAGATCATACCGGTCGTTATAGCTGAAGTTCAGGACAATCCTACTTTCCTGATGCCCGATGTAAATCTTAAATTCACCAAACCCGAGTTACAGATAGAGATCAACCGTGATAAAGCAAATCTTATGGGGGTCTCAGCCCAGAATATCGGAACAACGCTGCAGCTTGCGCTCAGCGGTCAGCGTTTCGGATATTTCTTCATGAACGGGAAACAGTATCAGATACTTGGAGAGCTGGCACGAGAGGATCGCAATACGCCCTTGAACCTGAAATCGCTGTATGTTCGCAATAACGCGGGGGATATGATCCAGTTTGATAATCTTGTCAATCTTTCCGAAGCAACTGCTCCCCCATCGCTCTACCGTTATAATCGTTTTGTAGCTGCAACGATTTCATCGGGACTTGCTGAGGGTAAAACAATAAGTGAGGGTCTTGATGAGATGGATAAGATCGCTGCAAAAGTTCTGGATGACACATTCAGGACAGCTCTTGCCGGCGACTCAAAAGATTTCAAGGAGAGTTCATCGAGTCTTATGTTTGCATTCCTCCTTGCCCTGGTTCTTATTTTCCTGGTTCTTTCCGCCCAGTTCGAAAGCTTCAAGGATCCTATTATTGTTATGATGGCTGTGCCCTTTGCTCTTACAGGCGCATTGATTTTTATGTGGTATTTCAATATAACCATGAATATTTTCAGTCAGATCGGTATTATAATGCTTATTGGACTTGTATCAAAAAATGGGATTCTTATTGTAGAATTTGCAAACCAGAGAAAAAATGCAGGCATGTCAAAGCTTGAAGCAATAAAATACTCAGCTGCTGCCAGATTCAGACCTGTTCTCATGACCAGTCTTTCCACAATTCTTGGTGTTCTTCCCCTTGCATTAGGCCTCGGTGAAGGTGCACAAAGCCGCGTTGCGATGGGTGTGGCAGTTGTAGGCGGATTGACCTTATCAACATTCCTTACCCTTTTTGTGGTCCCGGCTATATATTTATTTATTTCGAGTGAAACAAAAAAGATCGTTGATGAAAAGAAGGTTACTGTCGCTTAGCTTACTGATTATTTCTTCCCTCCTTTCTGTCCAGGGGCAGGTTGTTTACGGGCTCAAAGAGTGTATCACTACAGGTCTTGAGAAGAATTTCTCGCTTCTTGTTGCAAAAAACAGCGAAGAGATTGCAAAATACAATTATACTTTAGGCAATGCCGGATTTTTGCCATCTCTTGATCTTGGCAGCCGTTACAGCGGAACATTGAACAACATAACGCAGAATATGACCGATGGTACTCAGGTTGTGTCTTCCGGAGTTTATAATACTACCGGGAATGCCGGATTGACAATGGGACTGACGATATTCAATGGTTTCAATGTCCAGACTACATATAAAAAGCTTAATGAACTTAAACAGGTTGGAGAACTGAATACACAGATGGCAATTGAAAACCTGCTATCCGGTATTATTGTGGGGTACCATAACTATATTCTTCAGATACAGCTTCTTAATAATCTTCAATATGCAGTGACTTTATCTAAAGAACGTTTGAGAATAGATGAAGACCGTTATCTTCTTGGTTCCGGTTCAAAGTTACAGGTGCTGCAGTCGCGTGTTTATTTTAATGCCGACAGTTCAAGACTTTCACGTCAATATGAAGTTGTGAGGGCAGCTCAGATCAATCTTAATGAGCTGATGGCTGTTGATGATCTTGCAACAAAATTCATTTCAAAAGATACAGTTATTGATGTCAACCCTGATCTTATATATGAAAAACTCCTTGAGGAGACGCTAAACAAGAATACTTCTCTTAACATAGCCTCAAAAAACAAGATCATTTCTGAATATGATTATAAAATAATTGTCTCAAGGTCATATCCATACCTGAATCTGACCTCCGGTTATAACTATAATATTAATACCTTTTCCAGCAGTTCAACAAGAAATCAGTTTACAAACGGGATGAACTATGGACTTTCCCTGGGAATGAATCTTTTTGATGGGAATAATCAGAGAAGAAGCATCCGGAATTCCTCAATCGAAGTTATGAACAGAGAATTAAGATACCAGGAGATTGAACAGGGGATCAAAGCCGACCTGATAACAATATACAGTGCATATAATAATTATCTCAGACTAATTAACCTCGAGGTGCAGAATCTTCAGACTGCAACTGAGAACCTTGAGATAGCCCTGGAAAGATACAGGCTTGGAAGTCTTTCAGGAATTGAACTGAGAGAGGTTCAAAAAAGTCTGCTTGATGCAAATGAGAGCCTCTTTTCTATTCATTACCAGGCAAAAGTGGCTGAGATTTCCCTCATGCAGATTTCCGGCAGGTTAATGGATTATTATCAATAGTTATATACAATATACTGTAAATTTGAAGCCACAGATATTTCCATGCAAAAAAAAACCGAGCTAATTACTAATAAAGATGGAAGCATATTTCATCTGAACCTTCTTCCGGGGGATATCTCTGACAGGATAATAATTGTTGGTGATCCTGGCAGGGTTGAGATGCTTTCCTCCCTGTTTACCGATATCAGGGTAAGAAAAGAAAACCGGGAATTCCGGACCGTCACAGGCACCTTTGATGACGGGGAGATTACTGTTATTTCATCAGGCATCGGAACAGATAACATTGATATAGTGATTAATGAACTTGATGCTCTGGTAAATATTGACCTGAAGACAGGGTTAGTTAAGGAGGATCCTGCGTCGCTGACATTCATCAGGCTCGGAACATCAGGAGGTTTGAGAAAAGATGTTCCAACAGGTTCGTATGTGCTGACTGAGACAGCTGTCGGATTTGACGGACTTTTGCATTTTTACGAAGGTTATGACTGGATTCTCGACAATATGCTGTCATCGGTTATTGCGGATTATCTTGAATGGCCCGACACCCTCTCCTATCCATATGCTGTTAATGCCAATAAAGAGCTTATGGGATTATTTCAAAATGAGGATTTTATCAGGGGAATAACTATTTCAACACCCGGCTTTTATGCTCCTCAGGGAAGACGGCTCAGACTTGAAACATTTGACAACGAGATTAACAGCAAGCTGGAACAATTTTCGTTTATGGGGCGGTCAATCTGCAACTATGAGATGGAAAGTTCGGCAATTTATGGACTGTCAGCCCTGCTTGGACATAAAGCTCTGACTATCTGTGCTGTCATCGGTAACCGTGTTACAGGAGATTTTCTTCAGGATTATAAACCGATAATCAGGGAGCTCGCTATAAAAGTGATGAAGATAATCTGAAATAGATTTGTAACAAATGTTACAAATTAACCCTATACCATTTTATGGCTTCCTTCATGCCCTCTTTAACAGTATGTGTGGGCAGGTATCCTAATAATCTCTTTGCCTTTTCGATTGATGCCTGAGAATGAGGTATATCCCCTGCCCTGTCTGGTCCATGAACAGGCTTAATATCAAGGACCTCATTATCAAATTCCCCAATAATGTTCTTAATCATATCAAAAAGCTCATTGAGATTTGTCCGTTCCCCATGGGCAACATTATAAACCTGGTTCAGAGCAGATTTATCAGTGACAAGTGAAGCCAGGTGATTTGCCTGTATAACATTATCAATATAGGTAAAATCCCTGGAGTTCAATCCGTCGCCGTTGATTACCGGAGCTTCATGTTTCATCAGCTTTTTAACGAACAGAGGAATTACTGCAGCATATGCACCGTAAGGATCCTGTCTTCTTCCAAAAACATTAAAATATCGAAGACCTATTACATCAATACCATATGCTGATGCAAAATTAGCCGCAAAAAGCTCATCAACATATTTTGTTATGCCATACGGAGAAAGAGGTTTACCGATTTTTTCCTCCACTTTTGGAAGGTCAGGATGATCTCCATAGGTTGAAGAGCTGGCGGCATAGATAAATCTTTTAACTTTTGCCTCTTTTGCAGCAAAAAGCATTTTGACAAATCCACCAATATTTACATCAGTTGATGTTGCCGGATCTTTAATTGATCGTGGTACAGAACCCAGGGCTGCCTGATGAAAAACAAAATCAATTCCTTCTGTTGCCTTTTCACAATCTGTATAATTACGGATATCTCCCTCAATTAGCCGAAAGCGGGGGTTATTCATAAAACCCATAAGGTTTTCCCGTTTCCCGGTGGCAAAATTATCCAGGCAAACAACGAAGTTACCTGCTTCCAGCATTGATTCAACAAGGCTTGAACCGATAAATCCTGCTCCCCCGGTAATCAGGACTCTGCTGTGTTTTAACAGTTGCTTCATAAACTGATTCCGATTACAAAAAATTTAAGTTTTATTCTGATGATGTTAATCATAATTAATTCTTCTCGCACAGATGGAGAATCTCCCTTAAAATGAATTCTGCTGCTTTTCCGTCGCCATAAAAGCCAGGATAATCAAGTCCGGCTTCAGAATGTATGAACGATGTAAATTCATGTCTTATCTTTTCAGGATCGGCGTTCGCAAGTTTTGTTGTACCGTTCGATACGAGCTCAGTCCATTCGGTTTCCTTGCGGAGTACGATACATGGTTTCTTAAAGAAATGAGATTCTTTCTGCACACCGCCCGAATCAGTTATTATCATCCGGCAGGTTT
>Ga0307379_10012228_pt1 | contig 11197 bp, 7 predicted proteins | sample UN2MG_FD_202237 | JGI IMG/M metagenome (GOLD analysis project Ga0307379, IMG submission 202237) | Soil microbial communities from Risofladan, Vaasa, Finland - UN-2 | ecosystem: Environmental > Terrestrial > Soil > Coastal area > Acid sulfate soil | place: Finland: Risofladan, Vaasa | collected... | reverse complement strand
GGCACCGCTGGAGGACATTTTCATCACTGTGGTCAAGGAGAGAGACAATGCGTAGAGTGCTCATTGTCGCACGCCACGAGTACCTGGTCAACGTGCGCCGGGTTGGCTTCATTGTCATGACACTTCTGGTCCCCCTGATCGGGGCATTGGGCCTCTTCGTGGCCGCCTTCTTCGGCGGTCAGGCGGCCTCTTTCTTGGCCAGCACCTTCGCCCCCGAAGAGGGCAACATCGGCGTAGTGGACCAGCTGGGGGCCTTCACCCCTCTCCTGCCGGAGTATGAGGAGCAGATGAGCCTCTACCCGGACGAAGAGCGAGGCCGCGCCGCCGTCCGGGAGGAGAAGATCGCCACCTTGCTGGTCATCTCGGAGGACTATATAGAGACCGGGAAGGTAACGATCATCAGCAAAGAGGGTGGCTTCGGCTCCGCCATCCTGGAGGACTCCGACACCATGCAGGCCTTCTTCGTAGACCACCTTCTCCGAGATGAGGTAGACCCCGCGCTCAGGCGGCGCCTGGCAAATCCCATCGAACCCGTGGTGGTGAGTCTGGACCAAGAAGAGGAACCCGAGGGAGGACCGCTGAGCATCATCCTCAACCTCATGGTGCCCTACTTCCTGGGCATGCTCCTGGTGATGACCATCTTCGTCTCGTCGGGCTACCTGCTGCAGGGGGTGACCAAGGAGAAGACGAGCCGGGTGATAGAGATCCTCCTCTCCTCCGTCACGGCTCAGGAGCTTCTGGCGGGCAAGGTGCTGGGGTTGGGAGCGCTGGGCCTCACCCAGATAGTCATCTGGCTGGCTTCCTCCGTTGTCCTGAGCGGTGGCAGCGCGGGCCTCCTGGGCATAGCCCTGCCCTTCATGGTGCGCCCTCAGGTGCTTGTTCTGGGCGTGGTCTACTACGTGTTGGGTTTTATGGTCTACGCTGTCTTGATGGGAGGCGTCGGGGCCTTGGGCACCACGCAGCAAGAGTCTCAGCAACTGGCCGGCATCTTCTCCCTCATGGCCGCCATCCCGCTGATGGTGGGTGGGTTCATGTTCACCAACCCCAACATGACCTTTGTCCGGGTCCTGTCCTGGTTTCCACTCACCGCTCCAACGATGATGCTGCTCCGCATGCCCATGGCCGAGGTGCCAGCGATAGACATCGTGGGCAGCATCGTGATGCTCATCATCTCCATCCCCATCATCCTGTGGGCAGGGAGCAAGCTGTTCCGCATGGGTCTGCTGATGTACGGCAAGCGGCCCGGCCTGAGACAAGTGTTGAGAGCACTACGCCAGGCTTAGGCAACCTAAGGCGGCACGATTCAAGGACTCAAGAGTGCATCACGTCGGGAGTCCCGGCACGGACCAAGAAAGTTCCACAGTGAGCGAAGAGATGCTTGTGGCCCACGGCACCCCCCCCGGACTGACGGCCGAGAAGGTATGCAGAGGGCGACCAACGCGATTGGGACGCCATCAGGGAGCTGGATAGCGCATCAGTCACAAGATTGTCAGCTCGCTGCCGAGCCAGCCGCACCTTCTCACACCGTTGGGTGTTGGGATAGCAGAAACCAGGACCACTGACGAAGAGGAGGGCAAACTGACTATGACAGTTACTCTCATCGAGGAGATCCCCCTGGGCGACGCCCGCCTGCGCGACTTCGTGGAGGTACCCTGGCGCCTCTACAGGGGCGACCCATTCTGGACCCCGCCCCTCAGGGCCGAGTACCTGGGTAGCAGGCTCCTGGGCACGGTTGGGCTACTCACGCCCCGACACCCGTACCAGCAGCACGCCGAGGTCACCCACTTCATCGCCAGAAAGGGCCCAGACCTGGTGGGCCGTGTCTCCGCGGCCATCAATCACCGCTTCAATGAATACCACGGCACGGAGATAGGGTTCTTCGGCTTCTTTGAGACGGTGGAGGACTTCGAGGTGGCCCGCACCCTTCTCGACGCAGCCCGCTCCTGGGTCAAGAGGAGAGGTATGAAGGTACTTCGCGGCCCCGGAGAGTACTCCAACGCCACCCACGAACGGCAGGGGGTACTGATCTACGGCTTCGACACCCCGCCCACGGTGGAGTTGACCCACAACCCGCCGTACTACGGCGAACTCCTGGACCGGTACGGGTTCCGCAAGGCCATGGACTACCACGCGCACGTCGGGGACGAGCTGAGGTCAGACGTCGCGTCGCGCCTTGATCGCTTGGCTCCCCGCGCTCGCCGCAGATACGAAATCTCCACCCGTCCGGCCGATCTGAAGCACCTGGACGAAGAGATCCAGCTCCTGGTGAAGATCTACAACGAAGCGTGGGCGGACAATTGGGGGTTCTTGCCACTGACCGACGAGGAGACGCAGGCGCTGGCCAACAGTTTGCGACCGGTGCTGGTGCCGGAGCTGGTTCGATTCGCCTATGTCAAGGGTGAGCCGGCCGCGGTCGTGGGGGCCCTTCCAGACCTCTATGTACCCTTGCGACCTCGGTGGCGCTGGCCTCTCGACACCGACCTGGTGCGTGTGGCGCGCGTGTTGGTGCAGCGCCGTCGCATCCGGCGACTAAGGGGCATGTTCCTTGGCGTCCGCCCAGCGTTCAGGCAGATGGGCATAGACGCCGTCCTCTTCCACGAGGTCCTCACCGCGGCGGTGCGCCTGGAGTTCAATTGGGTTGAGAGCTCCATGATGCTGGAGAACAACGACGCCGTCCTCAGGTTGGTCGAGGCCGTGGGACTCCGTCTCTACAAGACGTGGCGCATCTACGACCTGGACCTCTGAGGGCCAACGCGGCCTCAGTCACCCGATGGTATGAGGAACGCCGATCGCAGATCTGCCTCGCTACGCATTCAGGGCGCCAACAGACCCGCCTCGCCACTTCAGGTACGCGGCGTAGGACAATGGCGCTCCAAAGATCAGCAACACCGCGACCAGATTCACCCCCAGCGAGTTGCCCCACATCATGAGAGGGAAGAACCACATCAGCAAGAAGACATACACGACGTAGTTCCACGTCGCCGTGTAGGAGAACAACGTCGTCAGCTGCGCTATCCCCGATGAAGGGACCAGTGCCCCCAGCGCCACGAGCCAGACCAGGTACCAGGGCTGCCACCATAGCACCGCGACACTCAGGAAGACGAACACCGTCCAGTAGAGACTCACGAGCAGCGAGTGCATCCCTCTCTTCAGTCTGAGAATCTGCCAGACGTAGAACAGGCCAAAGAGTCCCAACACCCCATTGCGCACCACGCTCTCCACCAGATCCCCCTCTCCGAGCAGGATACCCAGGCTGAGGACCGCCAATGTCGCGAAAGACGACGTGAACATGTTTTGCCGTTCCAGCCAGCCCAACGAAGCCCTGCCCTCCCACAAAGGTGCATGAAGTAGGAGCACCAGAGCCACGGTCAATGCCAATCCCAGCGCCATAACACGTGCTCTGGAATCCTTCCCCGACAGTGCCCGCCACCCTGCAACGATGAACAAGGGGACGATGATCACCGTAGGCATCTTCACCAGACAAGAAAGCGTGGCGGCAGGGATGGCCAAGGCGAAGCGCTCCCGCGCAAAGAGGTGTACCGCCAGCAGGATGAAGAACACCACCAACCCATCATTGTGGCCGCCGGCTGCGCTCTCGAACAGCACCAGGGGGTTCCAGGCGTAGAGTACCGCGCCCGCCAGCGCATAGGAGGGGCGCCAGCGAGCCAGGAGGGCATAGATCAGTCCTGCGTTCAGCAGATGTACGGCCAGGGCCAAGCCCTTGAACAGCAGCAGATACGTCAGCAGGCTGGATCCGCTCAGTCTGCCGATGGCTGCGGACAGGTAGGTCCATACAGGGCCATACGGGGATGTGATGTGGGGCCAGGCCGAATACCACATCAAGGGATCGCCCAGGAAGTCCGCCGGCCGGTAGAGATGAGGATTGACCCCGTGATGGACTGTGATCCTGGCATAGGCGATGTACTCGAAGATGTCGGCAGCGGTGATAGGATATACCAGGACCAGAGCCAGGCCGCACAGAAACGCAAACAGCAGCACCAGCAGCAGGCCAAGCCAGGAAGACCGCCCACGGCATAGTACGTACGCCACATAAGAGAGGGCGAAGAGCAGCAAGAAGACGAGGACGAAATCGCGGGCCGCGTCATGGCTGTAGCTCGTCACCTTCCCCAGATCGAGGAGAGGCACGGCGTGAAGCCGGAGCAGAGGGTAGGGTCTGAGGAAGTACCTCAGATACAGTAGTTGCGAGAGGAGCCCCAGAATGATGAGGCACAGCCAATGCAGGTTGGACGTGCACGCAGTCACACAGCGTGCGGGCAACTCACTCCACGAAATGCCGGTACTCGCTCCAGAATTGTGCACGGAAGGAACCGCAACCTTGTCTGATGAGCACTGGAGTGCGGCCCCGACCCTGGTCGACGAACCGGAGAGGCGAGGCCACCATGCCAACACTACGCTGCGCGACGCCTTGGCACCGCAGCGAGGAGGATCCTACTCTCGCAGCTTGGCTCCCAGTTCCTTGCTCAACCGGCTGATTATCTTGGCGTGCACCTTCGCCACCTGTTTGTCGGTCAGGGTGCGCTCGTCATGTCGGTAGGTTAGCGAGTAGGCCAGGCTCTTCTTGCCAGCCGGAATCGGCTCGCCGCGGTATACATCGAATAGATCCACGCCAACCAGGAGCTCACCACCAGCCTTACGGATAACGTCTTCCATCTGCTGGGCGGCGATCCCCTCGTCCACGATGAGCGACATGTCCTGGCTGACAGACGGGAAGCGTGGCAGTGGCTGAAGATGACGGACCGGCTCCACTTGAGCCAGCAACTCCTCCAAATCCAACTCCAGCAGGCAGACAGGTTGTTGAGGAAGATCGAAACCATCCCGCACGGCGGCATCTACCTCTCCCAGCACGCCGATCTCCGTCTCACCCAACCGCAGGACCGCCGCAGCCCCTGCGCGGAACGTTGGATGCTCCACCGGAACGAAGCTCCATTCAGGAAGAACCAGGTGGTCCAGCAAGGTCTCCACCACCCCTTTGAGGGCGAAGAAGTCCACGTGCTCCTGCTTCTGACCCATCCAGGAGCGCTCCTGCCACGGCCCGCTCATCGCTATGCAGAGTCGCCGCGGCTCCTCGGGCAACTCCTCGCCAGGATTGGGCAGGTACACCCGGCCGATCTCGAACAGCGCCACTCGATCCGTGTAGCGAAGGTTGTCACGCAGCGCCTCCAGAAGACTCGCCATCAGAGTACGCCGCATGAACTCCCGCTCCATGGTGAGTGGATTGGCGATCCGCACATAGTCCGCCGGGTCCGGCTCAGGCTGGCCCGGAGTAGGCTTGCCGAAGGTCTCCAGATTGCCGAGGGAGTAAGTGATGACTTCGCTGAGCCCGCAACCGACCAGGATGTCACGAACCTTCTCTTCTCCCTCCAGCGAGTAGTCGCGCCCCTGAGGCGGCAACTCGTCTGCCATGAGCGTCGTGGGCAACCTGTCGTAGCCCCAAACGCGAGCCACCTCCTCAATCAAGTCCGCGGCCACGCTCACGTCCAGCCGATAGTAGGGCACAGCGGCACGAATGGTCCCCTCCACGACCTGGCAGTCGAACTCCAACGACTCGAGGATGTTCACGATCTGCTCTGTCTCCAGGTCGACACCAAGGATACGCTCCACTTCTGCTGCGGTGAGCTCGATGTCCTTGCTCTCCGGCCTTGCTGGGTAGGCGTCCCCATACCCTTGCTCCATCGTACCGCCAGCCAGCTCTTTCATCATCTTGGCGGAGCGCTCCACGGCGATCATCGACAGTTCAGGTGGCACCCCACGGCCGAAGCGCGCAGAGGCCTCACTGGGCAACTTCAACGCCTGGGAGGTCCGCCGTACGTTGTAGTTGTTGAAGTTCGCCGATTCGATGAGGATGTTGGTGGTTGCCTCGGTGATCTCGCTCTCCAGACCGCCCATCACGCCGGCCACCGCCACCGGGCCACCACCGTCGGTGATGAGCAGCATGTCCTCGGTGAGAGCGTGATCCACCCCATCCAGCGTGGTCATCTTCTCGCCGGGGCGCGCCCTGCGGATGACGATCAGCGGCACACTGGACGGTGGAGTCTTTCCATCGCGGCCTCTAAGGATGTCGTAGTCGAAGGCGTGCAACGGCTGACCCCACTCCAGCATCACGTAGTTGGTCACGTCTACGATGTTGCTGATGGGCCTCATGCCGGCGAGAGCCAATCGCCGCTGCAGCCAGGAAGGCGACGGACCGCTGCTCACACCTCTCACCAGCGCTGTCGTATACCGTGGACAAAGGTCAGGGTCGGCAATCTCTATCTCCACCCAGGGCACGGACTCAGAGCCCACCCGATCAGCCATTTCCGGCCACTCTCCAAGTCTGCACTCCTGCCCTGTCAGGGCAGCGACTTCGCGGGCCACGCCGACCATGGAGAAACAGCGGGCCAGATTGGGCGTCAGATCCAGGTCTAGCACTACATCACCCATGTAGTCGCGTAGCGGCAAGCCCGTCGGCGCGTCATCATCGAGAATCATGATGCCTTCATGATCTTCGGAGATGCCCAACTCCTTCTCGGAGCAGACCATGCCCTCCGATGGCACTCCCCGGATCTTCGTCGGCTTGAGAGTGATGTACTGCAGTTCCTCGGAATAACCGTCAATGAGACGTGCCCCCGTCGTCGCAAATGGAACCTTCACCCCCTGGTCCCCGGTTCGGATGTTCGGCGCGCCGGTGACCACGGCCATGGGCTCGCCGGCGCCGTAGTCGACCACCGCGATCGTCAGCCGGTCGGCGTCTGGATGAGGCCTCACCTCCAGTATCTCACCCACGAATATCTTGTCTCGGTCCCACTCGGCACCTACATGCTCGATCGCTCCTACTTCCAACCCGGCCATGGTCATGCGCTCGGCAAGTTCCTCGAGCGGTATAGTAATCTCAACGTAATCCTTCAGCCAGCTGATGGGCACCCTCATGATGGTTTCCTCCCGTTGATGGCTCCTCTGCCAGGGTGGTCCGCGCACTCCCGCGTGGCAACTACCCGAACTGCCGGGCAAAGCGCAGATCGTTGCTGTAGAAGAGCCGGATGTCGTCGATGCTGTACTTGATCATGGCGATTCGTTCGGGTCCCATGCCGAATGCGTAGCCGCTATAGACGTCCGGATCATAACCGCCGTTGCTCAGGACCTCCGGATGCACCATTCCTGCACCGGAGATCTCGACCCACCCGGTGTGTTTGCACACCCGGCATCCCTCGCCTGCACAGATGATGCAATCCATGTCCACCTCCACGCTGGGCTCAGTGAAGGGGAAGTGGCTGCAGCGGAATCGCACCTTGCGGTCCGCGCCAAACATCTGGCGGGCGAAATCGACCATCGTCCCTTTCAGATCGGCCAAGGTGATCCGTCTGCCCACTGCCAACCCCTCAACCTGGTAGAACATGAACTCAGAGCGGGCAGTGACCGCCTCATACCTGTAGCATTTGCCAGGGAGGATGACTCTTATGGGATCTGGACAGTGTTTCCTCATGCTGCGTATCTGACCGGGAGAGGTGTGGGTTCGGAGCACCACCTTCGGATTCACGTAGAACGTGTCCCACATGTCCCTGGCAGGATGATGAGGAGGCATATTGAGCAACTCGAAGTTGAGCAAGTCGGTCTCCACCTCAGGCCATTCCTCTACCTGGAAACCCATGCGTGCGAAGATGGCGTATATCTCCCTCAGGGTTTGAGTCGTGATGTGCAGCCGACCCACGTTGACCGGTCTGCCTGGCAGCGTAATGTCCAGGGCCTCAGCCGGGCCTGCGGCCGCGCGGCTTAGTTCCTCGTGGCGGGCATCGTAGGACTCAGCCAGCAACTCCTTTAGTTCGTTGGCGGCCTGACCGAAGGCAGGCCGGTCCTCAGGAGGAAGCTCCCCCACACCTCGGACCAACTGGGCCACCGCTCCCTTCCGCCCGAGGTACTTGACTCGCCAATCAGCCAGTTCATCTAGACTGGAAGTTGCCTGCAAGGCCTCCCGGGCCTCCTCTGCAAGCTTGTCTACCTTCCCCGACATCGCACTCACTCCTTGTTTCATAAGAAAGAAGCCCCCTTCAGGTCTCCTGGAAGAGGGCTACGTGTGTCAACAGACAATCGACGGATTCATCCGTACGGCACGGGTAGACGGGTGCCCTCTATGGCACTAGCACAGGTGAACATCTGGAGTTCCCCGCGAGCCACCATCGTTGTCTACCTCAGCCGCTCACTCATGTCACATTATAGCACAAAGCCATCCACTTGGCAAGGGCACGAACGTAGCTTGTGCGGGTACCCATGCCACGAACCCCGCTGGTATTGATCCAATTGAGACTGCTGCCGCATCGAGCTGAAAACCCCAGAGTGGTCCAACCTGTCAGCGGGTCCGCGCCAATCCTCACCTGGCCTGTCCAGAGTCCTGCCAGCGGACCCATGATTGCCACGGCCTGTCATCTGCAATATAATCCTTGTGTCTCTTCGGGATGTGGAGCAGGCAGTATCGGCCAAGGACGACGGACGCTCACTCGGCGGGGGCAGAGCCCGGCTGAGTGGGTGGCGCGGCTGCGCGGCCCTCACATCCGGAGCCAGTTCCGACTAGGACCATGTGTGGACATCCTCAGTCACTCGAAGCAGGCGGGGCTTGCGTGATCTTCCTCCACAGGAGGAGAAACCCTTGCACGGTGGCCTCTGGACACTTGCTTGCGCAGACCGCGGAGCTTCCAGAACTTCAACCCCGCTCCGGCGGACTCCAGTCTGCGCCAGGGGTGTATCCACGCTCGAGTGCCTACCCTCCTTGAATCCCCCTGCCCTCAGCGAAACCCCATCAGAGACTCGCGCTACAGATGATGCAAGAGCCCTAGTGGCCAAACCCCGGGACGTGCCCGGGGATCCTCTCTCGGGTGAAATGCAGTACGACACACGGAGGTGAAACTCTCTATGAAAGTCAATTACCGCTCGGCAGATGACGGGGACCTCCACCTGGCCCACACAGCCTTGGTGGACTCCCTCAACCAGTTCGCTGCCCAGAGAGCCATGCCGCTGGTCGAACTCGACTTCGAGGAGAACCTCCCACTGTGGCGGCATCTCCTCGGCGCCGGGGGCAAGGGTTTCCTGGTAGCAGAGGTGAAGAAGAACATCGCTGGCTTCTGCTGCTACATCGTGAGAGATGGCCTCTGGTTTCTCTCCTACCTGGCTGTGGCACCGGAGTTCCAGGGCACGGGCATTGGCAGGGAACTCTTCGACAGAGCGCTGTCTGAGGCCCGAGGTAACCAGACGGCCAAGGTGATAGCAGCTTACACGAATGCCTCCAACTGGCCCTCCATATCCCTCTACACTCGCAACGGTATCTACCCCCGCATGCCTGTCCTCAAGCTGGAGGGCAGCATTATCAATCTCTGTGAACCCTCGGAGCCGGTGGATCCACTCCCGGGTGAAGTGGCCTCTCTCAGCGAGGAGAACATCGAGCTGATCGACGCCATAGACCTCGAGATCAGACACTTCAAGCGAGATATTGACCACCGTTTCTGGCTCGGCGCTCGCAGCATGCGGTGCTACCTCTTCAAGAAGAACGGCCAAGCAACCGGGTACGCCTATGTGTCCGACGATGGCACCATCGGCCCCCTCGCCGCCCTGAGCACAGAAGATATCGCCGCCATGCTCTGCTTTTGCCTTGATCGTCTCTCCTCCCAGGGCGTGGACATGTTTGACGTGCACGTGCCTGGTGAGAACAGGGCAGCTCTCTCACTGCTCTACGACAGAGGGTTCAAGCTTCAGGACCTCAGTCTAGTGATGTCCTCACTCCCTTTCTGCAAGTGGGAGAACTACGTTATCTCCAGACCCTCTCTGCTGTAGAAGGGCGGTAGGGTTCGACAAGCGGAGCCATAGCCTATGCGTCAGCCAGGCAAGTTGCTCGTCGTGGACGATGAGCCAGGCGTGCGTACCTCCATCAAAGGGATCCTGGAGCAGGAAGGATATCTGGTGACCACGGCAGCCAGTGGGGAAGAGGCGCTGGCTGCTATGGAGAGGGACGTCTTCGATCTGATCCTGGTAGATCTCAAGATGCCGGGTATGGACGGCCTGGAGGTGATGTCCGAGGCCAAGAGCAGAATGCCCGACACCGTGGTCATCATACTGACCGCATACGGCACCCTCGATTCGGCCATAGGCGCGCTACGCCAGGGGGCGCATGACTACCTTCTCAAGCCCTGCAGTGTGCAAGAAATCGTCGGCAGTGTGGAGATGGGCCTGGCGACGCACCGGCAAACCCTGCGCCGTCGCGAACTGGTGAGCAGCATCGAACAGAGCGTGCGCCAGTTGGAGGCCTCAACCATACCGCCCCAACAACAAGAAGAAGGGCCGTCCCTCCCTCGTTTCGTCAGAACGAGACTTCTCCTTCTGGACCGAGAGAAGCAGATTGTGGTCGTCAGGGGCGAGCCCCTGAACCTGACCCCGACCGAGTTCAGACTTCTAGCCTGCCTCATGGACAACATGAACCGTACGCTTAGTTTCAAAGAGCTGGCCCACGAGGTGCTCCACTATGAGTGTTCGGCCCAGGAGGCTCGACGTGCGCTCAAGACCCACCTCTGGCGGCTGCGCAAGAAACTGAGATCCGCAGCCGGAGATGATTTCTGGATCGTCAACGTACGAGGCAAAGGGTATATGTTCAGGCCATAGGAGAGGTCACTGAATCGGACCTGAATCGTGACCATTCCGGAACTGATGCACCCCCGGGCATGTGGTATACTGAAAGCAGACCCGGTATCTGCGCAACTAGGGAGTGCATGAGAGATGGCTGTGGACAAGCGTGTTCTCATCGTTGATGACGAAGAGAAAGTGGTCTTCTTTCTGCGCGAGAGCCTGGAAGAGCTGGGGCAGGACTTCACCATAGGGACCGCCAGGTCGGCCGAAGAGGCACTGGAGAAGATCGATACCCATCCATACGACTTGGTCATCAGCGACCTCCGTATGCCTGGGCTCGACGGACTGCAGTTGCTGGAAAGGGTAAAAGAGAGACACCCCAACACCCGTTTCATTCTGATGACGGCTTATGGCTCCGACGAGGTGGAGACGCGGGCCCACAGTCTCCAGGTCTACGACTACATCACCAAGCCGTTCCACGTATCAGATCTCCTCAGGATCGCCCGCCACGCGCTTACGGAGATGGCTGCCGACGCGGACAGCGATACCGCTCTCCCTGATGAGCAGATGGAGGCCATTAACAGACCCTTGAGCA
>Ga0307379_10012226_pt1 | contig 11198 bp, 8 predicted proteins | sample UN2MG_FD_202237 | JGI IMG/M metagenome (GOLD analysis project Ga0307379, IMG submission 202237) | Soil microbial communities from Risofladan, Vaasa, Finland - UN-2 | ecosystem: Environmental > Terrestrial > Soil > Coastal area > Acid sulfate soil | place: Finland: Risofladan, Vaasa | collected... | reverse complement strand
TTCATTTGATAGTCTTGTTTTTAACAAAACTATCGTTTCAAATCGTTTGAGCTTTAAAAATCGCTGTAACTCTTATCTACAAAGGATTTCAAAGAACTTATTTTTTAAACATCAAAACAGTAGTGATATATTATAATTCACTAAATAATTTTTAGCATGAGCCATTAATTCTGGCATATATTTTGAGACAACAATTTGAAAAAACCAACGACCAAAACGAGAATAAAATGAAAGCAAGAAAACCGGTCTCCCGTTATTTACTCATAATCATTTCCTTATTCCTTATTGTAACTCTGCCAGGATGTGAGAAGTATGACAAAGACATTACGGGAGATGTGAATTTTTACCTTCTCGATGAGTACGAAACCGATGGAATCAGGGGCGTCATCAAGGATGAAGGAATGGTACTCAGTATTGAGCCGATAATTTACTATGGAGAACTATTGGAATATGATTCGGCAAATTACAGTTTTAAACTGGAGCCGGATGCTGCCGAGAGGATCACAGATCTGTTTGGAAGTGCTTTCGCCGTGGCTCTCGAAGATGAGATCATCTATACAGGATATTTCTGGTCGGCTGTTTCTTCGGCAATAGTCGACTGGGTTGTGGTTGACCTGGTGGAGGTGATGGTTTCCAACAAAATGAGCGTTAAACTGGGTTACCCCTATCTTTTTGAAGGAGTCACAATTCCTGATAACAGGAATGATAACAGGATCCTCAGCGTTTTTGCGCGCGATAATAAACTAAAAGATTAGATTGACCATCGGACAGGGTGCAGAGCCCCCCTAATAAAGCTCTGCACAGGTCAATCTATTATGTAATAAAGGCATCAAAACGGAATTTGATGTTAGCAGCACCTTACCGGATAATCTTATAATCTATACTGAATTCATGACAGGAATCGACAGATACCTGAAACTGTATATTGAATTGCAGGCCTATTATACTTTCATCCGGAAGAATTAGTATGGCCATGTTTGAATCCCGGCGAGCGCATTGGTTTTGAACTTCGCCCCGGTTCATCGGGGCTACGTCCGACGAACTCGCCGGGCTCGTAAACTCGGTTCCTCACAGCTTGCTGCGAGGGGCTTCAATATTTATCTGTATTTGTTTCAATTATCCTCACACTTGGGTTGACCTGTCTTATACCCGGAATCAGCATATTAATGCGCATGAGACGACAGTATGAATTCTATTGGGTTCACAGACTGCAACTCATCAGAACCTTTCTGGTTTAACTAAATACATGGTGGATCACCTGCAGCTGGGCAGAGCCTTACTTTTTTTCATTATCTGTTTCGAATGTCTCCTCCATTTATGATCGCCCTGGCTTCATCTCTCCTGTTACCCGTAAGAAACAAATCAAAAAAGCCAAAAAAAAAAGATCATTACTTCTCAGTCTGCCGGCCTTACAATATGCTTAGAAACCTATGTGGCCAGTTAATCTTGTGGATACAATCCTAAAGTGGACAGACCGGATTCAGTAGATTGTATGGGCATCTATTTTTGTAACAATTATCACCTTTATTATTACAGCATCTGCATCTTATAGCCGGAAATCAGCTCATCATGGAATTGTATAGCAATTCATAATTATTATTTTTATTGAGAGTTGCAATACAATAAACTGATAATCATTTCTATATATTTCTATTATTAATGTTTTTAATTAAGTTTATTGATTGTAAAATCAAATTGTGCGCAATTAAACGAAAGACTGAGATTACATTATACCAATTTAAGGTAATACTATGAGATCTGAAGTCATTGAAACAAAGGACAAAGTTGTCACCGGTAATATCTTTCAAATGATTTTCGGAAAGAATATGGATAATACTTTTATCAGATCAGCGCAGTTATCCTTAAATGCATCAGGAGAAAATTATTACTATGATTATTTGGCGGTAATACCCGGAGCAGCTTTTCGATTGCATTTTCACCCGGATTGGTGTCCTGGTTCTACTAATGCAATAGCGGGGGTTTATGTTTCAAGAGTTTTATTCAAGTACTTGGGATACGGATGTGATTTAAATTCTATTGACACAGACAATTTAAGTCAGATAAAAGAACTTTATCAAAAAATTGCTACTCAAATAAATCCTGGTATCCCGATAGTTGCTATCAACCTAAAAGTCAGCCCGGACTGGTGTATAATTTGACGTTGGTCAAGATTAAAGAGAAGACTATGATAACAATATGCATCCCAATTTACAATTTTAATGTAACCGCATTAATTGAGGAATTATCTCAGCAAGCTAAAATATTAAGTGTTCCATATGAAATTATACTTATAGACGATTGTTCTTCAGAAAAATTTAAAATGATCAATGAACAAGTATGCAAGAAGGAGACCTACGTCCAATTAGATAAAAATATTGGACGGGCAAGAATCAGGAATCTTTTCCTTATATATTCAAAATATGATAATCTACTCTTTCTTGACTGTGATTCATTGATTATTTCAAAGGATTTTTTATCAAAGTATATAGAAGCCATAAGGCAGAGCGAATATTATATTATTTGTGGAGGAAGATTTTATGACAAACATCGTCCTGAAAGAAGCAAGATGCTGAGGTGGAAATATGGCATTCGAAAAGAAAGTCAACCATTAGATATCCGCATTTTGTCACCAAATAAATCATTTATGACAAATAATTTTTTGATTGATCAAAAAATATTTAAACAAATAAAATTTGACGAAAGAATTATTGAATATGGGCACGAAGACACATTATTTGGATATATGCTAAAGAAAAAAGGAATCAATATCAAACACATAGATAATCCTGTACTTAATGGAGATATTGAAGATAATACTGAGTACTTAATGAAAACTGAAAGGGGTATAATTAATTTGCTTCACATCTTAAATTATCTGTATTATGACAATGATTTCATTAAGGATGTTACACTTTTGAATTTTTATAAGAAAATAAGCTCAAAAAAATTGACAAGCATCATTTATATCATTTTTATTTGTTTCAGGCCATTATTGAAATGTTTACTGACTAAAGGCTACGTTAACCTTCGGTTATTTGATTTTTATAAATTAGGTTTTCTGATACAAAATTACAAACGCCACACAATAATGGCTACAGTCAATACGGATGTTAGTGGGTAGTATAAGGCATCATCAACAAGGAGAAGACCGGAATCAAATGTTCATGTTCAGCCTTGAGAGTGCAATAGCCAGTGATTCTTTTGTACGTGTTGTTGATGCTTTTGTAGATACCATTGACCTGAAGAGCTTTGGCTTTATACAGGTAGAAAGTAAAGAAGAAGACCGTTCCCCGTATTATCAGGCAGTTTCATGAATAATTCATAACTTGTATTAAACCAATCACAAATTAACACTCCAACTCCTCAAAACAGCCAAATAACTAATAATCAGCACCCTGCAAATATAGTATACCTATATATCTCATATAAAGCCATTTAAAGCCATTCTAAGTCACTTTCTATATATCAATAATGGCATACTTCAAATTACACGAAAGTCCCTTAAAACGCTTAAAAACAGAATTATACAGCATTTTACAATATTGCTGCACATTGCAAATAATTGTATATCAGTAATATAAGAAAATGGAGTGAAATAGGAAGAAGAATTAATACTACCAGTATATTGCCAGCAATTAAAACACATAAAGCCCTGATAGTGTTAATTATCAAGGCTTTATCATCATCCAGTTGTACCCGGAGCCGGGGTCGAACCGGCACGGCATTGCTGCCACTGGTGTTTGAGACCAGCGCGTCTACCAATTCCGCCATCCGGGCGTGTAGTTTTAATCCAGCTTTAAATATTAATTTAACAGTGGATTAAACAAGTGGTTGACATTTCGTAAGTCCGGATGGCGGAAGCCTCCTTGAATATCGAACAAAATCAAAAATCAACATTCACTATTCACTATTGGCTTCGCCGGGCTCCGCTTCCTGTCTGCCGACAGGCAGGTGCTCCGGTTCGATATTCCCTTCTCCCTCATCCGATCACGTAAGTATATCCTTATTTCTTTAAAGAACGTTGATGTACCGGAGCTTCATGTAAGCCGGAGTGCGAAAATAGGAAAAAAGTGAATCATGGCAAAATAGAGCTGGCTAACAGTACAAGAGCACATTAATCTTATAATCTTATAAATCTTTTTAATAGCTTTACATTCTTCGAATAAAGTAAAGAACTCTAACTAATCAAACGGTTATGAAAAGCATTAAAAGAGCCACATTATTATTTGTATCTGTTATCTTATTAATACAACCAGGGCAAGCACAGAAAGAGCGTTTCAGCGATCTCAGGGATGCTATTTTATCGGCCAGACAATTAAATCCTGGCGGAGGCCCTGCCAATGTAGCCTGGATCGGGAATGGTGAGAAATATTCCTTCACAAGGAATGACCAGCTGATTCAGGAAATTTGGACCAGAACAGTTAAATCCGGAAAAGAGGAAAAAGTATTCTCAAACGAAAATCAATACTTTCCCGGAAGCGAACAGCTTTTCAGTTATCTGTCATTTGCATGGACAGATGATTATAATTTTATTTTATTCCAGACAAACTTCAGGCCTATCTGGAGATATTCAGGTAATTCCGATTACTATGTATACTCACTGAAGGATAAATCATTGAAACTGGTTGCTGAAGAGGCTTTCAGTGCAGAAGTATCACCGGATGGAACAAAGGTAGGCTATGGTAAGAACGGTGACCTTTATGAATATGTGTTTGCAACAGGTCAGCATAATCAACTTACCGATGATGCCCATGGCCAGGTGTATAATGGCAGATTTGGATGGGCTCAGGAAGAAGAGTTTGGATTGGTGCAGGGATGGTCATGGTCGAACGACAGTCGGTTCATAGCATACTGGCAATCAGATGAAACAGATGTTCCGATTTACAGGCTAACCGACTTCTCCGGACAACATCCTGAATACATGGAAGTTCCATACCCTAAAGTTGGCGATAATCCGCCACTGGTAAGAATAGGTGTGGCTGATGCTAAAGAAAACAAAAAGAGATGGCTCGATATTGACCTGGAGGGAGGATATATCCCCAGGATCTACTGGACTGCAAAACCAAATACTCTTGCAGTTCTGTGGATGAACAGGATCCAGAATCATCTTAAGGTATTCCTGTTTGATGTTGTTTCAGGAAGTAAAAGGCTGATAATGGAGGAAAAGGCAGAAGAGTGGATTGATATATTTGATTTTTTTGCAGGCAACCTGCACCTAATGTACTTTCCTGATGATGTCGAAGAATTCTTCTGGATTTCTGAAAGGGACGGCTGGGCTCATATCTACAGGTACGACTATGAAGGCAGCTTAATTAATCAGGTAACCTCGGGTGAGTGGGAGGTAAAAGGGATCAATGCCATTGACTCTGACAATGAGACTCTCTATTATGTATCAACTGAAGTTTCACCATTGGATCAGAATCTTTTTTCGATAGAATTTGACGGGAGCAGTAAAAAACGCCTTACCACTGCTGATGGTAATCATACTGTTAATGTTTCCACAAATGGGGAGTATTATATCGACAGGTATTCTGATGTGAAAAACCCGGCTGTAGTATATCTTATGAGTGCAAAAGGGAAAGTACTTGATCAGCTGGTTGACAATAGCAGCGTTATTGCCTATCTGCAGGATCATCTGTATGCACCGACCGAATTATTCAGTTTCACTACTCCTGACGGTCAAAAACTGGATGGATCACTGATCAAACCAGTAGATTTCAATCCTTCAGAGAAGTATCCACTGGTTCTTGATATATATGGAGGACCAGGTTCACAGGGTGTATTCAATTCTTTTGGAGCAAATGGGTGGCACCAGTGGCTTGCACAGAATGGTTTTATTGTGGCATCGCTGAATAATCGCGGGAATGGTGGATATGGTGACGAATTTGAGAAAGTTGTACACAGGCAGCTTGGCAAGTGGGAGTCGAATGACTTTGCTGAAGCTGCAAAATATCTGGCATCAGAGCCATGGGTCGACGGTAATAATATGGCTATCAGAGGACACAGCTACGGAGGGTATACATCAGCTTTCACTATGCTCACGCATCCCGGAGTCTTCAAAGTTGCACTTGTTGCAGCTCCTGTTACCGATCACCTGTACTATGATTGTATCCTGACTGAGAGGTATATGGGATTAATGGATGATAATAGCGAAGGATACAGGCAAAGTGCGGTGATAACTCATGCTGCCAATCTTGACGGACATCTGCTTCTGGCACATTCACTGATGGATGAGAATGTTCACCCGCAAAATACATTCCAGCTTACAAATGCTTTTAACCTTGCCGGAAAGGATTTTGATCTAAAAATATATCCTCCCGGGGCACATGGGTTGGCAACTGATCTGACAACCTATATGTTGTTAATGAATCAGTATACTGATTATCTGGAGGGGTATTTGAAATAATTGATATTAGCACAGGCTTTACCGCTGTTATCGATGCCGATGGAAGCTTCGTGATGCAAGGTGCAAAGGGTATAGATAGTTCAGGATAACAACACCTCTTTTACAGCCTTAATAATTCCTGACTTATCGAAGCCGCATTCAGAAATAAGCTCTTCCTGGGTCCCTTGCTCTATGAAGAAATCGGGTATTCCAAGTCTTTTTACCCGGATGTTGTAATTATGATCGCTCATGAATTCAATGATCGCACTTCCAAACCCGCCCTTCAGCATGCCATCCTCAACGGTTATCATACAGGTGAAGTTCTTAAACAGATGATGCAGGACAGCCTCATCGAGTGGCTGAACAAACCTCATATCATAATGGGCCGGGTTAATTCCTTCCTTATCAAGTTCTTTGCAAGCTTCTACAACAAAATTACCGGGATGTCCTATACTTAGAATAACTACCTTTTCACCTTGCCGGATAAGTCTTGCCTTCCCAACCTCAATTTCACAGAAGGGCTCCTGCCATTTCTTGAATAAACCTGATCCCCGGGGATACCTTATACTGAAAGGGCCTTTATTTTTTTCAAGCTGGGCAGTGTACATGAGGTCCCTGAGTTCTATCTCATTCATCGGGGCCGAAACAACAATATTTGGAACGGTTCTAAGATAGGACAGGTCAAAAAAACCATGATGAGTTGCCCCATCGGATCCTACAAGTCCACCACGATCAAGACAAAATACTACGTGAAGGTTTTGCAGTGCAACATCATGAATCACCTGGTCATAAGCTCTCTGGAGAAATGATGAGTAGATATTGCAATAGGGGATCAGACCCTCGGTTGCCATTCCAGCTGAGAATGTTACTGCGTGCTGTTCGGCAATCCCAACATCAAAGGTCCGTTCCGGCATCTCATTCATCATAATATTAAGGGAGCAGCCGGTAGGCATAGCTGGTGTGATCCCTACAATTTTGTCATTCTGTTTGGCAAGCTCCAGAATAGTCAATCCGAAAATATCCTGGTATTTCAGCGGTTTAGGACCAGTATCAGCCAGCTTAATAAATTCTCCTGTTGCAATGTCAAATTCCGACGGGGCATGAAACTTTGTCTGGTTAAGCTCTGCGTGTACATATCCTTTCCCTTTTTTTGTGATACAGTGAAGGAGTTTCGGACCTGGGATCCGTCGCATATCATTCAGTACCCTTGTCAGGTACAATACATCATGTCCGTCGATTGGGCCAAAGTAACGGAAATTCATTGCTTCGAACAGGTTTGAATGCTTCAGGATGGTAGATTTTATGCCACTCTCCAGTTTTGATGCCAGCTCCTGGGCATTTGGGCCCAGTTTACTGATCTTCCCCAGGATATTCCAGACCTCGTCCTTAAACTTATTGTATGTCTTGCTGGTAGTAATATCCAGAAGATATTCCTTCAGTGCTCCGACATTGGGATCTATAGCCATATTATTATCATTCAGCACTACGAGAATATCAGATTTCTCAATTCCTGCATTATTAAGGCCTTCGAATGCCAGTCCGGCTGTCATTGCCCCATCACCAATCACTGCGACAACCTTTCTGTCTTCCTGCTTATGTTCAGCTGCCTTTGCCATACCCAGTGCAGCTGAGATGGAGGTAGATGAATGACCCACGCCAAACGAATCATACTCACTTTCCGACATCTTGGGGAATCCGCTGATCCCCTTATATTTCCTGTTGGTATGGAACACCTTCCTTCTTCCGGTCAGGATCTTATGACCATAAGCCTGGTGTCCGACATCCCATATTATTTTGTCGTATGGAGTGTTGTATGTATAATGAAGGGCAACGGTTAGCTCAACCACACCAAGGCTTGCTCCGAAGTGACCGGGATTGGAGCTGACGATATTGATAATGAATTGTCTAAGTTCATTACTCAGATCAATAAGTTCTTCAGGTTTAAGCTTCCTCAGATCGTCTGGGGTTGATATACTATTGAGTAGTTCGGACATCACTCTTCAGTAAATGCATAGCGGATGCAAAGATATGAATATTATTACTATCCGATTAATATATCTGATCACGGATTTTCTTATTTTTGCCTTGAATACAATACTATCAAGGGTAAACGTTAACATAAAAAAAATTAATTGATACCTATTAAACTATATTATCCATGAAAAGAATTAGTTATTTTTCAATAATGGTTTTACTCTCAGGATTTATTCTGTTTAGTTGTATCCCCGGTGGAAAATATAAGACTCTTCATGACAGGAGTGTCGATTATATGAACGAAAGGGACGATCTGAAGATTGAAAACCTTGACCTTTCGATGGCTAACATAGAGATGGAGGCAAAGCTAAAATCTGTTGATGATCAGATCAGGGCAATGGAAGAGGAGAAATCAAATCTGGAGGGGGAGATTAGGGAGGCAAGAAGCGAATATAACACTCTTAATGACAGGTATGCTGAACTGCAGAAGGCGCAGGAGGAGCTCATACGTGGAAATGTAGCTGAAACCAGGCGCCTGCTCAGGGAGTTGCAGGCAGCGCAGGAGAATCTTCAAAACAAGGAAGACCTGCTTCGTCAGCTTGAGATGAACATGGAAATCAAAAAAACAGAGCTGGACGAACTCGGGAATGAACTTGATAAGCGTAATGCCAGGCTTCTGGAACTGGAGCAGATCCTCGACGCTCAGCAGAGTACTGTACGGGATTTAAAGCAAAAAGTGTCTGATGCGTTGTTTGGTTTTGAGGGGGCTGGTTTGACTGTATCGATGAAGAATGGTAAAGTATATGTATCACTTGATGAACAGTTACTGTTCAAAACGGGAAGTTACAATATTGACACTAAAGGACGGGAAGCCCTTAGAAAGCTGGCTTCAGTTCTTGAGGTAAACAAAGATATCCAGATAACCATTGAGGGACATACCGACGATGTACCTTATATCTCCTCAGGTGGCCCTATCCAGGATAACTGGGATCTTAGCGTAAAACGGTCGACTACCGTGGTCAGGGTTCTTCTGAATGGAACTACAATCGACCCCAAAAGGCTCACAGCTTCGGGAAGGAGTGAGTATTTACCTGTTGACAACAGAAAGACAACAGATGCAAGACAAAAAAACAGAAGGACAGAAATAATTCTTACTCCTGATCTCGGAGAACTGTACAGGATCATAGACAGTTATTGATTGCTTTTCCTGTATTTTCCTAATCGGATATTTATCCTGGTCAGGGCTTCTTTGAGATCAGCTTCAGGATCAAGGAAATTATCGGTTCCCCAGAATTCCGGGTCATATTCATTGATCATTTCGGAGAAAACAGTATGAGTTGGCGAGACTACTTCTCTCGGGAATCTTTCGACATTAACGGTATCAATTTTAGTCACTGCCAGTTCAAAGAACAAGTCATATATACTGCCAAAGAGTTTTCTCCTTTTCCGTGCATGCAGTTCAATGTCTCCCCTGACGTGGTTTAAGTAGAACCTTCCGTTGAAAAAACTGTAATTGACAGTATATTTTATCTCACGTACGTCGATTCCGAATCCGGCAGGGGACTGCTGAACAAAATTCGGATCGATTTTATCAATATAGTCAGGATGAATCTCAAACTCCGCAGAATGAACTCCGAAGTTATCAGTATTTATATAGATAACTCCTTTGAAAAGAGGCATGTCGGTTACATATTCCTTCTGTTCAAATTCAACAGCATAAGCTGCTTCATCTCCTATGTTGACTATGTCAACCATCCTATAATCATAATCCTGAAGATTCTCTTCTACGATAAAATCAAAAAGATACTTCATGCCGTCGAGTCGAAGAGATGAATTCAGTCCGGCTCTGAGTTTTATGGTAAGGGTATCAGTAATGTCAATATTCACGGTTTTCCTGCTCTTGAATACACATATCTGATCGGTTTGGATGGTTCTTGAATAAGGACTTTTGTAAATATCAAGAACAGCTTCAGAATAGAGATGCAGCTTATCTTTTTTTCTGACTGATTCTCTGTAAAAGGCAGTCAGCTTTGAAGGAGTTGTTCCATAATTCTCAGCTATATTAGTGACGGCGTTCCGGATGAGTTCGATCGGCTCCCTTGTCCTGATTATGACCTCGGGGATTGATACGTATTCGTACTTCAAACCTATATTAAAATTGGTTTCAATAGCCTGGTTTACAGGGATGGTCCTTTTTGAATAGCCCAGGTAGGATATACTTAGAGTGTCATCAAGGCAGTCAGCCGTGATCTTTAGTGTAAATTCTCCTTCAGAATTTGAGATTGTACCAATACCCTTTCTTTTTATACCTATGGTTGCATATGGTAATGTCTCTCCTGTTTCTTCATCAGTGATCAATCCGCTGATCGAATAAACAGGATCCTTACCAGCCTCTTCGATGGTTGGCGTATTTTCAGTGATAGCCCTGTAGATAATAATATGATTGTCAAGCAGGGAGTATCTGAACGACCGACCTGTAAATATCTGATCAAGTACCTTCCTTACCTGAAGGTTTTGTACAGCTACCGAAGTGATTTCCTCCGGCTTTACAAGATCTGTGTCATAAGTAAATGAATATCCTGTTTTACGGGTAATGGATTTAAGAACAGCAGATATTTTTACATCGCTCATCCTTATTGTAACAGGTTGGTCAAGAGCACTTTCCTGGGAGTATACAATAAGATTGCCGGTTGCAAGTAAAATGCTGATTGCAGCCAGCCGGAGAATCAGTAGGGGAATTTGTCTCGACCTAAATTCAATATTCATTTCAGGTTAATAACCGGGATTATCTTTCCAGGTAATATGTGTCACCTACTTTTTCATACTTAAGGTTAAAAGC
>Ga0307379_10012225_pt1 | contig 11199 bp, 8 predicted proteins | sample UN2MG_FD_202237 | JGI IMG/M metagenome (GOLD analysis project Ga0307379, IMG submission 202237) | Soil microbial communities from Risofladan, Vaasa, Finland - UN-2 | ecosystem: Environmental > Terrestrial > Soil > Coastal area > Acid sulfate soil | place: Finland: Risofladan, Vaasa | collected... | reverse complement strand
CGTTATCATTGCGAAGCGCGAGATTGTGCTGCTTGACGCCGAACCATAAGAATCCCGACTCGAGCTTGATCTTGTATGGCACGAACCACCCGCTATAGTCGCCGGACTGGAACGGCTCGCCGATCTCGATGATCTTCAGACCGCCGTAAGTACCCCTGGCGTCCTGAGTGAAGTCGGACCACGGATAGAACTTGAGCGCCTCGTCCCAGTCCTCGTCGGCCAGCGCCTGGAAGAAGGCGTGGGCGACCTGGTCCGGCGTCATCCGGGCGTACTTGTCATTGTCCGGCAACACCTCGGGCTTCCGGGCCCAGACGGTGCCGTCGGGCGCGCTTGGAGCTCTGGAGCGGCGCGGATTGATCCCCTTGACTGTCCGGGCGGAAGTGCCAACCTGTACGTGTGGATGTTCACGGCACCGCGACCGCCGAATATTGTGCAGTTTGTCGTTCCGCAGTGGGTGTAGGACATGTGCGAAGGTGAATAGGATGATTGCAATGCTTCTTCCGGTCATGAGCGTGGTTACGAGCGTAGCCGGTCATCCGCCGGCCACGCAGAAAGCGCCGTCCACGCCGACGGATCTGCGCTGTGAGTATCTGGTCGATCCGCTCGGCATCGACGCGACGGCACCGCGGCTGTCGTGGGAGATGGTCGATTCGCGCCGCGGGGCGGTTCAGCAGGCGTACCGGATTCTCGTGGCCGATGACCCGGACCTGCTGAACGCTGACACGGGCAGCCTGTGGGACAGCGGCAAGGTGATCTCGGATCAGTCGATCCAGGTGGTGTTCGCCGGCCAGCCGCTCCGCGCGCGCACGCGGGCCTGGTGGAAGGTGCGCGTGTGGGATCAGGATGACCAGCCCTCGCCGTGGAGCCGCCCGGCCCACTGGACGATGGGCCTGCTCGATCCGTCCGACTGGCAGGCGAAGTGGATCGGCGACGTCACGCCGGCACCAGCCAACCTGGGCCCGCTTCCAGCTCCCATGCTCCGCAAGACCTTCAACGTCGCCGGCGATCGCCACACGGTTAAACGCGCTACAGTGTATGTCACCGCCCTCGGCCTCTACGAATTGCGCATCAACGGACGGCGCGTTGGCGACCATCTGCTCGCACCCGAGTGGACCGACTACCACAAGCGCGTTCAGTACCAGGCCTACGACGTGAGCGACCTCCTGCAGGGCGGGCGCAACGCCATTGGCGTGATGCTCGGCGACGGATGGTACGCCGGGAAGATCGGCTTGACCGGGATCGTCCCAGGTGGACCACCGCGCGCGATCTATGGCCGGCAACCGAGGTTGCGGCTGCAACTGGAGATTGAACTCGCCGGTGGTCGCACGCAGACGATCGTGTCTGACGAATCCTGGCACGGCACGACCGACGGCCCGATCCGGGTGAGCGATCTGCTCGATGGCGAGACGTACGACGCCCGTCGCGAGATGCCTGGCTGGGATACACCGGACTTCGACGACTCAAGCTGGTCGCCGGTGGTGATCGCCGCCGTGTTCGACCCTGCCGGTGGGCCGCAAAAGCTGGTCGCGCAGCCGAACGAGCCAATCCGGATCGTCAAGGAGCTCAGGCCGATCGGCATGACCGAGCCGCAACCGGGCGTCTACGTCTTCGACCTGGGGCAGAACATGGTGGGCTGGTGCCGACTCACGCTGCGCGGACGGGCTGGGACGGTCGTGACGCTGCGCCACGCCGAGGTGCTGAATCCCGACGGCACGATCTACACGGCCAATCTGCGCGGGGCCGCTCAGACAGATCGCTACACGCTGCGTGGCGACGGCATCGAGGTCTTCGAGCCGCACTTCACCTATCACGGGTTCCGGTACGTGGAAGTGACGGCGGACTGCGAGCCGGAGGAACTCTCGATCGACTCGGTCGTCGGCCGCGTGTTTCACTCGGCCGCACCATTGGTGGGCGAGTTTGAGTGTTCCAGCCCGCTGCTCAACAAGCTGTGGCAGAACATTGTCTGGACGCAACGGTCGAACATGCACAGCACGCCGACCGACTGCCCGCAGCGCGACGAGCGCCTCGGGTGGATGGGCGACATTCTCGCGTTCGCCCAGACCGCCTGCTTCAACATGGACATGGCCGCGTTTTTCACCAAGTGGGTCCCGGACATCCGCGACGCCCAGACCGACGACGGGCGCTACCCCGACTTCGCCCCGCATCCGTTTGACCCCGCGCAGCGATTCTCAAACGTGCCGGCGTGGGGCGACGCGGGCGTGTTCGTGCCCTGGTGCGCCTACCGCAACTACGGCGACACGCGCATGATCGCGCAGCACTTCGAATCCGCCAAACGCTGGGTAGACTACGTTCACGCCCAAAACCCGGATCTGCTCTGGAAGAACAGTCGCGGCAACGACTACGGCGACTGGCTCAACGCCGACACGCTGAAGCTGGAGGGCTGGCCGACGACCGGTGCGGCGATGCCGAAGGAGGTCTTCGCCACGGCCTTCTTCGCCCGCTCGACGGAAATCGTCTCGAGGATGGCCGCCGCGATCGGGCGTGACCAGGAGGCACAGCGCTATGCGAAACTGGCGGCCGACATCAGGAAGGCCTTCAATCGCGCGTATGTCCAGCCCGACGGCCGCATTCAGGGAGATACGCAGGCCGGATACGCGATCGCGCTGCACTTCAACCTCTTGCCGGACGAGCTGCACGAAGCCGCGGCACGCCGCATGGTCGAGTGCTTTCAGCGATATGACGGGCACATCTCAACCGGCTTTCACAGCACGATCTGTTTGATGAACGAGCTCACGCGCAATGGATACAACGACGAGGCCTACCGGCTGATCAACAATCGCACCATGCCGTCGTGGGGCTACGCCATCGACCACGGCGCGACCACCATCTGGGAACGCTGGGACGGTTACGTCGAGGGCCGCGGCTTCCAGAACCCCGGAATGAACTCCTTCGCCCACTACGCGCTCGGCTCGGTCGGCGAGTGGATGTACCGGACGATCCTTGGGATCAACCCGGACCCGCGGGTGCCGGCGTACAAGCGGTTCATCATCCGCCCGCGGCCAGGGGGCGGACTGACGTGGGCCCGGGGCTCGTACGACTCGATTCACGGGCAAATCGCAGTTGACTGGCGAATCGACGCAAGCCGAATCAGCCTGAACGTAGCGGTGCCCGCCAACACCACCACCACCGTATATGTACCCACCACCGATCCCACGCGCGTCACGGAAAGCGGCATCCCGGCCGCCCAGGCAGAGGGCGTCGAGCTCATGCGGTCCGCAGAGGGTGCTGCGGTTTATCGCGTTGGGGCCGGGCGATACAGTTTCGCGGCGGACTGGACGAAGTAATCGGTCCCGCCGACCCAATCACCGTCGGTGCGGCCCGCAGCCCCAGCCACGGGCACCGCCCGGCACACTGGAAAGGAAACAGACTCCATGCCGGAACCGCAGCACCACACCAGCGGCGTCGTGAAACGCCTCGACCAGCTCTATGAATTCGACCGCGAGCCGGTGTCGGCGGACCGGCTCTGCGGCGGCGCGTACTTCGCCGGCTCGTTTGCGGGCGAACACGTGGCCGCCACCGAATTCGTCATCGGCGCCCTGTTCGTGAACTGGGGCGCGCGCGTGTTCGATGTGGTCGTCGGTCTGGCGATCGGGAACCTGCTGGCCGTCCTGAGTTGGGCGTTTGTCTGCGCGCCGATCGCGGTTCAGACGCGGCTGACGCTGTACTGGTATCTGCGGCGGATCGGCGGGCCGTTCCTGGCCGTCATCTACAACGTGCTGAACGCAGTCCTGTTCTGCATCCTGGCCGGGTGCATGATCACGGTGGCTGCGTCGGCCGTTCGTCTTCCCTTCGGCATACCGGCCCAGATTGGGTGGTACCCCACGGATTGGCGCTTCGTGGTCACGGTCGGCGTGGTGGGCGCCGTCGTGGTCACGCTTGCGATCGCCGGCTTCAAGAAGCTCGCCACCTTCGCCACCGTCTGCTCGCCGTGGATGCTGCTGATGTTCGTGGCCGGGGGGCTGGTTATGTTGCCGCGACTGGGCGAAGCCACGGGCGTCGGTGACGTCCGCAGCTTTGCGCAGTTCTGGGACATGGGCGCGAGCGCCGTCTGGATGGGCCGAACGTCGGAAGGCCAGCCGCCGCTGATCGGCTTCTGGCATGTGGCGTCCTTTGCCTGGATCTGCAACCTGGCGATGCACATGGGCCTGTCAGACATGGCATTGTTCCGATACGCGCGACGGGCCGGCTACGGGTTCTACTCGGCTTGCGGCATGTTTCTGGGGCACTATGTGGCCTGGATCGCGGCGGGAATCATGGGCGCCGGTGCGGCCCTGGCATTGAACACCCCATTGACGAAGCTGGACTCCGGGGCGGTCGCTTACGAGGTGCTCGGCGTGGCGGGCGCGATCGCGGTCGTCATCGCCGGCTGGACCACGTCGAACCCCACGCTGTACCGCGCGGGATTGGCCTCCCAAGCGGTCACGCCGAACTGGCCGCGTTGGGCGGTGACATTGGCGGTCGGCGTGCTCACAACGATTGTCGCCTGCTTCCCGTTCGTGTTCAGGAGGCTACTCGACTTCGTCGTGATCTACGGTCTGCTCCTGGTCCCGGCCGGCGCGATCGTCATGACCGAGCACTGGATCTTCCCGAGAATCGGTCTGACCCGTTGTTGGGCTTTTTACCAGAACCGCTTGCTCAACTGGCCGGCGCTTCTGGCATGGCTGGCCGGAATGGCGCTCGCCCTGACGCTGTACCTGACGGAAACCTTGCACCTGTTCTTCCTGTTCATTCCGGTGTATGCGTTGACGGTGGTGTTGTACATCTTGCTGGCGCCACTGGCCGGGGCAAAAGAGCCGATACCGGCTTCGCCTGAACCAGCCCCCCGACACATTCCCCACCCAGCCGAGCAGAGCACGCCCGCCGTCGCGGACGCTGGAAAACGCGATGTGGCATTGTGGGTCGGCGGCTTGGTCGCGCTGGGAACATTGATCGCCTGCGTCGTCATGCCGTTCTACGTCTACTGGTCCGGAACGGACGGCTACACCGACAACCTGGCTTGGTTCAAGAGATGGCTCATAGTGCCGACGCTGGTCTATTTCATCGCCGGCACGTGGGTTGCCGGCCGAATCCGGCGACGGCGAAAGTAGCTGGTTCAGGGGTCGCGAGGCTGCCGCTACAGTTCGAAGTCCGCGATCACCGGCAGATGGTCGCTGGCAACGCGCGCCAGCTTCAGGCGGCTGTGGTGGGCATACAGTGGGCGGAGCGGGCCACGGTAGAAGATCTTGTCCAGGCCGCTGCTCGGCGCGAAGCTGGGGAAGGTCTTGATGGCCCAGCGCGAACCCGGGCGCCGGTTGGTCGCGCACAAGAAACCCGCCGGCTCGAAGAAACGCCGCTTCAGCACGCCTTACCGATGATCACGACGTGACTTCCTGTCCTTGCCGAGGCAGGTACGGCGCGTCCGAGCTACGGAGTTCGAGCAAGACCCTACCCGGTTTGGGAGTCGAGCGGGCGCCAGCGGCCTCACGCTCATCACAGTTGTGTCAGCCGATCGATCTCGGCGTCGCTGAGCCGATAAACGAACAGCGACCACCCGACGCGCTCGTCGGGGGCTCGCCGGCGGAGATTCGACAATAGCCGACCCCAGCGCAAGCTACGGTACACCTGGAGTGCGGCGTGGCGCGCGGCACGTTGCCGGGGTGACATGCCGTCGCGCGGGGGGCGGGCAAGCCGCTGCTGGAGCCTGCCGTAGAACGCCCGGTGGTTGGGGTCAGCCCACGCCTCGGCGCTGGCGGATGGCTCATAAAGACCGACGAGGTGGTTGACGCTGATCACATACGTGCCCGCATTGAGCTCGCCGGGCTCCCCGACCGGGAGGAAGCTCGGCAGCGGCTCGCAGCGAAAGCCGTAGCGTCGCGGGTCGGCGCTGCCGCAATACGCGAGCTTGATGGTTTCGCCGGGACGATCGTTCGCGTAGCGCGCCAGACGTTTCAGATCCTGGCCCCAATCCACGTTGCTGGCGGCTAAGTAAAGATGACCGTTGGCCGGCCCGCCCACGAACTCGTTGAAGTAGCACAGGTAGTGCGGGTGTATCCTGACTGCCGCGAAGACCGTCCAGGCGACCGCCAGCACAAGCACGCCCTGCCCCACGCGGCTCGACAGCCAGGCGGCTGCCGCTCCCGCCAGGACGAACACTACCGGATAGAGCGGCACCAGGTGCCGATGCCCGATGTTGAAATCCAGGGTCATGGAAGCGACGGCGTACAGCGCGCCAAAGGCGAGCAGGCCCGCCAGCAGGGCCGGATCACGAGCGCGCGGCGTCCGCCGTGCCACCAGCGCGCCAATGCCCATCAGCAGCAGCAAGAGCGTGGAGATCGGCGTCTTGATCGCGAACGCCGTCGGGAAGTACGCTGCCCGCCCGCCCAGGTAGACCTCCCCGTTCAGGTAGCCCGGACGCTGACCGGCCGTGAACTTCGTGGCCATTGCCAGGCCGTACAGGTAGGCTTCCGGGAGCAACTGGTGGCGGCGTCCGAAGCGGACGAAGCTCGGGACCAGGCCACTTAGCGGCTGGCCGTCAGCATCGTGCAGAACGGCCCCCCACGCCTGCTCGTGCGTGGTCGGCACGGCCTGGCCGCGATCCGGCATCACGACGAACATCGCCGCGTCGCGGTCGGCACCTCGAAAAGCGCTGAACCGCCACGCGTAGCAGCACCAGATCGCCGCCCAACTCGTCAGGCCCAGCAACACCGTCAGTGCGCCCAGAACGACGGCGCGCCGTGTCCGACTTGCCAAGCGGCCCGGCGCGCTTTCACCGCCAGGCGACACCTTCCACAACTCCAGCGTCGGAGGGTCGCGGCGCACGACGGCCACCAGAACGGTCAACAGCAACGGCGGAAGCGCCAGGACCCAGGAGAACTTGACCAGCGGCAGAATCGCGGCTGCGAGGGCCGCCAGACCCAAACGCCCCCAGGTGACGCGCTGCCACAGCCGAGCCTGGGTCAGCAGCGCCAGGGTCACGCCCATGGCCGCGGGCAGATCACTGGTCACCAGTCGCCCATGGGCCAGCAATGTCGGGCTGAGCACGGAGAGCACCAACGCCAGCAGACCGGCCGGCGGGCCGAACAGCCGCCGCGCCACCGCATAGATCAGCACGCAGGTGACCAGCAGCCACACGACGCGCATGCAGCGCGCCGCGCGCAGCAAGTGCTCGCCGTCGGCCCGCTCGCACAGCCAGGTTCGGCCGAACACCCAGTAGTTGCCTTGCTGCCAGCCGGACGTCTCGGGCCCCGGCCAATGGTTCTCCATCAGCAGCAGCGGCAGCGCCGCCCACATGTTTGGCAAGGGCGGGTGCTCGGGCTGCATGCGGAAGTCGCCGGTGCGCAGATAGCTGAAGCCGCCCGTCAGGTGACTGGTCTCATCGAACGTGATGCTGTCTCCGAGCAGCGAGGTGACCGCCAGGATGGCGCAGAGCGCCAACAGCAGAGGCACCGCGACGGCGTGCGGCACACGCTCGAGAGCCGTCACCTTTCCGGTCTCTGGTGCCGCCGGCGGCATGTACTCGACCTCCTTCGCTGCTTCACCGGACCGGGCGATTATACAGGCTTGGGTTGGGCAGGACGCGTCGAACGCCACACACACGCGCACGCGTAGAACCGTGGACACGACGCCACGTTTGCCGGCCTCCGGGGCGCCTCGCGATCGCGCGGCTCTGGCTGGATTTCGAAGTCCGCGATCACGGGCAGATGGTCGCTGGCGACGCGCGCCAGCTTCAGGCGGCTGTGGTGGGCATGCAGCAGGTGCAGCAGACCGCGGTAGAAGATCTTGTCGAGGCCGCTGCTCGGCGCGAAGCTCGGAAAAGTCTTGATCGCCCAGCGCGAGCCGGGACGCCGATTCGTCGCACATAGGAACCGCGCCGGCGCGAAATACCGCCGCTTCAGCACGCCCGGCCAATCGTTCATGTCGCCGGCGATAACGCAGCGGGCCTCGGGTACCAGATGTGCGACGTCGTGGGTTGCCAGCAAACGCTCCACCTGCTGACGGCGCAGCCGCGCCGCCAGACTCAGGTGCACGTTAAACACGTCAACCTCGACCCATCGCTCTCGTGTGGCGAAGTGAATCCGCGTGTGCTGTGCCCCGCGGCGTTTGGTGCGTCCGATGGTGAGGTCGATGTTGTGTTGCCGCCCGATCGGATAACGCGACAACGTCGCGTTGCCGTACTTGCCGTGCTTGAAGAATACGTTCATCCCCACGGCCCGGTAGCGGTAGTCGAGCTGTCTGGCCAGGTACGAGGCCAGGTCGAGCAGTCCGGAGCGCGGCCGAAAGCGATCCACCTCCTGCAGCAGCACGACATCCGCGTCGTGGTGCCGCAGGATCTCGACGATCCGCTCCGGCGCGAACTTCCGGTCCACCCCGATCGCCTTGTGAATGTTGTACGTCAGCACGCGGAACCGCATGACCGATATGATACCGCGCGCCCCAGCCCCCCCACCGTCCTCAGCCAAGCCACTCGAGGATCCGGGCCCAGAACGTGTCGCCGTACTTGACGGCAAGAAACGCGCACAGCAGGACGGCGACGCCAAAGATGGCCCAATTGGCCGCCGCGCTGTCGAATGGCGAGAGCAAGAACACCCAGGAAAAGCCCACGAACACGCCGATGATCGCCCCGCAGACAAAGCGAACCGCGAAGCCGATCCATTCCTGCGCGTTGACGTCTCTGTCGGGCACCGTGCACCCCCACAGCCACAACCCGCGACTCCTCTGCATAGCGGCCAGCCACGAACGCTGGCCGCACTTAGCGTACTGTGAGCCCTCGCAAATGCGAGTCGAATCGGCGCTCCAGCCGGAGCGTTCTCGAAAACCATTCGCCGGAGGCGACGAGGTTTGTGGTATCCACGCTGGGGCGGGGCACCTATCCGGTGCTACAATGGACGTGGTGCTATCGACTTACGAGCCAGCCGGGTACTGTCCCAAGTGCGGCTATCGCATGGATGTGGGCCGCTGCCCGGAATGTGGCGCGCTCGTCCAGCGGGTGAGAAAGCGTGACCCGCGCTCGCGACGTGCTCGCGTCCGTCGATTCGTCACGCGTGCAGCCATCCTGGCGCTGGTGGCTACCAGCGCCTGGTACGCCGCCCGATACGCCGTCTACAGGTGGTGGCCGACCACACACCTGCAAGAAATAAGAGCTTCTAATGGCAGGTGGGCGGCGCTGGCAAAACATGTTCTCAGATGGCGTTACGCGAAGGAACAAACTGAAGCCCAGGGGCGGAAACGGAAGATCGAGGCAGAGGTAGCCCGCCTCGGCGAACACGACTGGGCCGGAACATATCGCGATTTGTACGCTGGCAGCAGCTATCTGGCGCTCGCTCCCCGGTCAGGTTTTGTAGAGTTCACTTTCTCCGACATGGGCGTGATGCTTAAGGGTTACGGGGTCGTACGCCGCGTGACGGACGGCACGATCGAACTCGAACCACAGATGCGCTACCCTGAACTGTACCGACAGGATCCTGCGGACGACGAGTATTTACGAATTCGCTGGGGGCGGCGGCACTGTCTGGAGTCGCGTGAGGGCCTCGATTTCGCCTGTTCAGACGGTTTCGATCTAATCGACGCGCGTATTGGGTTCCTGCTGCGCGCATCGGACCAAAGGTACCCGGTTTCAGGCTGGCCAGCGCTGCCGAAACCATACCAGAAGTCTCTCCCATCGCAGCTGCAAACCACCAGAATCATCGACGTCACCGTCATGCCCTTCCAGAGTGAGTTCGAGAACGTGTCCGAGTACCGCTTTCGGGCGACACTCGACAAAGGCATGCGAGACGGTATCCAGGTTGGCATGATACTCGATGGGCTGTTCGCGAACCTGCCGGACGCTGAAGTCATTGAAGTCTCGCCAACAACCTCAGTGGCCGAGTACGAGACCGGCGTCCAGGAAGGCGAAGACTTGATCGCCCCGCAGATCGGCTGGCAGTTCGCCATTCCAGACGACTGGGGACGTGAAGACCCGCACGAGTGAGCGCCGCTCCTGCGATGCTCATGACCAAGACCTGTGGCCTGAACGAAACTGGAGGCTAAGCTCTCAATCCAGCCAGCGCTTCTCCTTCAGCTTCCGTGGCACGTATTCGTCGGTGATGAAGCTGAAGTACTTGTTGGAGAGCGCTTCGAGCTCGAGCTTGACGCCCAGGCGCTCCATGTGCTTGATCTCGCGCTGCCAGGCCACCTTGGCGAACCAGGGGTAGTTGCGGATCTCTTTGGCCCGCCGCCGGTCTTCATCCGTCAGGAGCGCCGTCGGCCCTGCCGTACGTGACAAGCGACCCTGACTAAGGCGAAACGATCGTCAGGCGAGCCGTACGCTTCCCAGCTCGCGGGCGGTCTAGCACGTGCTCCATGGCCTCCACCGCGTCCGCCTCAAAGATGCGGTGTCCGCAGGAACGGCAGATCAACGCCGGGACACGCTCGAACAGGACGTGGCGCGAGCCACGACGCCGGTATACACGTACACGCCCGCGCCGCAAAGGCTCGCCGCAGTATTCGCAGCGTTCAGCCGGTTTTCGCTTATTCGACCTCATACACCGTGATGATACGAACCAGGTGCTGGTGGAGCAAGCGTCCAACCACACGCATGGCGCGGCCATCCACGCTTCGGCCCTCGACCTCGTACTTCCGCTGGCGTGGCCAAGATCGCCGCAGCCGGCCCGTCGCCAGGCACGATAACACGTCGTTGAGTACAAAGCCCTCTTCGTCCAACGACTCGAGGGCGTGATCCGTCATCTGATAGTGCCGCGCCAACATCAGGTTCAGCAGACGCCGCGCGATCTCCATGACAGATCCTCGCCACCAATCGACTAAGAGCGTTGGAGCATCGGCCAACCCTCGCCCTGGCTCAATCCAGCCAGCGCTTCTCCTTCAGCTTCCGCGGCAGGTATTCCTCCGTAATGAAGCTGAAGTTCTTGTTGCTCAGCGCTTCGAGCTCGAGCTTGACGCCCAGGCGCTCCATGTGCTTGATCTCGCGCTGCCAGGGTGCCTTGGCGAACCAGGGGTAATTGCGGATCTCCTTGGCCCGCCGGCGGTCCTCGTCCGTCAGCGGCATCGGGACGTGCGGCGGGATGTCAAAGCGGTCGGCGTCGTAGCTGCTCATGCCGATGAAACGCGCCGCCGGGATCGCCATGCGCTGGCTCTCGAACGCCAGGTTGATCGAGCCCTGCTTGACCACGCTGTAGATGTAGTAGCCCCACGGGTCGTTATCGA
>Ga0307379_10012224_pt1 | contig 11199 bp, 19 predicted proteins | sample UN2MG_FD_202237 | JGI IMG/M metagenome (GOLD analysis project Ga0307379, IMG submission 202237) | Soil microbial communities from Risofladan, Vaasa, Finland - UN-2 | ecosystem: Environmental > Terrestrial > Soil > Coastal area > Acid sulfate soil | place: Finland: Risofladan, Vaasa | collected... | reverse complement strand
TTTATTTTTTCAAAACCATATTGTATTACACTACCACCATGTTCTATAGTTTGCCAATATCCATCAATATCATAATGAATACTATCATAAAATTCACTTGTGTAATTTAAAAGTTCTTGATTAAGTTTTGAATACTTCCTTAGTGCTAGTACAATTTCTTTGTTTGTCATAATGTTTCTTTTTTAATTATCTACAACAAAAATACATAAAACTTTTGTAAGATTAACATAAAACTATTTAACTTATCAACATTTAATTGTGGATAACTAGAAAATAATTTTCTTGTTTATGTAAAACTTGCATACATATATTTGCATCCATCAATCAAGTAAAGGACATGACCACACCAACTAGAACACAAGTTCAATTGAACAAACAAGCCTCTCAAATGCTTATGATGGTATATGAGAACATTGCAGGGCAAAACCTATACGGACACTGCCCAATGCCTTCTAAAAGCACATATTACAAAAAAGCATTTCAAAGGTGTCTCACAATATGTGACCGATACGAGGACAAAGAACTTCGTGCAGAATACGAACGTAATTTTAGACCATGACTGAAACTAAACAAGATAAACAAATCACTCAGCAATGGGTGAAACGTAGCGTCTACGACTCTATGACTAAGTGTGCCAAATATCGACCTGATTTGCAAGTTCACGTTAGTGAACTTGACAATGACGGAGATATGGTCAAAGCCAAAATCCATATTAACGGAGCAGGGCGAAACCTTTTCACACAAAAACTAACCCACTTCATCATCACTTCGATGACTGAATTTAACGATTAACCTATTTTAAAAAAAATGAATAGTGAATTAAACACAACCGAAAGCACCGAAATCCAAAAATTAGGTGTGGAAATCCCCAATCTCGATGAGATGGTAGCGAAGTCCGAAGGATTAAACAAATTAAAGCCTATAATTAACTTGACGGCTGAGTACATTGAACTGCAAAAGCCCGAAGACTCGTTTAGAGGCGTTTATGTAGGTACAGGCGAAATGAATGTAACCGACCAAAACACAGGCGAGATGCGTAAACTAAAGTCTGCACGTTTCTTAATCGACAAACAAGTAAGAATTAATGCAGGTGTATCGCTAGTGCGTGAACTGAAAGAAGTTCCTATCGGAAGCCCTGTTGAGGTAACGTACACGAAAAAAGATGGCAATGTAAAGATTTATAGCGTATCTTTACTTGGGTAATTTGAGAAAGTGAATTTTCACTTAATGTTTATTGAAGGGGGTTTCATGCCCCCTTTTTTTACCTAAATTCGTAAGATGTATCAAGGAATCACAGGACTAAAAAGAGTAAGGACAAAAAACGGAAGAATTTACTTTTACCTTAAAGGCAAAAGGGTTTCATCTGAGGTAGCCTCTGACTTTCAGAGGAAGGATTCCGCGAAGCGTTCAGCAAGGGCAAAAGAAGCCGCTAAGAAACTTCTATACTACAAGGGTAAGGCTTTAAAGAAAGATGAATCTTATTTGGTTAGGCAAGTTGCCCCTAATTTAAAGACCAATAAACTAGATAACCTTTTCAAAAGCAGGGCGGCTATAGATAGGGCGATTTTAACATCAGCACCTGAAGGCTTTAATGTTCCCATTGAAAGAGAAAGGGGAGCGTTTAAAAATGGATTTGAGGGAAGGGTAGACAAAAGAGGGGTTCAATCTTTAGCAGAGTTGTTTTTAGAAAGTGGATTAAAAGATTACAAGGTTATCTTAACAACACCTGATTTTAGAAGAGTGACAGGGGCAAAAAGAGTTTTAAATTACCTAACGAACTTTGAAGTAGATATTATAAATGATATTCGTAGCGTTGACCCAAATATAGGGATTAAAGCAACTTTTAAATATCGTGTGACTATTTCGTATCGTATGAAGCAAATATATTTGGATTTGGCAGATAGAGATACGAAAAAATCATTTAAGGAAGAATTTGAAGAAGGCACAGGGGATGCAATAGCGAATAAATACAAAGATTTAGAAATTATATTAGCAACATCAATCTAGAATGAACTTAGAAAGGACACTAAACAACATTCGTTTCATTACGTCTATGTGGGAAGACATGGGTATTCCATATAGCGTAAAGCACGGAACATACACAACCATTCTAGAATCGGAAATGGGGAAACACAGGTTTATGATTAACTCGTATAGCAATAAGGTTTTTATTGCTAGAAATAAAGTTTTGAAAGACCTGAAAGATAATGAACTCGCTAAGGAGATAATGCAAGGGGATTATAGCACCACAAACTATGGGGTTAATGACAACCTTAAAAGCATGAGCGAAATTAATGTGTTAAACATAGATATTTCCTCTGCCTACCCTCACGCTATTTACAATGCAGGTTTAATTTCAGAAGACACTTTTAATTATTTGAAAGGACTGAAGAAAAAGGAAAAATTACCATGTTTAGGAATGTTAGCGGCATCCCATTTGAGAATGAATTTTAATTGTGGAAAAGTTGTTGATTATCATGTGCATCGTGAACCGACTAGTCAGATTTTCTTTTCTCTCATTCAAGAGGTAAATGATGTAATGGAAGAATGTAAATGGATTCTTGGCGATAATTACATTTTTCATTGGGTTGATGGGGTGTTTTTTAAGAAGTCAACTAGCGTTAAGAAAATAAACCAAGTAGAGCAAATATTCGAATCGTATAAATTTCCATACAAGTATGAAGCAGTTAAAAAGTTTAATATTGTAAAAAATGGAGATAATTATGTAATTTCGATGAATAAGAATGGCGAGGACAAAAGATATGAATTCAATCACAGAAATGAGCATCAAAGAATCAAAAGGCATCTTACCCAACGAGCAAAAGGGCAAGTACATTAATTACAGCGTAGAGGAACTCAAGGCTTTATCGGAAAAATCACGACTTGATTTTGCAACATTGATAAAGTCAGAAGGATGGCTGAAACTTCTATACACAGGAGATTGGACACATAACCAAAGATTAAACTTTGTTCGTATGTGGTTTTATCGTGATTATAGAGGTGTAGTTCCTGAGCATATTAAAGCAAAAAAAGAACATGAAAAAGGTCAGCAACAATTACCACTATTATAACAATCATGAATACAAAATTTTTATTATTATCCTTAGCGTTATCTTCTTGCTTGGTTGTAGCCCTGCTTATCGCTACAATCGTTTGCTTGAAAAATATCCGTACCTTCAAGATACTATTCAACAAACTGAAATTGTTATTCGCGATAGCGTACATCAAGACACTCAAATCTTTTGGAATACACAGATTGATACGATTGTTCTCAATCAAGTTAGAATTGAACGAAGAAACGACACTTTTAGAATCATTACAAGAGAAAGACCTTGTACTACCTACGTCAATAAAACAATCGTCAAGCCAAGCGAAACAATCAAACAATACATTGAAAAAAAGGCATCAAAAGAGGGATTCTTTGGGTCGTTTTACAAAATAAAAGAATGGTTATGGTTAATTATAATTGGACTTCTAATAATACTCTTAATACGGAAATAAGATGGATTTTAACGACCTCGAAGTAGACGAAAATCAAATCTACGATACTAAAATTAATGCTCTGAAAAATCAACTTCAGAAAATTACCTCTAGACTCTCTTTTCCCCCTTTCGTACAGGTAGGTTTGGCAGGTTATAAAATCGCTGAACATTACATTGGAAAAGGACTTCCTGCGGTTGCAGGGGGATTAGCAGGAGCATATTTGTTTAAAAACAAAAAACTATCCGATATAGATAGGGAAATACTTATGAAAAAAGTTACTGCTATAAGGAATCAAATTAAACAACTAGAAAAGCAAAGAGACGCAGGGGATTCAGCAAAAACAGGAATCATGTCAGCGTCTGAATTGGCAGAATACGAGTACCCTAAATATGATTTTGACGGCAGATGGGAGCAGTTCTTTGGGCAACCTAGTATAAATGCTCATTATATGATTTTTGGTTTACCAAAGAGTGGTAAATCAACTTTCTGTATGCACTTTGCTAAATACTTAGCAGACAATCATGGAAGTGTTTTATATGTAGCGTCAGAGGAAGGTTTCTCTCAAACGCTAAAAAACAAGATGACAAACTTTGGTTTGAAGTCCAATGATATGCACTTTGCAAATTACAGAGATGCTGAACCTATTATGGATGTTGGGGGAAATTATGATTTTGTTATTATTGACTCTGTTAACTTTATATCTATTGAGCCTCATCAAATAAGACAATTAAAAGAGGAAAACCCTAATCTTTCATTAATTACAATTCAGCAGTCTACTAAAGATGGAGACTTTAGGGGTTCGCAAGAATACGCACACGACGCAGATTCTATTGTGAGGATTGAAAATGGAATAGCGACACAACAAGGTCGTTTCCAAGAACAATCACAAATGCAGGTATTCCCACAATCACAAAAGAAAGAAGTAATTGAATATGAATCTCAAATCCCTATGAGGGATGAAAGGGAAGAAAACTAAATAAGTTTTTTCTTATATACTTTATACGCTAAAAAAAAAAGCCCCGATACAACGGCAATTCCTGTGATTCTACCTACAGAGGCTAATTTCATAGCCTTTTCGTACATCTCGTCGACTCGCCTACCCCAACCTTTGCCATAAATACTCCAATCGGATAAACTTTGCAAATACGCTAACCTTTGGTCTGTTAAATGCTTAATTAAATCTTTTTCTGTTTGGTAACTTTTAGTAGCGTTGTTTAATGCGAAAGTGGTGTTACCCCCCATAAATCCATCAACGGCTAAGACAGAACCATTTTTGCCTACAAATCCTAAGTTATTTAATTCTCTTTGTAAATCACGAACCAATCGTGTTCCACCGCCACCCCAATAACCTTCAAAGATTATCTCAGCAATCGCTTGAGATTTTACATTATCAAGGTCAAAAGACTCCCAATAAAGAGTATAGGCAATGTCTCTCCATAGCGTATCGGTCATGTTCACAAATTCCTCGCCACTTGGTTGTTTCCCTTCTTTTTTGCAGTAACGAACGTAGGTTGCCCAAATGATGCCCTTGTTTGTGTGTACGAAATTACTAGGGAAACGATTGTCATACCCTTTCCCAAAAACACCCGAATGACCTTGACCTAAAGCATTATCTCTAGGGTCAGAAGAATGACCCCCTTCGCTTACCTTAACGTGCTTTACGATGTTTTGAAAATTTGCCATTAATTAAAATCTGCTTGGTTAAAAGGAACAACACGCACAACGTATAATTCGTCATTACCTGCACCTGCACCAAAAACTATTTCATAATTGGTAACATCCATTTCACCCACATTTTGATTGATTGTGAATGTTTGACCATCTGCTATAGGCATACCATTGATATAAACAGGATTTGTTCCTGTAGGTCGTGTAAACGCTATAGAAATACAATTAGAAACAATAAAATTATTGCTTCCGAAAAATTCTGTTATGGTTCTTGTTTTTCTCATTTCTTTAAAAGTGTTAATAATGCTAGGGCTATAATCATTCCAATAATTAATTTTTGGCGTTTTTCTATACGCTCAAAATCTTCTTTGGTAATGGTCAAAGTTTCTTTTGGTTCTTTAATATCTTCTGCTCCGATAAACATTATAATTTTGGTAACATTAGTTTTACTTTGTCAAAAGGCTGACCTTTCAATAAACTATTAATATAGATTATTCTGTCTGTAACTGACCTAGCGTCAGGAAAGTCTGTATCTTTTTCCCAATTATTAGGAAAGGCAGTTAATGCCGCTTTTTGAGTACACGCTCCAAACAATCCATCATCCTCAATAGACTTGCTACTATTTCCGAATCTGTAACTATTTAAAAGATTAGCGTAAATTTGAAATGATTTTATCTGTGCTTTATTGTAAGGACTAGACTTAGACCACTTTAATAAATCACTACCCCATTTGAATGTACCGCATTTGCTAGGTAGATAACTTACAACTTTCTTTTCTTCTTTGTTAATAATTCCGTCTGTTTTCTTTTTACCAAAAAAACCTCTAGTAAGGAAATAACCCAAACCACCGAATATGACTATTTTTTCAAATACGTTTTTCATTAGAATCTATATTTAATGCCTTTTTTTGCAAAAATCTCATTTATCTCTTGTGGTGCGTCATCATCTATTCTATAAACAATGGTTTGCAAATCCCCTGTGCTTGTAGAGAACAAAATTCTTCTTTTTCCAAACGATTGAATCAACTTAGATACATCCAAGTCGTTTTGAAGTCTTTCAAAAATATACTTTACATCTGAAAAACTAGACCAAATTTCATTAAAGTATTCAGCATAAATAATGTCTGCCCAACCTGTATATGATGCCAAAGGGTATGAAAGTTTCTGACCTTGTTGTTTAAATTTCTCTTCATCTGCTTTTGCACTTAGTGGGGATGTTTTTAAAGCATTAAACAACCCTTTTGCTTTTTTATATGCAAAAAGTCCACCAACAATAGTAACTCCCAACCTAGCGTAAGGGGGGAGTTTGTTCCAAGTTGTTTTTATATCGCTTGTGATTTTTTTCATTATAGACTATTCAGTTGTTTAACTGCCAATTCATAAATCGCACTATTCTTTTTTGAAAGTTCTGCTAACTTGCTGATATTCTCAACAAAATTAGGGTCATTTGCAACTAGAATGTTGATTGCTGAAATGATTTTGTCCTTTGATGTTTCTTGTTTTTCCATAGTTTCTGTTTCTCGTGTTAATCCTGCCATTCCGTTACCGCCTAAACCCATTGCAGGTAAAACGCTTCCGATAATGCCTTCGATTTTTTTATCGCTAGATAATTTATCTTCGTAGTCTTTTTCAAGTCTAGATATTTCTGATTGGTGTCTATCCTGCAAATACTTATTTTCCATCTCTAGTTGCTGAATTTTCAACTTTAAAGAGAGTATTTCATCCTTTGCACCGATATAAGTGTCAAGCCCGATAGAACCCATAGAACCTGCACGATACATTGATTCAGCGATACCATTCATTCTACCCCCAAAATTACCTTCTTCCTCTATTGGTTGAGTTCCGTAAGGTTCATTCATGAAGATTTCATACCTCATTGGTGTATTGTTTCTTGTAGGCTCTCCGTTTTTTAATCTCTCGTTTGATTTAAAAATATAAACCACATAAGAACTTCCTACGCTTGTGTGCTTTAAAAAAGATTTAAAGCGTTCAACCGCCCTATCTACAGGTAATGTTTGCCAAGATTGAGTAACTTGATTACCTGCCATATCCTCAACTACAAAGTATTTGTAGTCAAGGTCTTTCATCTGTTCGATTACAAATTGAGGATTTACCATAATTAATCTTTGTCGTAATAGATGTTAAACAATAGCGATTCCCCTGCAATTATTCCCACTGTGTCATGGATGGTTACATAACATTTTTGCCAAACAATGTCCTTTAATGAAAATCTTTGAATTTTAGGAAAAGCCGTTGCGATTGTGTTCGACGAACTTGCTATCAATTCAGAAAGTGGAAGGTTTGCCACAACATCCCCTCCACTATCTACTAGCCACAAAAGTAATTTAGCGTAAACATCAGCAGAACTTAATGTTTGACTTCCATCAGGAAGTGGGTCAACCTCTGTTCTTGTTAACGCTTGAATACCTTTAATTGCACTTCCATCTAATGTAGCATCGGGATTAAAATAATATGGTTTCCAAATCTGCAACCCGTAAATCCCACTTGTTGCAAATGTTAATTGAACTTGCTTAACGCTAGAAGAAATAGGAGTGGTAACATCTGTTATCATCCCCTCAGAACTCATATATTCGATTAAAGGACTTACTAGTTGATTTTTTGCCATGATTATTTTATTCGCCTACTAATTGATAATAGAAATTAAACGCTACAACCTCGTCTTGAGCAACCCCTGTTGCATCAGTTAACTGAACATAACAATCGTTTAGGTTAATCAATCTTGGTTTAAATAACGTTACAAAACCTCCCACATCCGAACGTATCAAAGAAGTAATAGGGAAGTTGTAAATAAATTGGTCTTTGTTTGTGTCCACCAAAGTAACAACAACTTGGTCTTTGTCAGCGTCAGCAATCACAGTGTTTCCTGTAGGTGTTGCAGTTAATTGAGCCGCAGTAAACGCCTCAATGCCATAAAGAATAACATTGTTTCTTTGAAGTTGTGGATTTGGTAAAGCACCATAACGCTTTAAAGTCGATGGAGTTCCTGTAAATTGGAATTCTACAATCTGACTTCTTTTAATAATTAGGTTATTCATTTTTTAAAGTATTTAACATAACAAATATAAAGAAAAAAGGGGAACATTTCTGCTCCCCAATTTTATTAACACAACCCTGAAATTAGGATTTTACGTTTGTCACCAAGTATCCGCGACACTCAAGAACTGCATAATTGCTACCTGCGGCAGGAGTCAAGTCGATTCCTGTTTTGATAGAGATACTAGCGTCAATAGTCATACGACCATCAATCTTAACAGGCTCAAACGGAGCGAATCCGTAAAGTCCGTTAGGATAAGAAGACTGAGTAGTAGCCGTTACCTGTGTATCACCAACACGCTTGAAGAAACGCACAGGGAATTCAGGTAAAAACTCTTTTCTGTTAATAGTCAAAGAGAAAGAAGAGTTGTAAAGTGCCTCGATGTTATCACCTACAGGGTTAACATTACCACTAGCCGCTTCGTCGTTAGCGTAAGTTTGAATAGGAGCAACAATATGCTCTGCATCTGTGTTTGCCGCTACGTTCTTAACACCAATGGTTAAGTGAGTCATTACAAACTCGTCGTTCAAATCCAACAAACGCTCAGTTACGGTTGGAGTCGCAACATTGTTGCGTTGTAATTCAAAATCGTAAGTGCTTAAAGAACCTAAAAGGGTCTCTGCACGAAGATACGATTGAGATAGATTGCTGTAAGGAATACCTGTTCTTTCAGCAATAAACTTTTTTTCTGCGATAATAGAATTCATTGTTTTGTTTTATTAGTTATTTCTGTCCTAATGTTAAATTAAAAATTCATTTCACCTGCGTCAGCAGAAGTGAAATCATACGAAGTATCAGAATAAGCGTCTGTACCTTCAGCCGCATAATCTGAACCACTCATTAATACGCTATCGGTTCTACCCATCATAACGTTTCCCATCATTACGTTTCCTACGGCTGCTGTACCTTGTACATCACCGATAAGTTCACCTACGATAGTTGAAGCCCCACTTGCAATCATTCCGTTTGCTAATCCGCGAACTAGCGTAGAACGACCTGCCAATGAAGGAAGGAATAATCCAACTGCAACAGGGATAGCACCCTCTACATAAGTTGAACTAAAAGGAAGTTTTCCTGTTAACTCCGCAGGAAGCATAGACACTGCCTTGTTTCCTACGAATTTACCTGCAACTGCACCTGCTCCGATGTAAGCGACCTCAAGTGCGGTTTCTTTACTAAAAATTGCCATAGTTTTGTTTTTTCAAATTTAATTATTTTTTCTTATAAAATAACAACGCTAAAAGGAGTCCTCCAATTAGCAAGATGTTCGTGTAGTTTGTGCCGTCAATTATCTCTTCATCCTTTGTCTCTGTTTCCTTTTCAACATCGGGCTTTGTTTCGTCTTTCAAAGTGACATCAACATCATTAGGGTCACTTTCAAAAGTAACAACATCAGCAGGTTCACCTTCGAATCTCACATCATCTCCTTTATCTATTGGTGATATGCCGCTCCCATCATAATTATAAATGGGTTGAATCTGACCGATTGCGAATTTTTCTGTGTGTAAATTATCCATATTATTTCTTTTGTTTTTTAGCGGTGTTCAATGCCATTAAAACACCCCCACCAATTAATAAAGGAAGAATGATTCCCCCAAAACCTGCTTGTTTACCCCCCATTTCAGGAAGTTCACCTAGTTTAAGGTAAGTTACTATAGTTTCTCCTGTTGGTGGAATTGCTTTATCAACGCTACTAACTAATTTTAAGTAGTCTGACGTTCCTTTATCTTTATTAGCCTCTTCTATTGCATTATTTAAAAGAGGCGAAAATGCACCTTCTTTCTTTTTGGATTCATATTCTGCTTTTGTTTGCGGCGTGTAAGAAGTTTTTTTGCCATCAACTCCTTTGAAAACTGCTTCTAATTCCTCAATAGCACTTCCAATATTCTCTAAGTCAGGAGCATCAAACGTTGGTACGGATATTTGTTTTACCTCTTTTACTAGAGGTCTAGGCAAATTCATTTTAAGATAGTCACCCTCTAAAATCCATCCGTTGGTCTCTAGACTTACCATCTCTTTTTTCGCTTTACTTTCTTCTATCTTTCCCTCTACGAAAGTCCAAATCTTAGATAGCAATGCGAATAAAGTGCTAATCAATGTAGCGTAAGCCGTAATGGTTGCAGTTGTTGATACAGGTTCAGCACCAATCCCTCCTGAGTTTTTATACCCAAAGATGTAAGTGTCTTTTTCCCCATATTGAAATCTATCTCCACCAAAGGCAGAAACAAAACCACGAATCATCAAGCCTAAATCTTTTGGTTTTAACCCTCTAGTTTTGGCTACCATTAGAAGATAGTTTGCGTCTTTACCTCTAGGTGTTTTAGACTTACCTTCCATTACTGACTCTTTTAACTCGTATGGATTACCACCATAACGATACCACTGCTTAAGTAATTGCTTCCAAGCGTTAATATCGCTTTGTTTAGATGCAGGAATCGAATATTCAGCATAAAGTTTTTCGTATGCTTTATTATATGGTTTTAAATAATACAATTGATGTTTATTGTATTGACCTGAACCTAAAACCCTATCCCATGCTTGAGCAAATGTAAATCTTGCTTGTCTGCCTGAACCTGCTCCTGTAGGTGTTATTACAATCTCTCCTTTAACTAATTTATCCAATTCATCAGCAGAAACCTGCACACTTGATAGTGTTTGGATTTTCATCCACTGAGACATGTCAGGAAATTTAACCCCTTTAGATTTTGCACTAGCAGTGTAAGAGGCTTTAAGGTCATTCAACAATCCTTGAGGGATAGCCTGTTCGATAGGTGTTTTTACATAAACCTTTCTGTAAATAGCAGTCGCTACACCACCCCCATTTTGCTCGATGAATTTACGAAACAATCCACGCATAGGTGCAAGTCCAATCTTTTTTGCTATGTTATTCGCTTTATCGCCTGTGTTAAGACCTAAAGTAGATTTATTGTCTTTGTACCATATGTTACTATCTCCTTCAGATGCCCCAATGGTTGAACAGGAATTGCAGTTGCC
>Ga0307379_10012223_pt1 | contig 11199 bp, 7 predicted proteins | sample UN2MG_FD_202237 | JGI IMG/M metagenome (GOLD analysis project Ga0307379, IMG submission 202237) | Soil microbial communities from Risofladan, Vaasa, Finland - UN-2 | ecosystem: Environmental > Terrestrial > Soil > Coastal area > Acid sulfate soil | place: Finland: Risofladan, Vaasa | collected... | reverse complement strand
CCCGTCGCCGTGGGAGTCATTGCGCCGGCTGGGAGAAGACCGCGGGCCGCTGACCCATGCTTATTCAGGAGTGCCGAATGAAGATGACGGAATGACGGATACCAATTCGGAACGGGTGGCATGCTTCTGCTTGCAGAAGCATGTTCGTGGAGAAGCATGTCCCGCTGGGACATGGCACCCAGACGGTTGCGCATTCTCCCGCGTGCAAGTGTGCACGCCCTACGGCTGCGGGTGCTTGCACAAGCACGCTTCTGGCCAACAGCGCCAGAAGCGTGGCACCCCGGGCAACACCGCCATGAGCGTGGCACTGGGTCGGCGTGCGCGCCGCGTTCGGATGGGCGCGGCCGGCCGCTTCTTCCCGGCGGCCGGGGCGGGTAGAATGGCTCCTTCGGCCCCGCTTCGCTGAAGCTACGCAGAGCAGGCAGGTTCCCTCCTTCGCCAAGGCTACGGAGGGGCAAGCCCTTCGACAGGCTCAGGGCAAGCTCGTCGGCAGGTCGAGGAGACGGCAGTGGCCAGTCTGGTGGAAGACCTGAAGATGCTGGTTCGCACGCGGCACCCGCTTGTGAGCATCCGCACGATGGAGGAGGAGCACGCGGCGAGGATGATCCGCGAGACCGGCCGGGAGATGGGCCTGGCCGTGCTTGAGTGGTCCATCAGCGACGGTCTTCGCGGGAGCATCCCGGCTTCCGGCGGACCCGTCACCGGCACCGACACACTCCTGGGGGCACTGAAGTTCATGTGGAACAATACCAACGTGAACCTGTACGTGCTCAAGGATGCGATGCGATTTCTGAAGGAACCCGCCGTCGAGCGCATGCTCCGCGAGGTGGCCGCCGACTACGGCCGCGACAGCCGAACCGTCTTCATGATCGACCCCGCCGGAGAGCTGCCCGACCTGCTGCGCGCGCTGGCTGTGCCGTTCGAGGTGGCCCTGCCCACCGACGGAGAGATTCGCAAGATCGTCAAGGAAACGTACCGCAAGGTCACGGCCTTCGGCGAGGCCAAGGTGAGCATGACGCGCGCAGAGTTCGGGCTGTTCATCAACGGACTGCGCGGGCTTACGCGGAGGGAGGTCTCGCAGTTGGTGGTTGACGCGGTGCTCGGCGACGGCGTGCTTTCAGCGAAGGACATCGCCAAGGCGGCCGAGGTGAAGCGCCGGCGGCTGAAGCAGACGGGCGTGCTGGACTACATCCCCCCGCCGGAGGTGGCGCCGCGGATCGGCGGGATGGAGAGCCTGCGTTCGTGGCTGGGGCGGCGGTCGAAGGCGTTCACGCCGAAGGCCAGGGCCTACGGCCTGGAGCCGCCCCGGGGGATGCTGATGCTGGGCGTGCAGGGCTGCGGCAAGAGCCTGATGGCGCGATACGTGGCGGCCCAGTGGAAGATGCCGCTGCTGCGGATGGACGTGGGCGCCTTGTACGACAAGTACGTGGGCGAGACCGAGCGTCACCTGCGGCAGGCGTTCTCGATGGCGTCGGCGATGGCGCCGTGCGTGCTGTGGATCGACGAGGTGGAGAAGGCCTTCGCCTCTTCGATGGCGGGCGTGGCCTCGGACGCGGGGCTCAGCCTGCGGATGTTGGGGCAGCTTCTGACGTGGATGCAGGAGCACACCGACGCGGTGTTCCTGGTGGCTACGGCCAACGACGTGTCGGCGCTGCCGCCCGAGCTGCTGCGGAAGGGCCGATTCGACGAGGTGTTCTTCGTGGACCTGCCGGGCGCTGCCGCGCGGAAGGAGATACTCCGGATTCATCTGGGCAAGCGGAAGCGCGACCCGAAGGGGTTCGACCTGGACCGGATGGTGGAGGCCAGCGACGGCTTCAGCGGCGCAGAGATCGAGCAGGCGATCGTGTCGGCCCTGTACGCGGCGTTCAACGCCGACCGGGAGCTGACCACGGATGACGTGCTCAGTGAGCTTTCGGCGACGCGGCCGCTGTCGGTGCTGATGGCCGAGAAGGTCGCGGCGCTGCGGGCGTGGGCCGAGGGACGGTGCGTTCGTGCCGACTGACGGCGCCGGCTAGAGCCACGGGCGGGCGGCGGGGTCCTCGGTGCACAGCGCGCGGAGGACCTTGTTGATTCGGCGCGCGACGTCGCGGCACTCGGCGGCGGTCATCCACTGGTTCAGCGGCACGTTGACCGCGCGGTCGTACAGATCGTCGGCGACCGGGCAGTCGCCGCGTGCGTAGCGGGCCTTGCCGCCTCGTCGCAGGTACACCGGGCAGGTGAAGGGGCAGCCCTCGCCCGTCGGGGAGGTCCGCAGCACCACCGGGTACATGAAGGAATACTGGTGCCAGTCGGGCCGGGCCCGGCGGCCTCGCGTGCTGCAAGCGACGCCCTCGGCCTTCAGCGCCCGGACGATGCGCTCAGCCATCGCCACCGTTTCGGGGAAGAACCGCAGCAGATAGCCCATCTCGCCGTCCGGGTCGTTGAGCTTCTGCGGTGTGATCTGGCGGTATGTCCTCAACTGGCGGGAGATGCGCCCCTTGACGGTGCGGAATCGGCTGACGGCGGCGCCGAGCTTGCGCAACTGCACGACGTCCACGGCGGCCTCCAGCTCCGACATGCGGTAGTTGGTTCCGCAGAACAGCTCTCCGTCGTATCGAGGCGGGGCGAAGCGGTCCGGGCGCCACAGCCCGCCGCACTCTACGAGCTGCTGGGCCCGCTCCCAGAGCCGCTTGCTGCGGGCGAGGATCAGCCCGCCCTCGCCGCCGCCGACGACCTTGTAGGCGGAGATGCTGAAGCAGGCGAGGTGTCCGAAGGTGCCGACGTGTCGCCCGCGGAACTTGCTGCCCGCGGACTGGGCGCAGTCCTCGACGACTGTCAGTCGGCGCCGGCGGGCGACCTTCATGATGGCGGCCATGTCGCACACGCTGCCCATTACGTGAGTGGGGGCGATGGCGACCGTGCGCCGTGTGATGAGCGGCTCGATCTTGGCGGGGTCCATGCTGAGCGACTCGTCCACGTCGCAGAAGACGGGCACGCCCTTTGCCATCACGACGGCCGCCGACGTCGCCATGAAGCCGACGGCCGGGCAGATCACCTCCGTGCCCGGCCCGACGCCCGCGGCGACGAAGGCCGCGTGCAGGGCGCCAGTTCCGCTGCTGACGCCGATGGCGTAGGGCACGCCGAACAGCTCCCTCGCCGTCTTCTCGAAGGCCTGAACCTTGGTCTGCTTTAGGCCGGAGTAGTAGTTGGCCAGGAAGGGCCCCTGGTCCCAGTCTTCTCGGCTCAGGACGGCGCGGATGCCGCGCAGGGCCCGCGCGGACAGGCCGAACCGCTCGGCCAGCGAGAGGAACTCCTCCCGTCCGATCTTCGGGCGGCCGCGGCGGGCGGTCCTTGAGACGGCCTTCATTCCGCTGCGAAGCGCCCGCTTCTGGTTGTCCTTTTCCTTTCGGCTCATGGGCTCCCTCTCGGCCTCCCGCCAGGGGGGCAGGCGGGACATTCTATCGTTGGGCGGGCTGGCGCGGCAAAGGCAAATTCGCGATGTATCGAAGACGGCAAACGGCTTGCCCGGGTGACCGGCGCCAGCACGGACATCCTCGGGGCAGAGAAACCGGATCGGTGATTCGCCCGGTGGAGATGTGAATCGTACCGTTCCATCGTAGCACCTCGGCGGGCGCAGGTGAGTGCCGCCAGAGAACAGAGTTCCTTGCCCTTGGAGGCTTAGGAGGAGAGAAAATGAGGTACGCTTCAATCGCCATCGGTCTTTTTGTGGTCTCGCTCGGTCTGTCCGCGGCCAGTGCGGACACGATCCACACCTTCAGCCCGAGTCCCCGCGACCTGTACGATCTGGACCACAGCAGGTACTACACGTGGGGCATCGACCGCACATGGGAGGCCAACGACGTGGTTGTCGGCGCCACGCTGACCTTCTACAACATCCGGAACTGGGACGACAACCCCAACGTCCTGTACGTGAACCTGCTGGACTATGCGCCGCTGGGCGTCAGGAGCTACTGGGACGGCGAGGACCCCAATAACGCGTTCGAAGGGCAGGGCGCCGAGCTGGTGACCTACGTGGACCTGCCCTCCACGTCGCAGACTTTGACGCACCAGTTCACGCCTGCTCAGCTTGTGGCGATGAACGAGTACGACGACGGTGGGCGGTTCGCCCTGGCCTTCGACCCGGACTGCCATTTCTATAACTGCGGCGTATCCCTGGAAGTGATCACGGCATCTACGCCCGTTCCCGAACCCTCGAGCTTGGCGCTGATCGCCATAGGCGCCGGCGGACTTATCCTCCGCAGGTTCCGGCGGCGCTGAGAGCGTGGCTTGCCCCGGCATCTCGGCCGCCCTACGCCCTGCCCCTGCCGGCAGGGCGTTGGGCGGCACTGTATGCGCGGAGTCTGCCGGGTGAGAAGCGATTGCGTGGGCGAGGGTCCTGTTGGGGGCGTGCCGTTCAGCCGGCGCCGCGGGCCTGGTCGATCTTGTTGGCAAGCCGCTCCATCCGCTCGCGGACGTCCCTGTAGTTGTAGTCGATCTGGGCCACCTGGGAGTACTGCTCCCGGGATTTCTCGTAGTCCGCGAGCTTCTCGTCGTTCGCGCCGCGGGTCTCCGCCATCTTCTCCATCGCGTCGGCGAGGTTGTAGCGGATCTCCTTGCTGCGCTCCTCGGACATTTCGGATGACAGGGCCTTCTCGTAGGTCTCGGCGGCCTCTCGGTACCATTTCTTGCCGGCGAAGGCCTGGCCGAGGTAGCCCATCGCGCGGACGTGGCGGCGAGGGTTGCGCTGTGCCTGCTGGAAGGAGGCAATCGCGTCGTCCAGCCTGCCGGCGAGCAACTGGCGCCGGCCGAGCTCGAACTTGATGTCCATGTCGGTGGGGTAGTTCGCACCGCGCTCTTCGAACTCCGCCAGCTCGAACGCCAGTTGCTCCTTGGCCTGCTGGGCGGCGCCGGCCTTGTCGCCGGCCTCCAGCAGCTTGCGGTACCGGCGGGTCATCTGGCGGATGCGGATGTCCCCGATCCGCATCTTGAACTGATAGACGCTTGTGTCCCTGTAGGCCTTGGCCAGCACATCGGCGGCCTCGTTCTCGTATGATTCCTCCTCGATCTTCAGCAAGGCGTCGACCAGCGCGTGGATCTTTCCCTGTACGGTCGGGTCGGGGAGGTAGTCCTTGCGGGACTCCTCGATCTTCTTCTCCAGGCTTGGTCGGCTCTGTGCGAGGTACTCGCTCTGGGCGAGTTCCTTCTGCCTTTCCATGTCCTTGACGCTCTTGGTGAAGTCGCCTTCCTCGACGTCATACTTGCCCTGCTGGATGGTGGCGTTGGCGCCGAGGTCGCGCAGGAGGTTCTGGAGCTCGTTGTCGTCGGGGCTCAGTGTCAGTGCCAGTTGGCAGGCCTTGATCGCTGAGAGGTAGTCCTCGATCTGGTCGTATGCCCGAGTTAGCGTGCCCAGGACGCCCTTGTTGGGCTTGCTGGCCTGACGCTGGCTCTCCAGCATGATGTCGCAGATCCACTTGATGACGGGGACGCATTCCAGTTCGCCGGCGGCCTTCAGCAGGGCGCCCATGTGGCTGGCGGACCCGGGGTCCTTCGCCAGCAGGTACTCGGCGTTGATGAGCTTGGTGATGGCGTCCTTGCCCCCGCGCCGCTTCATCTGGTCGCGCAGACCGGGTCCCTTGCCGCCGGTCGCCTTGCGCTTCAGCGACACCTCTCGCAGCGCCTGGTGCCCGCGATCGACGTTGTCGGGCTCGCGCAGCAGGCCCTCGCAGTACATCTCGATGGCGAAGTCCCAATTGCCGGTCTCCGCCACCTGTTCGGCCCGCTCGAAGAAGGCCTTGCCCTTACCGGCCCACTGGCTCTGCTTGGGTTGCGCTTGCGTCATTACTGTGCCTTTACCAACGCTATCCTCAGCATCCCGCACTCCAATGTACACGCTCGTCGCACGCCTGGCAAGCCTGTCCGCGGCCCGACCCATCCCCACTCTGCAGCGCAACGGATGGCAGAAGCGCCAAACCCCGCCTGTGATCCGCAGGACCCCTGTGACCTACGACCCGTCCGCCGCTGCGACGGGGCATTGGGTAGCGCGGTCAGTTGGCCAACAGGGGGCGAACGGGGGCAGGCTGCCGCATTCTTGACGGCGGCCCGGGGCAGCGGTAGTGTCGGGCTCGTGCCAGGGAGCGAAGGACTACCCTGGCCCCCTTTATCGCCCGAGAAGGGGTAGAGAGTGTCAACTAGGTCCAGCACAACGGTACGCGTCCGAAGCCGAATGGCCGCCACGACGGGTGAGGCCCGTGTCCCGGTCTTTGCGCCTTACCGGGTCTTTTACTTACGGAGGCTTTGGCGCGCCCGTCCTAACGATGGAGGTCGATAACCAATGGCCGCCGAAACACTGCGGGTACTGCTTCCCGGACGCAGACCCGATGAACTGGTTCTCACGTTTGCCGGTAACATCGTGAAGCACCTGGGGGTGCAGATGTACGCCGGCCGGCCCGTTCCGGCAATCGCAGAACTAATTTCCAACTCATGGGACGCAGACGCGACAAACGTCGATGTCCGCCTTCCGCTTGATGAAGGTTGGGACCCGACCAACCAAGACCAATTCATCGAGGTTTCAGACGACGGCAACGGCATGACCTGGGACATGGTTCGGGATGCCTATCTTGATGTCGGTCGTGACCGACGTGAAGTGGAAAAGACCGACAAGTCTCCGGGTGGTCGACGCCTTCAGGGGCGAAAGGGGGTCGGCAAGCTGGCTGGCTTTGGCATCGCGGACATCGTTGAAGTGCAGACCGTTTACAGGGATGCGGAACCCGCCGTGAAGGACAACGTACTCGTTTGGTTCAGGTTGGACCTTTCTGATCTCCAGAAAGTGAAACATGGCCCCGCGCCCGTTGACGTGCTGTTTGCCGGTCCGATCAGCAAGGCTCCTGCGGGGGTGAGAAGGACCAGAGGAACGACGGTCACGCTGCGGCACGTGCACGAACGCAAGGCCCAGAACGCGGATCGCTTTCACCATAGCATGGCGCAACGCTTCTTGCTCATTGGACCGAGGTTTCGGGTTCGCATCAACGGGGCAGACCTGCGCGAAGAGAACATTCAGCTCCAATGGCGGGAACCTAAGAAGGGGAAGGGGTGGGCCACTGACAACGTTACAGGTTGCGGGCCCATCAACTATTGGATTGGATTCACCGAGAACCCACGTAAGCAGAACGAAGGGGAGTTGAGCGGGATTCTTATTTACACGAGGGGGAAGATTTCGCAGGAGGAGACCTTCTTTGAAATAAGTGGGGGCGTCACGGGTCAGCACGGGTTGCGATACATGGTTGGGATGGTGAGAGCTGAATGGCTAGACGCGGGCATTGACTCCCCTGACCACATAGCCACCCCCCGCGATTCCATTGCGTGGGAAAGCCCTCAAGGAGCTGCGTTCAAGGAGTGGGGACAGAAGCTGCTAAGAAGATGCCTTTCCGAATGGGCGAAGTTCCGGGTTTCCCTGCGAGAGAAGCATATCAAGGAAGTCAGTCCAGAGCTAATGGCCCGCATTGGGCGGCTGGCCTCCTCCTACAAGGATGTCGCGCTGCAATTTGTGGACAAGTTCAAGTCGGTGGAGATGGAGCCAACTGAATTCCAGGACATTCTGTCGTGGTTCCTGGACGCACTCGAAAATGCCACTTTGCGGAGTATTCTCCAAAAGCTCCGCGATGCTGACATCGCGGACCTCCAGGAGCTGGACGACCTCCTCTCCAAAATGGAAGTCCGGACGGCCGTAACACTTCTGCAGATCATCGACAGTAATCTGGCCGCCATCGACACGCTTGAGAGAATGCACCGTCAGAACGCGCGGGAGCGTGGAGTGCTTTCCAAGCATCTGGAAAAGAACCCGTGGCTCATTGACACGACATGGATGCTTAATAAGGCCGAGGGACGTGTCGCTACTTGGATCGAGAAGGAGTTTGGGCTTGGCAGAACGAGGAAGGTCGGCGACGACGACCGGGCCGACTTCTTCTGCGTTGCCGTTGGCGGCACGCTGCACATTGTCGAGATCAAGCGGGGTGCGCACGTTGCTACGGACAAAGACGTTAATCAGGCGGAGAAGTACCGGAAGTACGTAGCAAAGCGATTTGCCGAGTTGACAGACCCCAAGGCGATCAAGTACGCACATGTCCAGAGCCACCTTATCGCCGCTGAACTACACGAAGACGCGCAAAGCATTAAGCAAGCCTACGCGGACAAGGGCTGGGTCTTTTTCACGACCTGGGATGACCTAATCGAACGAGCAAAGCAGAGCCATCACCAGTTCCGCGAGATTCTCCAAGCCAAGGCCAAAGAGGCCGAGGAACTTGGTAGATCTGGCGCGGATGGTGTCTCTGGGGGGAGGGCGGTTGACTCCGAGCCGACGAAGATGTCGCGGAAGAAAGGCAAGCACGGGAAGAAAGGCCGCCGGAAGTGAGTGCCAGAAGACCGATAGCCATAGACTTGTTCGCTGGATGCGGCGGCCTTACCAGCGGCCTCCGTGATGCGGGATTTCACGTCGCGGCGGCTGTCGAGGTCGACCCCATCTCGGCGCGGACATACAGGTGGAACAACCGCCGCACTGAATTGATTGAGAGGGACATCCGCGAGGTATCTGCCAAGGAACTCCTACTGGCCGCCGGGAGCAGACGAATCGCCCTCTTGGCCGCGTGCGCCCCTTGTCAGGGCTTCTGTTCCCTGACGGCCAAGTACAAGAGGGAAGACCCGCGCAACGAGCTTCTCCTTGTGATGGCTGGACTCGTCGAGGAGATTCGGCCCAAGGCGATCATGATGGAGAACGTTCCGGGCCTCGCGGGCCGAGGGGAATCCATCTTCGATGAGTTCCTGAACGTCCTGCGGCGTCTCGGATACCAGTACGACTGGCGGATTGAGCAGATGGCGGACTTCGGCCTCCCGCAATCGCGCCGACGCCTGGTGCTTCTCGCCGGGCACGGCTTCAAAGTGGTTTTCCCGAAGGCATCGCACGCCCGCTCACCAGAGTCCCGTTCCGACTTGAAGCCGTGGGTCACGGTGAGACACGCCATCGGTCACATGGGAGCCCCAGTTACCCTAAGCACGGCCCTCCGTAACGGTGGTCCGCAGGCGCACAACTGGCACGTGGTTCGGGATCTGCAGCCGCAAACCAAGGAGCGCCTAAGGGCGGCGGACCCCGGACAGACGTGGTTGAAGGTTGACGAATCAGTGCGCCCGCCCTGCCATCGGAAGGGTTACAAGGGCTTCACTAACGTGTACGGCAGGATGGGGTGGGACCAAGCTTCACCAACGATCACGGGCGGTTGCACGACGCCGTGCAAGGGGAGGTTTGGTCACCCGGACAAGCGTCGATACACCGTCTCCGTCCGTGAAGCAGCGCTGCTTCAGGGCTTCCCGGAGGATTATCGCTTCGTCACCGACCAGATGGATGCCGCGTGCGATATGATCGGCAACGCCGTTCCGCCCCTGTACGCGAGGTTGGCGGCCAAGGAAGTTCTGGCCGCTATCAAGGGGCACAGCCGTTAGGACGAGGGTGCTAGCCAATGAGTCGCTGGCCGGGCAACGCTCAGAGGGAGCGAACAACGTTCGGGGGCCTGTCCCGCGCCCAATTGATGTCTCGGGTGCGCAGCACTGGCAACCAGACCACGGAGAGGCGATTGGCTGTACTGCTCCGGAAAGCGCGCTTGAGCGGATGGCGCAGGCAGCGCCCGATTCTGGGCCGGCCGGACTTCGTGTGGCCAAGGGCCAAGGTCGCGGTCTTTGTTGACGGCTGTTTCTGGCACGGACACGACTGCGGCAAGAACATTAGTCCAAAGACGAACGTCCGAGCATGGGGTGAGAAGATACGGCGAAACAGAGAACGCGACAGACGTGTCAATCGTTCTCTTCGCGAACAGGGTTGGCGGATCGTGCGAATATGGGAATGCCAGCTTGCCAAGAGCGCTGCCCGTTGCATTGACCGAATCCGAAGAGCTTTAGGTACTGGAGGTTAGAGGTTGCAGTCGCGGCCTTGTCCGTTTGTCTGATTCGTGCAATCCCTCGTCTGCCGCGGGACCTCCCCCTTCCTCCCTTGGATGACCGCGGACAGGTCAAGCGGCCGCCGCCGCTCGCGGCCGCATTATCCGTGCCCGGGGCTGTTGCTGTGTCTACGGCTGGGACAGGGCGTTGGCCAGGGCCAGGTATTGTGCCGGGTCAATCGCCTCGGCCCGCAGGGCCGGATCGATGCCGGCGGCGTGCAGGGCGGCCCGGAAGCGATCCGGCTCGAAGGGCGAGTTCTTCCGGCGGATCACGGAGCCGAGCTGCTTCCTTCGCTGGCCGAAGGCCTGGAACATGACGGCGGCCAGCACGTCCGCGTCGGCGAGTCGTTGGGCGGCGGCGGGGTCGAAGTCGATTCGGATCATGCGCCCGGTGACCTTGGGTCGCGGCCAGAACGCAGCCGCCGGGACGGCCGGCCCGACGGTCATCGACCCCAGCAGGGCAACGATGACGCTGACGGAGCCGTATGCCTCGTCGCCGGGGCGGGCGGACATTCGCTCGGCCACCTCGTGCTGCACGGTGAACGTCAGGCGGTCGAAGCGGCACGTCCCCGCGCCGGGCAGGCGACGGGCAACTCGCCAGGATTGGATCAGGCACTCAGCGACCAGCGGGGTGGCCACGGCATAGGGCAGGTTGGACACGAGCTGGGAAGGCCCGCCCAGGGCCGCCAGCACGCGCGGCTCCAGGGCGCGCTTGGAGGCCAGCGCGTCGGCATGGATCAGTGTGACGTTGCCGACGCCGGCGAGGTTCCGCTCCAGCAGCCTATACAGGCCCCGGTCGATCTCCACGGCGACCACACGGTCCGCCAGTTGCGCCAGCTCCTGCGTGAGCGAGCCGGTGCCGGCGCCGACCTCCAGGACGGCCGGGCGCGGGTCGATCTCCGCCAGCTCCAGCAGCTTGCGCTGGAGGTTGCCGTCGATGAGGAAGCTCTGTCCAAGCGAGCGATTGGGGGCCAGGCGGGCCTGCTTGAGCATCTGTCGGATCTGGGTGGCCGTCTGCATTTGGGTGGTCTTGGCGGTGAGACTGCACCGATAACAACTGACGACTATACAGTCAGCCGGGTTCCGGGTACACGCCCCCGTCGTCGCGGCCGGCGGGCGGGCGGCGATTTTCTTCGGCCGCCTATTTTAGCATTGCCCCACGAGGACCCGCGTGCCACAATACCGGCCGACGTTCGGCAGGAAGTCCTCGCTGATGAGCAGATCGGCGTTACACCGTGTC
>Ga0307379_10012219_pt1 | contig 11200 bp, 15 predicted proteins | sample UN2MG_FD_202237 | JGI IMG/M metagenome (GOLD analysis project Ga0307379, IMG submission 202237) | Soil microbial communities from Risofladan, Vaasa, Finland - UN-2 | ecosystem: Environmental > Terrestrial > Soil > Coastal area > Acid sulfate soil | place: Finland: Risofladan, Vaasa | collected... | reverse complement strand
CGGCACCAGCGGCACCGGTAACCCCGGCGATCCGGGCTTGGCGGGCAGTCCGGGGACTGCCGGTAGCGGCCTCGTCGGTGGCGCCGGCGGCGCCGGCGGCGGTGGCGGCACCGGCGGCACCGTTTAGAAGCCGGGAGGGGCCGATCCGTTTTCCCGTCACTCAGACGCGGCGCGGGCTGCGGCGCGTAGATTGCGTCGTCATTACCGGGGAGGCCGCACGTTGAAGACCGAGAACATCAACCACGCGTTCCTCGACGGCGTGCTCGACGGCACCCACGACGACGTCTACTACCACTTCGGGGTGGCGTCGTCAGATCCGGTGCTAGACAAGCTGCGTGATGTCAGGGCGGTCATCATGGCCGGGTCCGGCGGACGAATTAATGAATTCACCGAGCGCTGGAGTGAACTCAACGCGGGCACTGAGATCGTCGCTTTTCCCAAAGAGGATCGCTTCGTTACCCGCTACACCGCCGGCGTGCTGTTCGCCTCACACGGCATGGGTATGCCGAGTGCCTCGATCGCCCTCCAGGAACTCATGCGAATGGTGTTCTTCCTCAAGCGCGGCGATCTCGAAGCGATGGATGAGGTGTTCTGGTGCCGGGTCGGCACCAGTGGGGGAGTCGGACTGCCCGGCGGCACCGTCGTCGTCTCCTCCGAGGGTTTGATGGCCGATCTCAAGCCCTACCGTCTGCTCAACGGCGGCACCGGCGAGTACTGGTTCGACGGGCACTTCCCAGCCGCGACGTCGCAGGCGATCATCGCCGCCAACGAACACACCGATTTCGACATCATCTCCGGCACGACCATTGCCGGCAACGAGTTCTTCCTTGAGCAGTTCCGCCTCGACGGCGCAATATGTTTGGAGACCCCGGAGACCAAGATGGGGTGGCTGACTTGGCTGCACGACAACGGCGTCGCCAATATCGAGATGGAGGGCGCGATGATCGCCGGCTATCTCAACCACTGGGGTTTCTCGAAGTTCGCGATGATCTGCTGCACCCTGCTCAACCGACTCGAGGGTGACCAGGTGACCGCAACCCCGAAGCAGTTGCATAAATACAGTGAGGACTCCGGCGTGGCGCTGTTCAACTACCTGGCGGCCAGCCTGCTTGGCGCCTGAAGCCGCGTTACCACTTAGCCAACGCCCAGCGATGCCTCATCCACGTCGATTCCGATCACCTCGGCGACGCGAACCATCTCAGCGTCCCAGGCCAGCAACATCAGAGCGCGTCGGTGCGCGACGGCCGCGATCATGCAGTCGACCATCCCGCGCGGTGTGATTCCCGCTTGTCGGCATCGTCGGTAGATTCTCGTCGCGGCGTCGAAATCGGTGACCGCGTCGAAGGGCGCCAATTCGAATCGCAGCAGCATGCGCCGGAGATCGTCTTCACGCGCGTCACTGCGTGCGCCGGCCAACACCTCCATCAGCACCGGTTCGGTGAACATCAGCGGTCCCTCGTCGGCGATCAACTCGGCAATGCGCCGGTCCGCGGTGCTGCCGGTGGCCCGGTCGTACTCGACCCACGCGGAGGTGTCGACCAGGATCACGCGACGCCGCGGGGACCGGTATCGGCCGGAATCTCACCGATGGCATGTGCACCTCGCATTTCCAGCGCCTGTTCGCGGGTCATCGGCTGGCCCGCGAGATGCCGCAGCGCGAGGTCTACGGCCTCGGTCTTGGTGTGAACCCCGTAACGGTTTTTGATCGCCTCGACGTAGACGTCCTCGATTTCGATGTTCGTTCGCACCTTCGCCATACACGCATCGTACACACCACGTGTATAGAAGGTGTACCAGGCGTCCTCTTGAACCGATACCCGGCTAGGCCGCACGGATATCGTTCCCCACGTGACCACCCACGTCGAACTGTTCACCCGCGCCAACATCGCCGTCGTCGATTCCCTGGGCTCGGCACCTGATGACGTCGATATCCCCCATGTGCTGCGAACCTCGAAGACTCTCGCCGGCCGCATCGACCACACCCTGCTCAAGCCCGACGCCACCCTGACCGCTATCGAGACCCTCTGCGATGAAGCCAAAGAGCACGGCTTCGCCTCGGTCTGCGTCAACACCCGGTGGGTGCCGACGGCCGTGGAACGACTCTCCGGATCCGACGTCATGGTGTGCACGGTGGTGGGTTTCCCACTCGGGGCGATGACACGCCTGGCCAAGGCTGAGGAGGCCCGCATCACCGTCGCCGAGGGCGCCGACGAGGTCGACATGGTGCTCGACATCGGCGGTCTGCTCTCCGGTGATCTCGCCGCGGTCTACGACGACATCCTCGGTGTGGTGGGGGCAGCCCGGCCCGTGCCGGTGAAGGTGATTCTGGAGACCAGCATGCTCACCGACGAGCAGAAGGCGATCGGGTGTCTGATCGCGGCGCGCACGGGGGCTGCGTACGTCAAGACATCCACCGGCTTCGGTGGTGGCGGCGCCACGGTCGAGGACATCGCATTGATGCGCCATATGGTGGGGGATCGGTTGGGTGTCAAAGCATCCGGCGCGGTTCGCAACCACCGCGATGCCGAGAAAGTATTGCACGCCGGTGCGGACCGAATTGGCGCTTCGGCATCCATCGCCATCATCACGCCGTGACCCTGCTGGACACCGCGCGCGCCTGGCTGGCCGAGGATCCCGACCCGGCGACGTCTGCCCAACTCTCGGCACTGATCTCGCGCGCCGAAGCGGGGGACACCGACGCCGCCGGTGAACTCGCCGACGCGTTCGACGGCACCCTGCAGTTCGGCACCGCCGGGCTACGCGGACGCCTGGGCCCGGGCAGTAACCGAATGAACCGGATCGTGGTGGCCCGCGTGGCCGCCGGACTGGCCGCCTATCTCGGTGCGCACGGCGGCAAGGCAGTCGTCATCGGCTACGACGCCCGCCGCAACTCCGACGTCTTCGCCCGCGACACCGCCGCCATCATGTCCGGCGCTGGTATCACCGCGATGGTGCTGCCGTCGGCCCTGCCCACCCCGGTACTGGCGTTCGCGATTCGTCAACTCGGCTGCGATGCCGGCGTCATGGTCACCGCGTCGCACAACCCGCCCGATGACAACGGGTACAAGGTGTATCTGGGTGACGGCAGCCAGATCGTCCCACCCGCCGATGCCGCGATGGCCGCGTGCATCGCCGCGGTGGGACCGTTGGTGTCCATCCCGCAGTCCGATGACTTTCAAACTCTCGACGGTGTGGTGCTGGATTCCTATATGGCACGGGCGGTTTCACTACTCGGTGATGGTCCGCGGGATGCTTCCGCGGTCTACACCGCCATGCACGGCGTCGGCGGTGAGGTGTTCATGCGCACGGTGGCCGCCGCCGGCTTCCCCGCCCCGACGAAGGTCGCCCAGCAGTTCACCCCCGACGGCCGCTTCCCGACGGTGAATTTCCCCAACCCCGAAGAGCCCGGCGCCATGGACCTAGCACTTGCCGAGGCCCGCACTCAGGGCGCCGATGTGATCATTGCCAACGACCCCGATGCCGACCGGTGCGCGGTCGGGATTCGGACGGCCGACGATTACCGGATGCTCACCGGCGACGAGGTGGGCGCCCTGTTGGCCTGGTGGATCGTCGAACGGGGACGCGGGGATGGCACGCCTGTCGAGGGTGTCTTCGCCCAGTCGATCGTCTCGGGCACTCTGCTGGAGCGCATCGCCGCCGACGCTGGACTCGGCTACGCCACCACACTCACCGGGTTCAAGTGGATCTCCAAGGTGCCGGATCTGAGGTTCGGCTACGAGGAGGCCCTGGGCTACTGCTGTGACCCCGAGGCTGTCAAGGACAAGGACGGCATCACCGCCTCCCTGCTGATGCTGGAGATGGTCGCCGCACTCAAGTCCGAGGGCCGGGGAGTCCAGGATGTGCTCGACGACCTGGCCCGCAAATTCGGCCTGTACGCGACAAGTCAACTGTCGGTGCGTGTTTCCGACGTCGCGTTGGTCGCCGACGCGATGGCACGCCTGCGCGCCAACCCACCCACCTCTCTCGGCGGCCGCGCCGTGGTGCGCATGGAAGACCTGGAAAACGGTGCCGACGGCCTGCCGCCCACCGACGGCCTGCGCTTCACCCTCAAAGACGCCCGGGTGATCATCCGGCCCAGCGGCACCGAACCCAAACTCAAGTGCTACCTGCAGGTGGTCGTCCCGGTGACGGGTGCGATCGAAACAGCCCGTAAAACAGCCCAGGCGGAACTCGACGCGGTCCGGGCCAGTGTCACCGAGATTAAGGTCTGAGCGCGGCGGCGCGGCCGTGATCTCGGGGTAGGCTACAAATATGTCTACAGAATCGACTACGGTTCGCGTCTCGCTTCGAACGCGTGACCGTTTGGCCGCCCAGGCCCGCGAGCGCGGCGTCTCGATTTCTGCACTTCTAGAGGAGTTAGCCGCCGGGGCGGACCGTGAAGCGATCTTCCGAGCCGAGCGCGAGGTCACCCGCGCCGAAGCGGGCGACCGGACCGTCCGCGAAGAAGAAGCGGACTGGGTAGACGCGGCAGCCGACGATATTGACTGAGCCGCGGCGGGGAGAGCTGTGGCTGGTCGCCTTCGGCGCTGCCCGCCCGGGTGAACCCGGCAAGCGCCGACCCGCGGTTATTGTGTCCACCGACGAGATGCTCACCGAAGTCGAAGACGAGTTGATCGTTGTCGTTCCGGTGTCGAGTTCCCGCGCCCGGACTCCGTTGCGGCCGAGCATTTCCCCGGATGAGGGCGTCGACGCCGACAGCGTCGCGGTGGTCCGAGGCCTGCGCGCGGTCTCCCGGGCCCGACTGGTGCAGCGTCTCGGCACAGTCCGACCCGAAACCCTGCACGACATCGAAGACGCGCTGGTTCTCGTTCTAGCGCTGGGGCCGGCGCTCACCCGCTGACATGCAACCCTCAGTTGCCGGGCTTGGGTTTCCTCGCCTCGAGATCCCACGGGCCGAAGGCCTGCGGAAGGATCTGGGCCATCGTCTGGATGCCCTGGGGGGTCATGATCAACAGCTCCGGCCCGCCATGCTCATAAAGCAGTTGGCGGCAGCGGCCACACGGCATCAGCGGGTCGCCGTTGCCGTCGACGCAGCAGGCCGCGGTCAGCCGGCCCCCACCCGAAGCGTAGAGGGCGGAGATCATCGAGCATTCCGCGCACAGCGTGATTCCGTAGGAGGCGTTCTCGACATTGGCGCCGGAGACGATCCGGCCATCGTTGACGAAGCCCGCGACGCCGACCGGAAAGTTGGAATAGGGGGAGTAGGAATTTCTCGAGGCCGTGATCGCGGCGGCCCTTAGCGACTCCCAGTCCACGTCGCCCACGCGGACCCCTACGGCTGAGACGGAATCGCGGTCAGCGGGATGTAGACGGTGCCCTGGCACGCCCCGTCGCCGATATTGGTCGCGAACATCCCCTTCATTGAACCGTCGGGTTGCGGGGAGTAGGTGGTCACTGAACTTGCCGGATCGAACGTGATGGTTCGGTCCGCCATCGTGCAGTCCCACCGCCAGTTGTTGGTCCGCGACCACTGCGTCCCGGTCCACTCAAAGGTTGTCGACTGCGCGGCATTGTCCTTGGGCGCCGGACCGTCGACCACTGAGGCCTCGCAGGCACCCGACGAGCAGTTCGTCACGAACTGGTACCACGCCGTGTAGGGCTCCTCCCACTGCTCAGCAGCGGTGCTGGTGCCCGACTTCTGGTCGGTCTGAAAGGTGATCTTGTACCAACCGTCCCAGTTCGGTGCCGGTGCGGCCGAGGCGATCGGTGGGAGGGCCACCGACCCGAGGGCCAGGCCGAGGGCCAGGGCCGCTGAAGCCGATCTCCTCATGCAGGAGGTGGTCCCGCCGGGGGAATCGTCCATGTCTCGTCCGTCCTCGGTCAGGGAGCCGTGAAGCCCTCGCGCTTGTGTGCCCCATCGCAGAACGGCTTCTTCTCTGAGAACCCGCATCGACACAGATAGCTCTTCTCGGACGCCTTGATCAGGGTGCCGTCGGAGGCGAGGATCTCGACCGCGCCGGACACCTCCAAGGGGCCGTCGGTGAGGGTTTTGATAGTGACGCTGGATTCGCTCATGGGTGCATTCTGCTACACCCCGGCGACGGACTGCATTAACCCGCGGGCGAAGTACAGCAGAAAGCCCGCGGCGACGATTCACAGCAGTGGGCTGATCTCACGCCACTTGCCGGCCGCCGAGCGCACCACCACCCAACTGATGAAGCCCGCCCCGATTCCGTTGGCGATCGAATAGCTCAGTGGCATCACCGCCACGGTCAGCACGACCGGCAGTGCTACCGAGAATTCGGAGATGTCGATATGGCGCAGGTGCGACACCATCATCGCGCCGACGACCACCAGGGCCGCTGCGGCCACCTCCGTGGGCACGATCGAGGCCAGCGGGGAGATGAACATCGCGGCCAGGAAAAGTGCACCGGTCACCACATTGGCCAGGCCGGTGCGTGCGCCCTCCTCGATACCGGCACCGGACTCGATGAAGACCGTGTTCGACGACGACGAGGTCGTCCCACCGGCTACTGCGCCGACGCCTTCGACGATCAACGCCGAACGAAGCCGCGGGAACGTGCCTTGCGCGTCGGCTAGTCCGGCTTGTCGGGAGAGCCCGGTCAGCGTTCCCAGAGCGTCGAAGAAGTTCGCGAACACGAGGGTGAACACCAGAACGACCGCTGCCAACGCCCCGATACGTTCGAAACTGGCGAAGCTGAACGCGCCGACGAGGGAAAGATCTGGCAGCGCGAATGGTGAACCGGATAGCCACGGTACCGACAATCCCCAGCCGCCGGGGCGGTCGACCGCCGATCCCAGCTGCCAGATCGCCTCGATTACCACCGCGATCACCGTCCCACCGAACAGGCCGATCAGAATTCCGCCGCGTACTCTGCGCGACACCAGGATCGCAGTCAGCAGCAGAGTGAATACGAACACCAGTGTCGGGACCGAGGTGATGTACCCCTGGCCCTTGGTGCCCAATCCAACTGGGGGAGAGGAGAATCCGGTGGATGAGATGAAACCGGCGTCGACCAGTCCGATGAACAGGATGAACAATCCGATTCCGGCGGTGATCGCGATCTTGAGTTGCATCGGCACCGCATCGAACACCATCCGGCGCAGGCCGGATACCGCCAGCGCGACGATGATCAGACCGTTGATCACCACCAGTCCCATCGCCTCGGGCCAGGTGAGCGTGCCCACCACCGAGGTCGCGAGGAATGAGTTGATGCCCAGCCCTGCCGCGAAGGCGAACGGTAGTCGCGCGATGACGCCGAACAGGATCGTCATGACCCCCGCCGTCAGCGCCGTCACCGCGGACACCTGGGCGAACTGCAACTGATTGCCGGCGACGTCCTTCGGTCCGGACAGGATGATCGGGTTCAACACGATGATGTACGCCATCGCTATGAAGGTCACCACTCCGCCGCGCACCTCGGCGCCGAGGCTCGATCCGCGCGCGGCGATCTCGAAGAAGCGATCGAGGCGATTCACGGGTGGAACATTAGGGTCTCGGAGCGGTTGCTGCGGTAGTTCAGCGCAGCGGCGTGGCCTTCACGACGCCGACCTCGTCGGGTTTGGTGATCGCCTCGGGCAGAAACTTCTCGATCCCGTAGACGAACAGCGCTCCGCCGATCAGACCGCCGATGATCGGCGCGATGATCGGTACCCAGAAGTACAGTTCGGCACCGTTCGCCGAGAACCACGCGTCTTGATACCCCGTCAGCCAGGAGGCGAGTCGCGGAGCGAAGTCCCGAGCGGGATTGATGGCGTAGCCCGCGTTGGAGCCCCAGCCCAGGCCGATGCCGACCACCAGCAGGCCGATGAACAGTGGCGCAGTATTGCCCAACGGAGGGTTGTTGACCGCACTCGTCAGCGCGAAGATCACCGCCACCAGGATCGCGGTGCCCACGATCTGGTCGAAGAACGCCGTTGGCAGCGAAACACCGATGTCGGGTGAGGTGGAGAAGATTCCCTGTGTGGCCTTGGTGTGACCGGGGTCGACGCGGTTGATCGCGTCGCTGTAGACAAACCGCACCACCAGCGCAGCGACGAAAGCGCCTAGCACCTGAGCGACGATGTAGGGCAACACTTTTTGGACCGGAAAACCCTTGAAGGCGGTCAGTGCCACCGTCACGGCCGGGTTCAGGTGCGCACCGCTGAGGCGGCCGGCGACGAAGACCGCCATCGTTACCCCGAGGCCCCACCCCCACGCGATCGAGTTGTAATCACCGCTGGCGCCGGGCAGGGTGCCCAGTTCCTTGCCGCCGGTGACCACCTGGGCCACCACGCCGCATCCGAACAGAATGAGGATCATCGTTCCGAAGAACTCAGCGGAACACTCGCCTAAGAGAGGGGTTCGTTTCACGTCGGCAACGTAGCAACGGCAACGGCACGGTGTTCAGATATTCGCGAAGGCGCTTCGGGGGCGCTTCGGGGGCGCTTAGAGGGCGGTCAGGCGAGAAACCGGGTGAACCAGTCCTGCAGGCGTTGCCAGGCATCGGCGGCGGCCGTCGGGTCGTACCGCTTCCCGCTGTCATTGAAGAATGCGTGATCCGCGCCTTCTTCGACGACCAGCTCGTTGACCACTCCGGCGCGCTCCAGTGCGGCCCTGGCCGCGGGCTCGGTTGACGTCACTCGCTGATCGAGCGAGCCGTAGAAGCCCAGCACCGCGGTGTCCTTCGATCCCGCGAAGTCGGGATCGTCGGGAATCGGGCCGTAGAACGGGACGGCTGCGGCGAGCCTCGAGTCGCCCGCGGCAAGCAACTGCCACACCAGTCCGCCACCGAGGCAGAAACCGACGGCGGCGAGTTTCTGGCCGGGCGTGCGGTTCTGCAATTCATCGAGCGCGGAACTCAGATCGGCGATGAACCGCTGCGGCTCGATCGCGGCCAGTGCGGCGGTGGCGGCCGCCGGATCGGTGAATGTTGCGGTGCCACCCTCATCGGAGAGCAGATCCACCGCAAGCGCCGAATAGCCGATTCCGGCCAACCGGCCTGCCACCGACCGCACCCAGTCGTTGAGGCCCTTGTTCTCGTGGATCACCAGGACCGCGCCCCGGGGTTCCTCGGCCGGAGACCAACTGCCCAGCAGCGGGCCTCGTGGTCCGTCCCAGGTGATGGGCTCGGTCGGACGCGCGGTCGCCATCCCCGGTGGCGGGGTCGGCGGCGCTTCGGGAGCGGACGATGCGGCGGATGACGCGGGTGCCGTGCCCGATCGCTTATCGGCGCAGGCGGCGATTAGCGCGCCCGCCGCTGCCGTGCCCAATCCCAGAAGTCCCAGCCGTCGAAGCGCCTCTCGGCGCGAGAGCAGTCCATCGACGTGGTCGGTCGCGATCTCCTCGGCGACGTATCTTCCCAGCGGCGTCACCTGAAGAAGTATGCGCGACGACCGGGGAGCGTGGGCCGCACGTGCTAAAACCGGACAGTGGCAGCAGGCAAACCATCGAAAGCGCGACGTCGACTCCTCGCCGTCGTCCTCGCGATTCTGGTCGTCGCCGCCGTCGCGGGCGCCCTGTACTGGCAGGAACAGTCGATGCGTGAACGCACTTCCGGGCCGTCGCCGACCTGGCGTGCCGAGCCGACGCCTACCTCGGCACTCCTGCCATCCCCGCCCGTCACCCCGTCTCGATTAGACCCTGCCCGCTTAGCCACCGCCCGCGAGCAACTCAAAAGACTCGAGGTCCGGGGCTGGGACCGCACTGCGGACTTCAAGCGCTCTCAGTTCGGCAAAGCCTGGAGCGATGACGTCAACGTCGAGTTTGGGCACAACGGCTGCAACACCCGCGACGACATTTTGCGCCGCGATCTGAAGAACCTCGTCGTGCGGCCGCGCACCTGTTACGCGCAGACCGGCACGCTCGTCGACCCCTACACAGGCGAGACCATTGCGTTCACCCGCGGCCCGGATACCTCCAATGCCGTCGAGATCGATCACGTCGTCGCGTTGGCCGACGCCTGGTACAAAGGCGCGCGGTCCTGGGATCCGCAACGCCGACTGGACTTCGCCAACGACCCGCGCAACCTACTTGCGGTGAGCCCAAAAGCCAACTTCAACAAAGCCTTCCGCGATGCGGCATCCTGGATTCCCCCCAACGAGGCGTTCCGGTGCGACTTCGTCGCGCGCCAGATCGAGGTCAAGACCGCCTACGGACTGTGGGTGGCCGCGAAGGAGCGCAAAGCCATGGAGGCGGTACTGGCGCGCTGCTAAGCCCTCGGGTCGAGGCGGGACACGATAGCGTCGCTGAATGGACACACCGCAGATCGCCATCGTCACCGGTGCCAGTCGCGGTGCCGGCCGCGGTATCGCCCACGCACTCGGGACGGCTGGCTGGCGGGTGTATCTGACCGGGCGCAGCGACGGGGTTGACGCGGCCGCGCGCGAGGTCACCGAGGCCGGTGGCCACGGTATCGCGGTGCGGACCGATCACGGCGATGATGCTTCTGTCGGGGCGTTGTTCGCGCGCGTCGACGCGGACAATGGACACCTGGATCTACTGGTGAACAATGCCGCAGCCATCAGCGACGCACTCACCGACCGCGCTCCCTTCTGGGACAAGCCGCTGAGCCTGGCCGATGTGCTCGACGTCGGCCTGCGATCGGCCTATGTTGCGTCCTGGTACGCCGCGCCACTGCTGTTGCGTGCCGACCACGGACTGATCACATTTACCTCCTCGCCCGGATCGGTCTGCTACATGCACGGCCCGGCCTACGGCGCGCAGAAGGCCGGCGTGGACAAAATGGCCGCCGACATGGCGGTCGACTTCGCCGGCACCGGTGTCTCGACGGTGTCGATCTGGATGGGAATCCTGCTCACCGAACGTCTGCAAAGGTCCTTCGGTGACAACACGGAGGCGCTGGCCGGTTTCGCCGACCACGCCGAAACCCCGCAATTCACCGGACGGCTCATCGACGCGCTGTACCGAGATTCGGATCTGGCCTCGTTGACCGGTCACACCGTCATCGCCGCCGAACTCGCCGCCCGCTACGGCCTTACCGACGAGGGCGGACGACGCCCGCCGTCACACCGGGACGCACTCGGATCGCCGCGCGATCCGAGCACGGTTGTCGTGCGCTAGCTCGGCGTTTCCGGGGTTGGCACGCTGTCGGTGGGTGCTTCTATTATCGAATGTATGTTCGAGTTTGTGGATGAGGCGGGGTTGTTGGCGGAGATGGCTGCGGGGCAGTGTGCGGAGCGGGTGGCGGTGGGGCGGCGGTTGTTGGCGGCGGGTCGG
>Ga0307379_10012216_pt1 | contig 11201 bp, 8 predicted proteins | sample UN2MG_FD_202237 | JGI IMG/M metagenome (GOLD analysis project Ga0307379, IMG submission 202237) | Soil microbial communities from Risofladan, Vaasa, Finland - UN-2 | ecosystem: Environmental > Terrestrial > Soil > Coastal area > Acid sulfate soil | place: Finland: Risofladan, Vaasa | collected... | reverse complement strand
ATTTTTCTTACCTGAGTTCTATTTCACGTTATATTTATTTGAGAAATGATCTTTTTTTCTTTTCAACGGTTACTTTCTCACCCTGGCAGATGCTGCCTGGTTTCATTTTTACGTTTCTTTTTTTATCTTTCTTTATATTATCTGTTTATTCATTAACTAAAGATCCTGATGATGGGTGGGTAAAGATTAAAGATATTTCGGCTTCAGATAAGGTCCTTATCTGTCTATCGTCTTTTTTTCTTTTAATATATTTTATCACACCCTTTCGCTTCGGAGGCGGTGATTTTTTCAATCAGCGGTTCCCGTGGGTTGTTTTACTAATTTTGTTACCCTTATTGCGAATTAATAAAAAATTTTTCTCTGAACGATTTGTTCTGGTTTCTATCTCATCCGTTGCAATTATATTTTTTGTATTTAATACAGCTATACTTTGGCAGCAAAGTAAAAAAGTGGAGAAATTTTTGAGCGGGTTAAACACTGATATACCCAAAGGTGCTTATGTGATGACCTATAAAAAAATAGACCCGAAAGCCGGCTTACCCCGCATAGATGCCTTAATGCATGCGGCCTCATATTATGGTATCTTTAAAGGATGTGTTGATATCGGCAACTATGAAACCGGGCTCGATTATTTCTCCATAAAGTTTAAAGACAATATCCCGTCATTTCCTTCTTTAGATCAAATTGCATATAAATCTGAAACCATTGTATGGCCTGACTATCCATCTATTCAATATCTTTTAGGATGGGGAATCAACAAGAATGACAATAACAAATTGAACAACTTTTTCCATGTTATTTATAGAAACGATCCTTTCAGTTTATGGGAGAGAAACATTATAAGTCAATGAACTGATAAGGCAACTTATTGTTTATTTATCAGAATAAATTGAAGGCAAAGTAAAGGATCCTGGAAAGTTGACGAAAGCAGAGAGGATAAAATATTTCGATTCGGTGGCCACCAAGAGACAAAAGTGGAGAGAAAAAATGTATACTATCAATAAATAAAAAGTTAAGCTCATCCCCCTGAATATCTAATGAAAATTAAGTTGCTCACGATTAGGTTGGGTCTTCTGCCACAGAACGTGTTATTTTAAAATAGATAAAGAATTTAAAAAAGACTCGATATGAAGAAATCGTTTATAAACCACCTATCCCCTTTTTGGAACCATGAAAAGGCTATCCCCACTTTTATGTTGGCTTTGGCCTGTTTTTATTGGCTAAGTAAATGTGGGAGCAGTTTATCCCTTGATGAAACGATAACTTACTGGGTAGTGCAAGGTGGCTTCAAAAATGCAATATACCGAGCTGTTAATTACCAAGGATCGGGGCCGATTCACTATCTAATTGTCTGGTTGTTTGTGCAGATCGGAGGAAACAGTGAAATCGTGCTGAGACTTCCATCGATATTTGCCTGCATTTTGCTTTGTATCGTTCTTTATCGATTTTCATGTAAAATATTTGATAAAGAAAGCGCTTTTCTTGGAATCATTGTCTTGCTTTGCTTGGATGGGATTTTTGTTTTTGCTGTGGTTGCACGTTCTTACGCACTTGCATTGCTGTTGTCAGTGGGTTCAACATACGCTCTTTATCGTTGGACAGAATCAAATGAACGTCGTTATAAGTTTCTCTATATTCTTTTATCAACGTTAACGGTATATACACATTGTATTTTTGCGGGCATACTTTTGGTACATTTTGTATATCTTTATTGTCACAGGTGTTGGGGCAAAACGGATTCAAAATCTTGGGCTTACGAAGTAATAAAAATTTATCTATATATTGCTGTACTGGTTTCTCCTGAAGCATATCAAGTTGTGCTTCTTTCGACAAAAAAAAACATTTATAGTTTTGCCCCAGTACCAACAATAGTTGACCTTATCCAGTCCTGGGTGAAACCATATTTAATTTTGTCCTTTATGTCTGCTGCTCTGGGGACGTGGATAGTCACAAAGAACATTAATATTAAACGGTTTACCATACGGCTGGAACTACTAGTTCTATTACTTTCATGGTATTTGCTGCCGTCATTTCTGGTCTTTCTATATTCTTCAGTTAGCGGTGCTTCAATATTCGCAGGGGGCTATTATTCCTGGGGGCTGCCGGCACTTTCTTTGCTTTTGGGTAAGGGGTTGAGTTTAATAAAACCAGCTCGTTCGAAACGTATCTTGTTAAAAATCTTCGTAGGATTAATGCTTATTTACGGCGGTATTCAATCACCGCTTAAAGAGAATTGGTCCTCTGCAATCGCATATACACAAACAAGGATAAATGGTTCGAATATTCCCGTTGTCGCTTATACGGGCCTGTCTGAATCACGAGATACGTCTTGGGTAATTCATCCTGAGCGAAGAAAATACCTCTTGTCACCATTTGCTGTGTATCACCTTGACAATGAACCGTTTTTGCTGCCTGCCATATTCGATCAATCAGGCGCAGTCGAGTATCTCGAAAAGGCAGTCTTTCCTGAACTGAGAAAAGTGAATCAATTCTACCTGATTCTCAGAATGACATATATCGTTGTTAACAAATCAGCGGTAACCTCGGATGATTATTTGGTAAAGCAAATGGAGTTGTTGGGGTTTCATACAAGGCGTGTAGAGTCTTTCGGACATGTTAAGGTTATATTTTTTGAAAAGATCTGAAACTGTTATCCAAAATGAATGAGAGAAAGAAGTAGAGACAATCTATCGGTCACTTGATTGACATATAAACCTTGTTACTTTAGAGTCCCCTGACTCAAAAGGAAAGTAATATCTTTAAAAAACGATGCAATAGAATTTTAAAGGGTAACAAAGCAACCATCTAATATGGAAACGAAATAAGAATATAGAAGATTATTCAGTATGTTTAGCTCCAATTAACGATTCAACAGCGAGGATTAAGGTAATAAAAATATGGAGGGTAAAAACAACGTGAATACAAAATTAGTTCCAAATAAGCTATCAATAATCGTTCCCGCCTATAATGAAGGCAAAACCATCCATTTAATTCTCGATAAAATCAAAAATGCAACTCTGCTTAACAATATCCACAAAGAGATAATCGTTGTCAATGATTGTTCCACAGACGACACTGGGGAATGTATTTTAAAATATATAGAGAATAATTCCGATTTGGAAATCAAATATTTTGAACATAAGATAAATATGGGCAAGGGGGCAGCCCTGCGAAAAGGTATTCAAAATGCAACCGGTGAATATCTGATAATTCAGGATGCGGATTTGGAATATGATCCGAATGAATATAATTTGTTGCTGAAACCCATAATAGACGGCTATGCCGACGTAGTTTATGGTTCCAGGTTCATGGGAGGCAAGCCACATAGAATACTTTTTTTCTGGCACACCATAGGAAACAAGCTCCTCACTTTTCTTTCCAATATGTTTTGCAACCTGAATCTAACGGATATGGAAACATGTTACAAGATGTTTAGAACGGAAATTATTCAAAACATAAAATTAGAAGAAAACAGATTTGGTTTTGAACCTGAGGTAACTGCAAAGATATCCAAATTGAAAGATATTCGAATTTATGAAATCGGTATTTCCTATTATGGCCGGACATATCAGGAAGGTAAAAAAATAAACTGGAAAGACGGTTTCAGGGCAATATATTGCATCGTTAAATATGGTTTGTTTGCAAAATGATAACACCACAAAATTTTAAACTGTCTTTCTGGATACGCATTCTTATTATATTGTGTGGCCTTTTGGGAAACGCCCTTATAATCAATAACTATAAAAACGTTGGGTCTGACTTTGTTCAGGATTATTTCGCAGCGAGTTCATTAAAAAAAGGAAGTTCGATTTATGGCGAAGATTGTAGGAATCTTGAAAATGAAATGCTCGGGTTTAATGGACCTCCCAATTTTCACCCGCCTTTTAATGCATTGCTGTTTTTGCCTTTTACCATATTCCCTTATAAGAAAGCATTCATAATTTTAGGCATGATTTCATTAATTCTTTTGTTGATGATAAACCAATTGGTTGTGAAAAATCTTGAATTAAACGGTGAATGGTTTTTAAATTTCACATGTTTTACACTTTGCTGGTATCCTTTTATAAGTTGCCTCGGAAACGGCCAGTCTTCCATGATAATTGCCGCCTGTCTCATTGGCGGTTGGTTTTGGTTGCGTCGAAAAAGAGAATATGTTGCTGGGTTTTTGTTTGCAATTGCAACTTCGATGAAACTCTTTCCAGGATTGGTTCTGCTGTATCTGCTCATAGTGAAGAACTGGCGAGCTTTCTTTGCTACTATTTCCTTTATTCTCATTGGCCTTGTTGTGACGGCGATCATTGTTGGTCTCGATGATATGCGGACATATGTGATGATCATAGTTGCCAGGGATATCGATGATTACCGGGGTTATGTGCTCAATCATTCCATCGGCGGAATTGTGGCCAAGCTTTTCGGAAAGCAAATGGGATGGTTTTCACCTCTCGTGAAAATTCCACATATTGCTTCGGTGTTGATTATGCTGCTAAGTATAGGGGTGCTGGTATATTCAATACTGAAATTAAGGGAGATGGCAGCAAAAAAGGAGCTTTCTGATTATGCATTTGGACTGACTCTGGTAACAATGCTCCTTTTGTCTCCTATTACGTGGAGTCATATATTCCCTGTACTAATTTTTCCTATGGGTCTCTTGTTGCGAGAATATATTGAAGACTCATCATCGGCCAGATTGCGCTTATTATTGTTTATTCTAATTTGTGTGAGTTTGCCTGATGTCCTTATTGCTCGTGCCCTGGTATCGATTCACTACCCTCTTAAAATGCCGTTGTATGGCCGTGTATTGACCTTGGGACCAGGTATTGGAGTGATACTATTATGGATAGTATTAACCCGTCGAGTGATGAAAGATAATTTCTAATAATCATTATTGATTTTTAAACAGTTTAATCATGACTTTTGGGGATATTGTGTAAAAAGCTTTCTTTGTATAACGGAAGGAATGTTAGAGCTGTGAGAGCAGAAAAAATCTTCGTAATATTGGCAACACTATTTGGCTTAATGCTCATTATTGTTACTCCCCCTTTTCAAAATCCAGACGAAAATAAACATTTTTTCAGGGCATATGAGATCTCCCAGGGGATTTTTGTTTCACAACAAGGAGATGAAGGCAAGCGCGGCGTGAGGGTCTCTCAAGATCTCATTAATTTAGTGAATTCATTTGAACAATATCTGTTTTATCATCCTTCCAGGAAGACATCCATAGCGGAAATCACGAGAGCCTTCTCCCTTGATCAAACTTCACAAACGAATGGCTTTTTTCCACTCTGGAATGAGAAGTTCTACTCACCTCTTCCTTATATACCCCAAGCTTTTTTACTATTATTAGGTCGGCAGCTTCCAATACCTGCACTTTGCCTTCTCTATCTTGGCCGACTTGCGAGTTTGGGATGCTGGATTGGCCTGATTTGGATTTCGCTTCGATTGTTACCAGGTAAGAAGTGGCTATTTTTTTATCTTGCGTTCACACCGATGGCGATGGCAATAGGTTCAGCGCTTTCCGTTGATACGGTTACCAATGGACTTGGATTTCTGTGGATAGCCTTGTGCTTGCACTATGCACTTGATGATTCAGCAAAGCATCTTTCTAACCGACAAAAGCTCTTATTGGTATTCGTTGCAGCAAGTTTGGGGCTTGCAAAACAGAGTGCCATACCACTGGTTTTGTGTCTCTTTGCTATCCCAAAAACAAAGTGGGGCACCTGGGAGTCCTATTTGTGTTGGGCATCTGTTGTTTTGTTTGCGTCTTTATCAACATACTTTGTGTGGTATCTCCAAGTTTGCGATTTTACTGTGCCGTACCTTCCCCAGCGGACAATTCCAAAGGAACAATTGCGCTATATCATTAGTCACCCGAAGGCGTACCTTTCTATATTTCTCTCCACTCATTTGTCGCCTTATTTCATTAGCGATATGATGGCACAATATATCGGCCGATTACTCGGGTGGCTTCATAGAGAACTTCCCTTGACATTTGTGATGTGTTACACAATTTTTCTCGTGGTGGTGTGTTTAAATAAGACTGAAGATGAGCCTGATCTCAGTCTAACCCAGCGGTTTATTTTCCTGACAACCTGGGCTCTCACCGTTTTTGTGATTGGAACGTTGCTGTATCTTGTTTGGACGCCCGTGGGCGGGCACTCTATTGAGGGGCCTATGGGAAGATATTACATCATGTCGGGTCCTGCATTCTTTATTGCCATATCAGGATGGCTAAAAGCTCCATTCAATATAAAAGAGAGCGTAGCTACAGGTATCGCATTTCTTTTCGGGGCTCTAACCATTACAGTCACAGTCGGCAGTCTTATTGTTCACTACTATTGACGACGATCAATATCTGTTTAGGTCATTTATCTTTAACGATAATATTCATCAACTTTCAACAGTATCCTTTGTTTCCACCGGGGTAAAACCGCAAAAATGTAGCATATATCCTATTATCAAAGCCTTAAGTATCCAGAACAACCAGAGCGGCTTATCCAGAGGAAAGTAACTCTGAAGCAAGATAATTAACAGAGCAAATATTAATACCTGACTCTTATAATTTGTTAGGGACGGAGTGTTACCAACGATCAAAACCGTTAAAAAAACAGGCAGGAACAAAACATCCTCATATGCACCGGCATATGGTGCAAACAAGAGATAGCTCCCAACCAGAACGACAAAGAGTTGATCCCTTGAAATGCTTATGAAATATAATTTGTTTATAGAATTATTTTTTATTTTAAATAGTATACTCATCCCCACAACACCGATGTAAACACTGTAAGACACAATGTTTGAAATCATGCCCGCAATATTATCGCCAATAAAACTCCGGAAAGCACTTCGGAAGATGTTCATCGTTTCGGGAACGATTGACCAGGCGTAGAATTCGGGAAATTTTCCGAGGCTATATATATGAAGCAAATTTAAATAGGAAGGCACCCATTCTATGGTAAGGAAGGGAGTAATTCCTATCAAAAGGACGAATACTATCGCAACGGAATAAATTGCTTCCCGCCACATTCCATAAATCATTAAAAGACCCATCCCCAGAGCAATATGCGTAGGCTTCATCCCTAACATAAAAATTAAAAACGAAATAATGAGGAAATTATTCGATTCCGATTGCTTGGCTGTTTTATGTACAAAATAAATTAAATGGATAAGCAAACCGGCTGCAAGGACTGAAGTTTGTCCAAGTTGTAAAGCACGGAATGTTGCCGCGGAAAATAGGGTAACGAGAGAAAGCGTAATCGGTAATATGGGTAGATTCTTATTTCGATAAAAATTTTGAAGAATATTCCGGAAAGCAGTAATGAGAATACCAAGGGAAAATGTAATCCAAAGCGTATACGAAAAAGCCATGCTAAAGCGAGCCGCATAGGCAAAGGGTAGCCATACAACCAATGCAATCGGTGTAATACCAAGCGGCATAACTGTAAAAATTTGGGAACCAATATAGGCAGATAAAGTCTGCTGTTGAAAACTCAGTTTGTATATATCTCCAAAGCCGTCAAACCAAAAGGCCTTCACGATAATAATGTGATACGCATAATCCTGGATTCTGAGATTTCCGTTGGAATACGTGACGAATTCCATTTGTTCACTGATAAAATAATGAAAGCAGAGCGTTAATAGCACGCCTACGAAGCATACAATCAAACGTTTTTTTAAAGATATATTCATTATTGCCGATATCCCTGAGTAACACCTGGACTTTCGCTCAATTAGGGTTATGGGTTATTTGAAGGGAAATTTGTTACGGTTTTATATATTTATCCGCAATAATATATAAGCGATCATTAGTATTCGCGAACCAAAAACGATTAACATCTAATCGTTTTTTGCCCAACGGTAACACATTTCATATTCTAATTCGAGTGTTTATTTATGATCGGAGATATTCGGAAAGCCTTAATAATCAGATACTATGACATATTGCGTGGTTGACACACAACCTCCATTTTTCTATAGTCAAACGAACTCAAAGGGAATTTTTCAATTTCATTATTCATTAAACATATTCCGAATATCAGCTTATTGGAACAATTTACCAGTGCGGCGTCAGTTTTTTTCTGCACATAGAATGACATGTCAAGATTTTCTGCTCTATCCAGGCTTAAAAATCGAGCGACAGCTATGAAAAAAAACAGTATTTTTAGCATCTTATTATTGTTATTTCTTTCCGCTCTAATAATGTATAAACAGCTTGGTTCGACAAATTATTTTTCTATTTTTATTGACGATTCAATAACTTTCTCAAGCTGGGCTTGGCAGTTTATTGAAGCTTTAAAGGAAGGGATGTTGTATCCGAGGTGGATATCTCTTAATTTTTGGGGTTATGGAAGCCCAACATTTATTCTTTACCCTCCTCTGGTTTTTTATTTTACGGCCCTTTTGAAGTTTTTTACCGACTCAGTAATCACCGCAATGAACATTGCAAAATTTACATCGCTATTCATTTCGGGTATTGGGATGTTTTATCTTGTAAAGGAATTTTATTCTGAAAAAATTGCAATTCTATCAGCTACTTTTTATATTGCTCTTCCCTTTAATATATTAAATCAATATTATTTTGGAACATTCTCTTCCATTTTTTCTTTGTTATGGTTTCCACCAATTCTTTTATTTACCCATAGGTACCTCAAAAACAAACACTACCAGAATGTTATATATGCCGGCATCTGTTATGGAGGATTGATTCTTACTCACCTAATTAATGCCTATATGTTTAGTTTTGTAATCGTAGCATTCATAATTTACCAAGCTATAGATAATAAAAGACCACAAGATGTAATCGCCATACCAATTATCATCCTAATGGGCGTTTTAATATCCAGCGCATATCTTCTTCCTCTTATTTTCGAGAAAAATCTTGTTAATCTTAAAGCCTTTTTAACATTACGCGGCAGTCTCAATTATTCTGATTTCTTTTTTGCAATGAAAATTACAATGAACAATTTTTTAATATTTGATATTAACATATTAATTTTTCTGTTTATTATTCTACTCGATCTTTACCTGTCACTTAAATTAACACCTGCTAAAATTCTAGATAGTGGAGAAACTATACATAAATTTTTTCTTGCAATCGCCATAGGGAGTATATTTCTTTTGTTCAGTCCTTCAAGTTTCCTTTGGGAAGCGATTCCTTTTTTTAAATATATTCAGTTTCCCTTCAGGTGGGCATCAATAGCAAATTTCTGCGTTGGTTTTTTAGCTGCTTCCATATTCTATAAACTTAATTTTTTTTGTAAAAACAAAAATATATATTATCTGACAATCACTTTTCTATTTTTATTATGTTTCTTGATGGACTGTTTCTATATAAAAAATGCTCTTACATTTGGCGAGAAGGAATTATTACCTGTCAAAGAAGCAAATTGGTCTGAAGAACACCTGCCGGCCGAAGTTGAAATAGACAAAATTGAAAAGGGCAGAGCCTTACAAAAAAAGATCGTCATCACGAACGGGGCAGGAAAAGCTGAAATTGTGAAGTGGAAATCTGCTGAAAGGATTTTCAATATAATAGCGAACGATGAACTAACTGTAAGGATAAGGACTTTCAATTTTCCTGGCTGGACAGCTCACATAGATGGTATCCCTGCAGTGATAAAATCAGAAGACGGCACAAAGGCAATACTTGTAGATGTGCCAAAAGGAGATCACTTACTAAAATTGATTTTCAAAGACACTCCAATTAGGATTATAGGTAAAGTATTATCAGTTTTGTCATTTATTATTTTATCAGTGGTTTTGCTGTGGCCTAACTTTAATTTCAAAGTGAGATTTGGTTATGAATAACGTAAGTGATACATTTTATAAAAATACGTTATATTCAACGATTAAATTGGGTATTGTTTGCCCGATGGCAAATGAGCGAAAAACTGCTGAATCGTTTGTTTGTGATGTTTTGGAAAACTGCCGAAAATTTGATTTTAAATCTTTTAGTTTTTTCGTCATCTTGGATAATGCCAGCAAAGATGGAACTATTGACATCATGCGTAATTTATCGAAACAAGTCTATGAATTAAATGTTATTTTTGCTCCGGAGAATCAATGCGTTGTTGATGCTTACATGTGTGGGTATCAGGAGGCGATAAATTCTGAATGTGATTGGATTTTAGAAATAGACGCTGGATACTCCCACCAACCATCTGATATTCCAAAATTTTTTAAAACGATGATACAGGGTTACGATTGCGTTTTCGGAAGTCGATTTTGTCTAAACGGTAAAATGACAAACTGTGCGAAATCACGATATATGACCAGTCTCGGTGGGACGATTATATCAAACCTTTTGTTAGGTACAAAGCTTTCTGACATGACCAGCGGTTTTGAGCTTTTTAAACGTGAAGTACTCCAAAAAATTCTAAATAAGGGTATTTTTGCCAGGGGACCTTTTTTCCAAACAGAAATAAAGGCATATGCACATCAATTCAGAATCACGGAAGTACCGATACATTACAGATCCGCGAGTCATAATATTGGTGGCGCTGAACTTCGTGATTCTTTTAGCAATCTTTGGCGCTTATTTTGTATTCGATTTTCCAAAGGTCTGATTACTCCATGATAAAAAGGGATGGTTTTGATTAAAGAAAAAAAAATATCAATCGTAGTAACCTCCATTTCTAAACCCAATAGAACGCTTATTACCTTAAGCGAAGGGTGTATCAAACATGGTTATCAATTTATAGTAATTGGTGATGTTGCGAGCCCGCCTGATTTTAATATTCAAGGCTGCGATTATTACGACATTGACCGGCAAATTCAAACCGGATTGAAATATGCCAAGCTATGCCCACAAAGGCACTATGCTCGAAAAAACCTCGGTTACCTTTTGGCAATTCAGAAAGGAACGAATGTCATTATAGAAACTGACGATGATAACATTCCGTATCCAACATTCTGGAATGAATGTAAACGTATACATAAAGTTCCAGTAGTGGGGGAAAAGGGGTGGTTAAATATATATTCCTACTTTTCTTACACAAACATCTGGCCGCGTGGCTTTCCACTGAACAAGATTCATTTCACACCCCCTTCTTTTGAATCTTTGCCTGTTCAAAAAATCGATTGTCCAATTCAACAAGGACTCGCAGACGAAAATCCTGATGTTGATGCAATTTACCGTTTGATTTTACCACTTCCCCAAAATTTCAGAGACGACAGACAAATTGCCTTGAAAAGTGGGGTCTGGT
>Ga0307379_10012214_pt1 | contig 11202 bp, 11 predicted proteins | sample UN2MG_FD_202237 | JGI IMG/M metagenome (GOLD analysis project Ga0307379, IMG submission 202237) | Soil microbial communities from Risofladan, Vaasa, Finland - UN-2 | ecosystem: Environmental > Terrestrial > Soil > Coastal area > Acid sulfate soil | place: Finland: Risofladan, Vaasa | collected... | reverse complement strand
TTGGGCCAAATAGGCCAGTACCACTTTTAGTCGTACTTTTTTTTTCAGACCTCTATTTTGCCCATTATACAAGTCGCGATTGAGTTCTATTTTGCCCTTTTTACAAGTCAAGGTCGAGTTCTATTTTGCCCTTTTTAGGTCTTGTTCTAATTTCCTTTTTTTTGAATTATTGCGAAGTCAAAGTCACGATTACCTTCTTCCAGACTCAATCATTTTCTCCTTTCCTTGACATTCTAATACATGTTCCTGTTACTTATTTTATTGTTTTCCTTCGCACACGCCGGACTTTACCTGCACAGCAATGGTACACAAGAACTTCTCCCGATTGAAAACGCCGCCGTGATTTTACCCAATGTTACCGAACTGCGCATCGAAGACACCATCGTGAACCTTGCCGCGGAGCTTGTTGCCTTGCGTGCCCTTGTTACGAGAGTGGGATGTGCCTGGCAAGGTGTTGGATGCCACTGTTACTACCACGAGAACAGCCTTTCGACCGACAGTGCTGTGCTGATTGGAAGCAACTGCAGCGAGGGGACGCTCTATTGGGTTAAGGCCCTCGATATCATCACTGCTAGCGTGGTGAACGGGTGCCAAGCGACGAATGGGACACTGTGCGATTTTTATTTCGATTAAACTGTATTAGTCCTGTTTCTTGCTGTCGTGCTGCAGACGCTTCCGCGCATCGAGGAGGAACACGAGAAAGTAGAGCCAAATGTAGAAGCCGAGGAGCCACTTCCACACCTCATCGGAGATGAAGCCAAAGATTTCGATAGCGCTCAGCTCAATGTCGGCGTACTGCTCCTGCAGCTCCTGTGCGAGGTGGTAGTACTTGTACTGCAGACTAATGAGGAAGCCCACCACGAGCATCAGTGTTGCGCCGCCGTGCCAGTACTTCGCACCGGGGTAGATGGTCACATGACAGAAGACCAGCTGTAGTGCCTCACGAAACCAGAGACGCCATCCAGAGCAAACCATGCGCGGAACGACACCCTTGTAGAAAGCACCGCGGGAGAACAGGTTTATTCCACTAATCTCTTATGCACGCCAAAACTGCAAAGTGTGGTAGCACATCTGTCACGTTGAACTGCAGCGGCAATTCGTCGCCCGTGTGGCGGCAAACGGGAATTGGCCCCTCGCTGTTGCACTTGGCTGTCGAGTCGCATTGGGTTTCGAAGCGTCGAACGCCAGTGTCCGAGGTGGTGATTTGCGAGATCTGCCCCTTGTTGCCGTGCATCACAATAGGCATGCGTCCGTCCAGGTGTGCTGCCGCGTGCCAGCCGTCGGGACATCGCTCGCGGTCAAAGAAGAACATAACCGCATCGCGGACAGCCTCGTGCCAGACGCGGAAATCGTTCAGTGTGTTTACATAGCTGGTCTCGAGAAGCGCGATTCGATCTTCCAAATTTAGTGATTGTGCCTGCGGGCGCACGTAGGTTGGATTGCGCTCGAACAGCACCTGCGCGCTCGTGTGAGCCACAAACAACACGAAAATCAAACGAAGCATGTCGGCGGTGTTTGAGGCCTACCTTGCCAATCGATACCTGGAGGAGGCTACCTTCGCGGACTTTATGCGACCGATGTACAAAAATCTGCACATTGTTGATATCGAAACCACGACCAAACTCGTTGAGGCCGCTTTTAATAGGCACACAAACGAGGAGGCGCCTTGTCACATCACAGTTCTCGCACAGCTTACCGAGGACGAGCATGCGAAAACCTTGCACACGATTTTGTGCACTATTGGCGAGGAGGTTGACGCTGTGCTCTTTCTGCTGCCGGTGCGGGACGTGTTCTTCGTGGCTTTATACACAAAGAACGATCGCACTGTGGTGTTTGTTCATGCACGCTATGGCGAGCTGGACGAGACAACGCCACAAATGCTCAACGACAGCTTTCGACACATCTGCCGACCACTACAGCAGAACAACATCTTGAAAATGCTGTGGCTGCCGCGCAAGAGCTTCTGCGAGGTCTCAGCAACCTTCTTGCTCCCAATTACATATGTAATGCTGCGACTTGGAAACAAAACACTCTCCGAGGCTCGCGGGGAGATCGAGAAACACGGCACAGTTGCGCTGCAGCAACAGTTGCATGCGGCTTTCGGGAAGTCGTGGTCGGACTATTGCGAATTCCGCAAGCTTCGGTACATGCTTGTGTTTGCGAACTTTGTGGCACAAACGGTTGATAACGCCTCGAAGAGCTACCTTGCCGCCTACACGGAGATGAGTCACAAGAAACGCGAGGCTTTGTTTGATCGCTGGCACAAGCTGCTATTGAAGACCGAAGACCCCGGACCCTGGCTACCGCTCGAGTTTTCGGAGACGCAGCAATGGATGGAGAACCTCGAGGTGCTGATGCTGGAGATGCACACGAACATCTTCGAACGCATCTTTCCGAATGGCCTTGGTCGCCACCTCTCCTACAAGGCGACGCAACAAGAGAGGCCCGACCCGACCCCGATTCTGTATGGGCTGGAGCAAGAGCAGCTGTTAGTTTGGCGAGAGTATTTCATAAAGCACTAGCATAGGTGTGCAAGACGACCGCTATGTTTGTGTACTATGCGGTTTCGGTGATTTTCCTCTATCGTCTCGTGATTATCGGGTTCTTGCTGGGCCTGGGCATTCTGGATGCGCTCTTCTTCACCTACATAAACTACACCCTTGACACGCTCGCCTACGGTGTGCTGGTGATTGCAATGTGGAAGCTGCCGGCGTACAAGTTCTTCGTGCTCTTTGTGATTCCGCTAATCTACGGCACTACATCGTTCGTGTTTCTGGCCATCGTGGTTATAGTGCAAATGAACGATCAGGTGTTTCTCAAAACCACCGTCTACAACGCAGGCACACGCGCGGTCGGCGCCATCCACACTGGCGACTGGCTCATACACTACCTACCGCTTATCGAAATTTTTGTGGTGCTCCTGCTGCTGAACGCCACAGCGAAACCAATTTTCCAGCGCTTCTATAGCGAACTGAGCACACGCGGCAAAGTCCTCTACACCGGCTACTTTCTCTTCTGCGCTGCGTTCGTCTTGCTGCTGTACATGCTTAGTATCGACTTTCAAACCAACTACCCCACAGGCTTGCCCACCGGTGCCGTGCTTGCGGTCACCGCCGTGGTCTGTCTCGTGGTGGAGCTATTTTTATATGCTTGGTATCGCAGCGGCGATGTAAAAGCGGGCGAAGATCGTCTGCCCATAAAATTCTAAGTAAAAGTTAGCAATATGGATTCCGATGAAGAGCTTACAGCGCCTGACTGGCAACTACAGCTTGAAGCAGACTTGGGCCCTGTGCCAACGGAAGACTCTCCATTTCGAGAGCGCGAAACGAAAGAGGCAATGTTGCCACCGCGCAAAAAGCCCAAGCATGATCATCCTCTGTGGCGCGCGATTGTTCTGCAGCCACTTGGACTATTAGACGAGGATTTTCCCACCTCTGGAGGCCGCTGTAACCTCTGCGCCATATTGCTGCTCTACAGCGGCCTGCTGCTTGTTGTGGTGTGTGCGTCGGCGCTTCTCGGATATCTGTACAACACGCTTATGTTCGAGACAAGAGACGCGGCCTGGCGACAACTCCTCAATGGCTACCTGGTGCTGCTGGCGCTCGTGAGCGTGGGCACAATCTCGCTAGCGTTCTTCACCTACGCGAGAATTTGGTGTCGCAAAAAAACCGACTAGCGAAAAAGACGTTTAGTAAAAACCAAGTGAATATCTGCTCACGGGTCAATCTCAATGCCACAGGCCGCCTCGCCAGCCATGATCACTATGTGGAGTAGACACTTGTAGGTTCGGCCAGTGGCAGAGGATTTGAGACGCGGCAGTACGCCGTGCTCACACTGCTCAATCATGTCTTCGCGGCGCGGATGCTTGAACGCAAAGCGTGGTATGTGGGTGGGCTCCTCGGTAATGGCGGCAGAGAGTCTGTGGAGACAGTGCTTCGCGTCGGGGGCGTGGAAGCGGATAATCATTCTCGCCAGATCGGACGAGACGTTCTTCGACCACTCGATGGCGACCTGTGTGATTCTGCCTGTGCGCTGGTAGGCACACACAAACATGTTGTAGATGGTTTTCACGTAGTACGCGAATCCCATGGTGCACAAACTGCACAGGAGCGTGCGCAGGAACTTGTCATGGTAGGACTTGTCTAGCATCAGCAGCAGCCGATCGTAGCACGTGTTGTCAAAGTCTGCGAAAACTCCGTTTGTGACATCGACCACGTGAAACCCGAATTTCTGCAGAAACACCACCGCAACTGCGTGGTAGCGCAGTGCGAGATCTTCGTTCTCGTAGAGTTCGGTGATATCCGCCCCTGCGTGTTCGTCCTCATCGGTGGGAAAGGCGCTTGTCACGCACTGCAAATACTCACGGGAGAACTCCTCTCGGTTGACGAGCTTTGCACAGAAGTCTCTGTAGCGGTCGTTGGACAATGGTTGTGTTTCATTGTAAAAATAGACGGCCGAGTGTGTCATTGTTTGTGTCGCGCAACTGTGGCAAAATCACAAACTCCACAATTGGCAATGTCAAAAAAAAGAAAACTTGACCACGCACTCGAAACCGTGTTCGCTTGCGCGATTTGCCTCGACACGCTTTGCATGCCGCTGCTGTGCAATAGCTGCGGCCAGTGCATGTGCGAAATGTGTCTCCTCGAGTGGCTCAACGGCCAGGAGGCGCCCAAGTGTCCACTCTGCAATGTGGTCAACATGACTTTTACACCCTGTCGTGTGCTCGCCGATTTCCTCCGCGACGAAGAACTCCGTTGCCCATTCGAGAGCAAGGGCTGCAAGTTCTCCACACCAGACACGTCGGTCTATCGCACGCATTTGCGCGCATGTACATTTCGCCGGTCGCAGTGCTCTGCGAAAAACTGCGAATGGCAAGGGGATTGTGTCGAACTCCTGCGGCACGAGAAGGAGTGCGTGTGGATTCAGCTTCCGGATATGCTTGCCGCAGTACGCGAGCAGCACGATGCGGCAATGCACAAACTCAAGCTCGCTGTGCAAGAGCTTGAGAAAAAGCAAGCACGCCTTGTATCGCGCACTAGCAATGCCGCCGAAGGCCTACAATTGCTTACCAAGCAGCTGAACAACACCTTAGATTTACTGACGGAAAACTGCAGCGCTGTTTATTTGACACCACGACAGAGCACCACGCAGAGCTTCGCGCTGTTCTACAACAACAAATCAATTATGCTGCCACTGTTTATCAACATCACGGAAACCGAAAGCAAGTGCAAATGTCGCGTGTATCTCGGCACAGCCTCCAAATCGAAACTCAACTTTCCCTGCCTTGCACTGGGCTATTTTATCGCGTACAACCGAGTGCGGGGCTCGTCCTATGGCAACATCTCACAGCAGTTTGCCGGCCGCAAAGAAGTCAAACCCCTGTTCGCGCTCAATCTGCAACCGCCTTTCGAACAGCATCTAAAATTTAATCTCCTTCTCCGTCTCTACTGAGGTCTTTGTTGGGAGATGGAATTTGCGCAAGTGCTCGCGACAGACCTCCAACGCCGGCTCGTGTTCGGAGAACTCGGCGAAAGGTTTGAATTCAATATCCAGTGCACGCAATAGCGTCTCAAAGTGCAGCGCAGCGCCCATGTAGTAGTAAACTCTATCGGAGACAATGTTTTTCGCAACACGGTGGTTGAGCTCTCCGTCGTTGAGCGCAAGCTGCTTTAGTGTTTTGCTCATTTTCGAAAGTAAAACTGCGCACTCTAATTCTGAGACCAAAGTGGACATTTACCAAAAATAGCTCGCTTCCTCTCAGTCGCACGATGGCGGAACTCTGCAGCGAGTGTGGCACCACAAACGCGATCGATTTGCGCAATGCAAAACGATGCCAGACTCTTGGGTGCCCCAAAAAGGGCACTCTTTGCAAACAGTGCTGGGCCAGCGCGGCACAAGGGAAGAGCACGGTCGATGTTTACTGTGCTGGCTGCAAGAAAACCAGCGTTTTTCCAAACACACGCAGTTATACCATCCCGCGACTTACTGTTGCTCCACTGCTGTTGATTGTATTGTTTGTGCCTGGATATATCTGGAAGCTTGCCGGCATGATCCCCGAAGAGAGACTGACGTGGCACCCTGACGTTTATCACATGACGCTATCCTTTGTGCTTTCGCTTGCACTCATCGTTTGCGTTATTGTCGGCGTAGCCTGTTCGTTCTGTGTTGTTTACCCGCCTGTTTTTTGCTGCAGAAGGCTTGGTATGGATATTAACTTCTCCTAGTAAACTACTTCTATCGATGCCGCTCATCCAGGTGATACGGTCGCAAACCCTCAAAGATGGGCAGATTCGCATCAAGGGTCGCCTCTTCAAGGGTGTGCCCAAATACACGGGCGATCCGGAGGAGATGCTGCTGAGTGATTTGCACGAGATGGTGCGCAATCAGACTATCGTGAACAAACCAATCTGTCTCGAACATGGTCCAGACCCTGTCGGACGTATTGAGGAGTGTCTCGTGTCGAATGATGGCTGGTTGCACATATCGGGAAAAGTGTTTGGGCGCAAAAAGTTGGGCGCTTTGCACGACATAATTCGCAAAGACTTGGACAGTGGAAAGCTAAAAGATCTATCAATCTTCTTCCATCGCACAAGAATGCCAGACGGCACCCATGTCAATACGCGCTTTGTCGAGGCATCGCTCACCGAACAGGGCCGAGTCGAGGGTTCCCACCTATATAGTGTGATGGCCTCTGCCAACACTAACCAGTCATCTACTGAGATTTTCGTATCGCGTGGCAACTTTATCTTTGACATGTCAACCTCTGATCTCGAGACCATGGTCACGCGCCTCAACACCGAATACAAGGCCGGCCTCAACATGAAAGACCTTCCAACAGAGGACGCGCTCCGCCAAATGGAGAAGGTCCTCGAGCAAGCCAAGAAGGCCAACGACGCACGTTTTGAACAAATGCGTCAGGAGCAGGAGGCCAAGGACCGCACCTTGAATCGGTTGCTAGCCCAGGAGGAGGAGCGACAGCGTCACGAGGACGAGATTAGGCTCAAGGAGGCCGACGAGACCTTCAAGGTGCTCTCTAAGGATATCCCGAAAGAAATGCACGAGGAGTACGGCCAGCATCTGCGCACCATGGCGACCGATCGCGAGAACCCAACGAGGTTTGATCTGCTCAAGCTCGCTGCTGTCAGCAACAAAAAACTCAACGATTCAAAGAACGCACTCAACCAAGAAATAACTCGACTCCAAAACGACTACAAGTCCAAAACCGCCGCCTTTGACACTCTGCAGAGTGAACACGACACCTTGCGTGGCCAACTCGAAGCTGGCACCCCGCAAGCCGTCATGAACAGCCTCAAGCGCAAGGATGTTGGTGTCGATGAGAGCAAAGTGGGTGGAGAGAAACGCCAGAAGCAAGAGGGTGTCCACGAGACCGTCAAGCTGAGCAATCGCCTGGCCCAACTCGCCGCTGCCTACCCTCTTTCTATCCCCACATCGGGCAAGGACCCTGTACAACTCGAGTGGCAGCAGAAGCTTAGCGCAGAGCTCCTCGGTGCGTCCACCGGTGTGGTGCTACCCTTCAAACGTGAAAGCTTCACCTACACCTCCGAGCAACGCAACAACCAATAGTCTGCGAGTAAAGGATAAAATGTCTATATATAGAGATGGTAGCACCCACCCACTAGTACTAAGACAATGTTGCACATTGAGGACCGAGTGCTGCGTGGGGGTACTGTGGTTTCGTACCAACCTCCCGCGACCGATGTGCTTTGGCAAGTTGTACAACGCTTTCAGACAGTGCAGCAGACAGCACATGTTGAGCTAGGCTGGTGGAAGTGTCGCGAGGACTCGTGCCATGCGCTTGGCACACTGTTTGCTGTGGCCACCAAGGATCAAATGCCGCCACTGCGATTGCTCGACCTCATCCAGGAAACTACACTTTATCAGCTTCGCGTGAGCATGCCGGGTGATGGCACGCAGTTTTCCACGCTCGTCGAGCTGCACTGCGAAGTGGCCATTAGCGTTTTCTCCGAAGTGCTGAAAAAGGACGACACCTTCCACTTTGACCTCCCTACACTCTCGAGCAACACGATCAACCCCTCCATGGTAGAGTGGTTCCGCACTGCGGAAGTCACCTCGCAGAACTACGACCTAATCGCCCGTGCTTTAGCCTCCATAGTTGCCAATGTGGCACGAACGCTTCCATCCGAGCGCACAAGTCGCGGTCGTGCTCTGTGGGAGCAGTTGCGCTTCTATAACCTCTTCTCAGATACCATTGAAAACCAATCCCTCGGCCAACAACTCACGTTTGCCTTGCTCACTCAAAAAGATCTCATTGATGACCCCCAAGAGAGCACGCTAGGCGACTACGGCGAGACTGAACTCGGGTGGCCACGTGGCCGGGCCTTTGAAAATCTCATTGATCGTATACAAAACGCACTTGTGGCGGTTGATGTTGAACACGACCAGTTCTTGTACAAAATGCTGGCGGCGCTCAACGAGCAGTTCGGTCTCCCGGGACAACGACACATAACGAGCGTGGGGGCCCGCCTGCACTTATCCAAACTTACACTCGCAGACAGCGGCACCTACATTGCAGTCACGCATGAGAAATTCAAAGTTCCACAACTTATTCGCTATCCCAAAACCTTCTACGACGAAGCCTGGAGTTTGCTTGCCGTTATCAACATCAGTGTTGTCGAAGAACGCGCACCGCTTGTGGTCGAGGCAAACTACAAGGGATTCCCTGTTGCGTTTGCACTTCCCAGCATACCAGAGACTGTCGAGGGTCTAGAGTATACCCCATTCGACTGGAAACGGCTCGACGAAGCACAATTGTGGAAGGGGCGAGTGGTTACGGATAGGCAAGCCGTGCCCTCGACACTGCCCAGCGCTGCCGGACTCTATGCTTACATCGATCGTCCACCAAAGCTCTCCGATGCCGATGCTCCCTATGCACTGCTCAAAGTGCCGTTTGAGCTAGTTGAGCTCGATGAGACGCGCCCGTTTGATAGCGTTTACCCCGCCTATCTGCGATCTGTTATAGCGATACAGCGCCTCGAGGTGGAACCAATTCGCAACTTCGCAATTGGCATTGGCAAAGCGCTTGTTATCAACGCCGCCGAGTATGTGCCTGCGAACGCGAGCGACCCTCGGTGGGCCTTTGTGAGGTTTTCAAGCTCGGTGGAGCTGCCGCAGCGCTTCGAACTAGTGATTCGCGAGGTGGACGCCGACAGCGTCGGCATGTACGACCTCTCCTTTCAGCTTGCCTCGGGCGAGCCGGGCCTGCTGCGCTTTTCGGTCGAGGCAATTGGAAAGTGCCAGCGGTGCATGGTAACTTTCTCCGAGTCAAGCAATCGCCACGGCAGCTGTCAGTGGCACACCAAGCACGCGCCTGGACAGGTCTCCGATGAGAGTCTCGTGCGCGGTATCTTCCAAGGCAAAATTCCCCTCAACCCCAACATCTACATGGGCCAGGCTAGCGATCCAGACCACAAACTCGGTCGACGTTGGATGTGTTGCAATAAGCCAGCTGGCCACCCAGGTTGCTGGATTGGCAAACACTCTGCCGCGAGTGTAGTGCCCGATCTGCAGGATCACAATCACAACTCGCCCCGTCGCGGCACCGAGTACATCAACGATCCGAACACAAACTCCACTGCATACGCCATGATTGTCAGCGCCTACAACACAGAGCGCTTCCTCGATGGCATTGAACTCGAACGCAGATTCAACAGCGTACACGGCGGGTTTTTGCGCCCGAGCTTCGAGCTGTTTACTTCGGAGGCCACAGAGGCCTATGCGCGTTTGCTCGCCGACAGCGTGCCCTGGGACGAGAGAGACCTCGAGGAGGTTTTCACATTCCTCGACTACGACGCCAGCTTTGGACTTTGGAAACACAACGAGGCGCTGATGCTTAACTACAAAAGTTGGGCCCCGCTCGTGCGACCGTTGCCCACAGAGCGCTACGAAAAGAACGCACTCGAGCTTTTTCAGCTCTTTGCCGAATTTCGCAAACAAATGCCCACAGGCTTCTCGAGGGAAGTGTTCCTCGTGTGGCGAGAACGCGCGCGAACAATTGGGCTTGTTCGCGAGGGTGATCGCACCGATGAAGAAGAAGAGCTCGAAATGTACAGAACTGAAATTAGCAAGCGCATACAGCAGGCTGCCAAAACCCGTGAAACACTTTTGGATCAAGTTGAACGACGACGCACGGCCGCGCAAACACATGCGACAACGCTGCGCAAGGCCACTACAGGACTTGACGAGACTCTCGGGCGCGATGCTGCATCTAAGCTAATTGAGCAGTATGCACCATTGCTGTCGCATTTCAACACGATTACAAGGAACATTGCTCGCGAAACCAAAAACGATGTGCAGGCTTGGAGGGGACAGGCCATAAGAGAACTGTTCACTGCCAAGTCCAGAGGTGAAATTGAAGCGGTGTATGCAAAGTTCATTCGAGGCCTGGGCAGTGGCGTGCGCGAATCCGAGCCGGTCGTGAATCTTAAAACCGCCTTCTACTGGCTTAATGTTCGCGACGTTTTGAAAGATTTGAAATTGGACCTCCGCGACGCGCTCGCTAAGTTAGAGGGTGCCATCAAGCAAGCCAAAAAGGATCTCGCCAAAAGAAACAAGGCCCTTGCTAAGTACCGAGAAGCCCAAGAACAGGAGATCGTCGATACACTGAAAGCCAACACCGAGACTGCCCGTGTAATTCTTGGTCTGATCATACCCAAGTTGCCAGAGCCCGAAAGAACCGCAGCCATCGATGTTATGGAACTCGCAGGTCTTTCAATGGCGGATTACCAAAATTACATTGCAGACCAGGAGGCGCTGCTTCACGTGTTTCGCAGCGACACACTCGAGTCGGCCACTCTTTCGTGGCTGCGAAGACGCGTTGACGACCAACTCGCGAAACAACTCCTGGTGCCCGATCAGGGTGCTTTTGAAACGATTTACACCGAGCTAAGCAACGAGGTGGCCGACACGTTAACACAATGGCGACGCATTGCCACCAGTGCCTCGACAAACATTGACTATGAAGGCAAGAAAACGCTCCTTGTCGGATTCCTGGCGAAACGGCAGCGATTCTTCGAGAAACTTCCAGAAAACCTCGAGCAACAGAATTTAATTATTGTGGTGTTTCGCAATGCACAGGAGTATCTTGACAGCAACGCACTTTACGGATTTGAAGATTACAAGGCATTCATTGCAGAGCTTCTCACCGGAACCTATAAGAACGCC
>Ga0307379_10012213_pt1 | contig 11203 bp, 4 predicted proteins | sample UN2MG_FD_202237 | JGI IMG/M metagenome (GOLD analysis project Ga0307379, IMG submission 202237) | Soil microbial communities from Risofladan, Vaasa, Finland - UN-2 | ecosystem: Environmental > Terrestrial > Soil > Coastal area > Acid sulfate soil | place: Finland: Risofladan, Vaasa | collected... | reverse complement strand
GTCTTTGGTATCTTAGTGCAGGTGCCTGGAAACTTATTCAACCATATGAATCTCCAACAGAATTTTATGGAGTATCTGTAGATGATGCAACAGGTTTAATCACAATAGGTATTACAAGACCTTCTGGTTTAACAACAAAATTAAGAGCCGTATTAATATTCTAAGAAGTTACAGTTTGTTGGTTTCTGTGACAACAGCGCAAAGCCCCCGCACTAGTGGGGGTTTTGTTTTATGCTTATATTTGCTAAAGTGAGTTATTTTTAGTATATTAATCTATATGGTATGAAGGAATTTAAAAAACCAGATTTGACTGCTCCTAGGTATAGACCAAAAGCACATAATCTAATAACAAATGACTTTTTTAAAACGTTTAAAGCAAAGTACCCAAAGTATGAGAATATAAGTGATAAAGAATTAAAAAAGATAATTAAGACATTTAATGAAACAGTTTACCAAACTGTGATTGATTCAAGAGAAGGTGTACAGTTACCGGAGCAAGTTGGTTGGTTATTTATTGGAACCTGTAATCAAAGTAAGAAAAGAAATATTGATTACTTCAAATCCAAAAAATATGGTGTAACAGTAACAAATAAGAATTGGGAAACAGACGGTAAACTTTGTAAGATATTTTTTACAAGCTATAGTTTAAAACACAAAATAAAGAATAGAGAGTTTTGGGGATTTACAGCTTGTAGAAATTTTAAAAGATCTGTTTCAAAAGCATATGCTGAAAACTGGAATATGTACATGGCTGTTGATCCTAAAAAAAGAATACAGCTTGCACAAAAAAGTATAGCTCTTAAGGAGATTGATAAAAGAAGACTTAATGAGCAACTTAAAACTTATAATGAATTTGAAGATCTATGACCACAGTAGGAGAAGCAATATCAAGAGTACGTAATACTCTTAAAGCTGTAAAGGAAGATGCCTTTATTACAGATAGAGTAATCTATTCTTTATTACTTAAGTATGCAAAGACTTTAATTAAAAGAGAAGACAATCAGTTTAGACTAATGAAGATTAGTTCAATCTTTAAAGTGCTTCCCTATATTGAGCTTATTGATGTTGATAAAGTAGAAGCGGGATGTTTTGGTATATATTCAGGATGTTACTTTAAAAGATCCAAAGATAAACTTCCAACTATTCTAGATGGAATGTTTGGCCCCATTATACGTACAGTATCTTCAATAGATGGTACAATAGAATTATTCCGTACTGATCCTGGTACTTGGGTTTCTATGACTAAAACTACAACCTTTAAGTATAATAGAAGTATTTACTTCTGGTATTTAAACGGTTATATTTATATTCCTAATGTAGATTGGGAAGCAATTAGAATGGAAGCTATTTTTGAAGCTAAAGTTGAATCTTGTGATACAGATCCATGTGAAGTAAAACAAGATGAACAATTTGCATTACCAGAATATTTGTTCTCAGAAGTAGAGCAATTTGTATTACAAGAACTCACTATGACTCTCAAAGTTCCTGCTGACTCAGTAGATGATAGTCAAAATATACTTAGATAATGGATTTCAATTATACTCTAAAATATAGAACATTTAATCAACTGTTAGAAGATGTAACAATTGACTTAAATACATTTGCTCTTGAGAATATGATTGAGCCACAGCAGTTAATTAAACTAGCTAAGAAACTCAACTATGATCTTGGTCTTAGAATTAATCAACAAAAAGAAGTACTGTTAGAAGTATGTCATGGTAAAGTAAAATTACCAGATGATTTTTATACATTTAATTTTGCTTTTATTTGTGGAGCATTTACTGAACAAGTAGGTTATGATGGTTTTGCATCTGGTACAAATATTCAAGAAGTGCCATATGTAGAAACACCAGCTAATATAGATATCTGTGCTCCGGCAACAATAAACTGCTCTGTATGCAATGCAAATCCATGTAACCATACTGCAGCATGTCCAGATAATACATGTCCTGCTACATGTGCTCCTAACCCTATTCCAACTGAATATAATTCTTTAGCTCCTTATGGAGATGTCTGTACAAGACCTAGAGTATTTATGAATTGTAAAGGTGACAAGTATGAACTTATTCAAGTTATAAATAGTTCTGGAACAACAAGAACATATTCTCAATTAATTCCATTAAGAATGAAAGCCAGTCAAGAAATAGAATGTGACTGTCCTAATTTATATTATAATACTCCTAATCAAGGTTGGATTAAAGGTGGATTTTTATTTACAACATTTGAAACAGGTAAAGTATATCTTAACTATCAAGGTCAGCTAGAAGATGAGAATGGAGCACTTCTTGTTCCAGATCATGACATGCTTAATGAATATTATGAGTATGCTTTTAAATCTAGAATTCTTGAAAACTTATTTATGAATGGAGAAGATGTTTCTCAAAGAATGCAGTTGATAGAACAAAGACTTAAGGCAGCAAGAAACAACGCTCTTAGTGTAGTTAATACGCCTAACTTTAAAGAACTTGAACAAATGTGGCAAGCTAATAGAAAAGCTATGTATGGCAAGTATTATTATATGTTTGCAAGTCATTCTCCAAATAATCGCTATAATCAAGGTTTTCAGAATGGTAGTGTAAATCCAAGAGTTGTATAATTATGGCTAAGAATCAAAAACAGCAAATGTCTGATGTTAGTTCTAACTCATTTGTAAAGGGACTAAATAAAGATTCAGATCCTTCTTTTATTGAAGAAGGGATGTGGACGCATGCAAGGAATGCTGTAAATAATACGGCAGAAGGAGATCTTGGTACATTATCAAATGAACAGTCAAATGCTTTGTGTTCCACAGCTGGACAAACTATGTCTGGCTTTAAATATATCATAGGTCTTATACATTTATTTAGTGATAACTGGATTGTATATACTGCAGCTCATACTACAGAATTTACTAATGTAAGTTCTGATTCAGAAATAGGATTGTTTCAATCTGATTCTTGTACCTATAGACCTATTGTTCAAGATAGTTGTCTTAATCTTAATAGATATAATCTTATATCTGGAGCTTCAAAAGAACAAAATGATTGCTCATGGCAAGTATATTGGGCAGATGGATTAAATCCAGATAGATATATTAATATTGGAGATCCAAGAACTTGGCCTAGTACAAGTGACGCATGGTTAGGAAATAACTATTATAGCAATGGTGTAGTAGCAGATATTCTATGGCCTGGTGTTGCATGGAATCAGATTTGTGTTGATAGCAATGGAGTATCACAAACTAGTCCTGGCGTGTGGCCGGCAGGTCATCCAGTTCCCGGATGTATTACATGTAATGATATTAATGTATTAAACTGTGATAAATTAAGAATTGCACAATTAATGAGTACACCATGTCTTACATTATCTGTTGGTAATGGTGCCGGTGTATTAGATAACGGTTCTTACTTTGCAGCTATAGCTTATCTTATTGATGGGATTAAAGTAACAGATTATTTTGCTCCAAGTAATATTCAAGCTGTTTATACAGTAAATAATTCTCAAGGTTCATTGCTTTTAGAAGTAGAAGCTGATACAGTAAATTTTGATGAGTTTGAATTATTAATGGTATCATTTGTAAATGAAGGTGTTCAGTCTAGAAGATTTGGTACTTTTTCAACACAAACAACAAGAATTGCTATTGATCAATTAAAACAAAGTTTAGAAGTAATTGATGATTTTGAAATAGGTAGAATAACTCCAGTGTTTGAAAAATCAGATTTAATGACTCCATTAGATAGGTATCTATTAAGAATAGGTCCAACATCTAGATTTGATTTTAACTATCAGCCACTTGCTAATTTAATTGGTACTGAATGGACAGCAACAGAATATCCGGCAGACTATTATAATAAAGGTGGTCACAATACAACTTACTTAAGAGATGAGGTTTATACTTTCTTTATCCGTTGGGTATATAATACAGGAGATAAAACAGCATCATATCATATTCCAGGAAGACCTGCACAAGACTATACTTTTATTGCACCTACAGGAGGAACAATAACTGTACCTGAATTGCAAAACTATTCTGATATAAATAGTTTTCCAGATGATATTAAACTGTTCCAAACATATAATACAGGCGCACAAACATCCGCACCAAATACTATATTGCCTGATGGAGGTAAATTAGTACAAGTTGGTTATATGGGTTATTGGCAATCTTCTGAAAAGTATCCAGATAAACAACCTGAGATATGGAACAGTACTGCACAGCCTTGGACTCCAACACCTCATGTACCTAACTCTCCATATGATTTATGTGGTAAAGAAATTAGACATCATAAGTTTCCAGATAATGCTGTATCTCCACATTTTGTAAAAGATCCTACAAGTGGTAAAGTTAGTATTAGAGTTCTTGGTGTACAGTTTGATAATATACATTATCCTGTTGATAATAGTGGAGACCCCATTCCAGGTATTGTTGCCTATGAAATATTAAGGGGATCAAGAGAAGGTAACAGAACTATAATTGCTAAAGGTATGGTAAATAACTTTAGAGATTATACTATTAAAGGTCAAGTAACTGACAGAACAGGATTATATGCTAACTATCCATACAATACAATTTATCCTACAGGAAATACACCAAACGCTGCTGATTATAACTATGCTGTTAATGATCCTTATATTAAGAAAACAGACGCAACTACAGACACTAAAGTAAATCAAAATATACCTAGAGATATAATTTCTTTTCATTCACCAGATACAAGTTTTAGAAATCCATACTTAAATGTTTCTGAATTTAAATTATATGGTCATGTAAGTGGAATTGCAAATCAACAATTTATTGAACCGGCAGGACATCCTAAGAATAAGCTTTTAAATAATAAAGCTTTATTTATGATTCTTGTTGGAGCACTTGCTGAAGCTCTCTTAAAGTCATTAGGAAAGAAAACATTTAATTATCCTCAAGGTGGTTTTACTAATCAATTTGGAACAGATTGGTTATTAGCAGGTCCTGGTGCTGCTGGTGGACCATCAACATCAGTTCCTCCTTATGGTGGTATTAATCTTACAGGTGGCTCACTTAACTTCTCTGATGCAACTTGGAATACTATTACTAATGGACCAGGGCTTCCTCCTACTGGGGCACCTTTTAATATTGCGTATCCAGCATGGTTTAGTAGTGGACAAGCATTACTAAACGCTATTGCAGGTACAGATACTCTTGATAATATTTATAATAACCATAATAGAAGATCACTTACAAATGGTGGATCATGGTCACCAAGAACTTATAGTATTGAGCCATCCGGTATGTCTTTATTAGGTGGTCCAGTATTTGCAGCATTTACGGGAGCTGCTAAGTTTTCATTTTATTTTTCTCAAGGATTAAATGATATGCAAAGATTAGCTTATGCTATTCTTCCATTAAGACAATATGCATTACAAATGGTTGGGCATGGTTTTTATGATCAGTATACTAAACCATTAACTAGTAGTTCAGTAAGATATAGGATTGAAGATTCATTGTATTTAATTAATGATACTAATCAAGAAATTCCTAACTATATAACTTCCACAGGTGCTCAACGTAAGTATACAATTAATAACTTGTACAGAGCTAAGACTGTTGTTGTCAGAACTTCACAAGCAAATAATGGCACAACAACAGGACCAAGATTTTTAACAAGTGGTACTGGAGTATTACAAAACTTAATCAATGGTGCACAAGATAAGTCATTAGTAAATCTAAGTATTACAAATCAATTTTTAGGTTACCCCAACTATTCAGAAAATGATAAAACAGGAACTTTTCAATCTAAGATTGCAAGTCATTATGCTGGTATTAAAGTAAGAATTGAAAATCAATATGGGCAACTTGATTCTGTAAAACAACAAATCATAACTTCTTGTGAGCAAAAGTTTAAATATAGTTCACTACAACCTGTTAACTTTAGTTATAACGGTACAGCATATTCATTAAGAAGATTACCATCTACAGTAAATATGTACAATGGTGACATGTACATTTGTAGATTTACAGAAAAGAATCCTATGTTCTTTTTCTATAACTGGATGTATGATGTAATAGATGATTATCCATTTAATTACTTTGTTCATCAAATGCTTCCACAAGCAAGATTCTGGATGAACTCATTTAGATATGACATTTCAGATCTTGATGTTACAGATATAACAACATTTTTTAATGCCTATAATGGTACAGGATTTTTACCATCTAATTATTACACATTAGATAGTGAAAACTTTGATAGACAGGATGATGATGCTACACCATATCCAGGTTTTTTAGGTGTAAAGGATTCATACTTCTATACGTCAGTTTCAGGTGTAAGAGATTTCTTTGTAGAAACAGAAGTGCTTGTTGACTATAGAGAGGTAGGTACATTTGATTTTGAAAAATGCTACCATCCCTATAGATATACAGATTTGTATGCCTTATTTAAAATGGATCCTATTACCGCTACTCGTGGTAATTACTATATCTATGATCAATCATTAAGTGCATCAAGATTACCACAGAAGTTTCTTTCATATGGTTTCTTACAAGATAGATATTATGATCCTGAAGTAGCTAACCTTTGTTATACATACTATCCTAATGTAATTACTTATTCTAACTTTCAAGTAGATGGTGCTACTTTTGATGCATGGAGAATATTTTTACCACTAAATAGAAGAGATTTTAAAAGTCAAATTAGTGGTGTTAAAAACTTTGCAAAGACAGGAGCTTTTGTAACATTTAAAAATGATAGTCCTGTAATTTTCCAAGGGGTTGATACGCTTACATTAGATGCGTCACAAACTAAAGTTACTTTAGGTGACACAGCAATATTTAATAGAGATCCTCAAAATATTCTTGTAGCAGATAAACCATATGAATATGGTTCATCACAAAACAGATTGTCTGTAATTTCTACACCTGCTGGACTATTTTATATGGGTCAAGAACAAGGCAAGATATATACATATAGTGAAGGTCTTGTAGAAATTTCACAAGCTGGAATGAAATGGTGGTTTGAAAAATTCTTACCATATAAGTTACTTGAAGATTTTCCAGATTATCCACATGTTGATAATCCTGTTTCAGGTATTGGTTGTCAATCTATTTATGATAATGATAACTCTGTTCTTTACTTTAGTAAAAAAGATTATAAACTTAAACAGTTTGATCCATCAGGAAACTATTTACCAGGAAATGTACAGTATGTAATCAATGGTAAAACAGAATACTTTGAACTTACCGTAGTAGATTCAACAGGTAAACCTACAGGACCAGTTATTAAATATCCATTAGGTCATTCTGATATTTTTGAGAATGCTTCTTGGACTGTAAGTTACGACCCTAAAACAAGGTACTGGGTTTCATTCCATGACTGGCATCCAGATCTTACAATTCCAACTAGTGGTTCTTTTGTATCTACAAAATTAAACAGCTTATATACACACAATGCAAATTGTAATGACTACTGTAATTTTTATGGGGTACAACATCCATTTGAGATTGAGTTTCCATTTAATACAGGGCAGACAGTTACTACATTAAGAAGTATTGAATACTTACTAGAATGTTATAGAAGAGATCAAAACTATTGTGTTGACCAGTTTAATGTTTTAGATTATAATTTTGACCAAGCAGTTATATTTAATAATGAGCAAGTGTCAGGATACTTGAATCTTAACATCTTCCCTAAGAACAATGTAGTACTTAGTCAACAGTACCCTAAACTTAATACTTCTAACTTAGCTTCTTTTGATATCTTATTCTCTAAAGAAGAACATAAATATAGAATTAATCAGTTTTGGGATATTACAAAAGACCGTGGAGAGTTTCCTATTAATTCAGATTATCCTCCAACTGGTCCAGTTATCCCAGGTACTACTGTATTGCAAGGTAATTATGCACAAGAAAACTTATGGATTACACAAGCTAATGGTTACATTAAAACACTGAATCCAGTTAATCTTGATTATAATAAACCACAATTACAAAGAAAGAAATTTAGAAACTATCTTAACTCTTTGAAACTTACTAAAAATGATTCAAGAGATACAAACATGATAGTTAAAATAATTAATACTAAACATCAAATATCTCCAAGATAATGCAAGGGGTAAAAGTAAAAGAATCTAAGATAGCTGGTCTGGGACTTTTTACAGATCAGGAATTCAATGAAGGTGATCTTATTGGTATTGCTCATATTAATGGGCAACCATCACCAATGATTGGCAAGTATCATAATCATTCAGATAATCCAAATGCACATAGTATATTGCTTGGCAATAAGAGATACATTGCTGCATTAAGACCATTAAAAAAAGGTGAAGAGATTACGGTAGATTATAGAAAGCAACCAGAGTTAGAACAACCTGAAGAGTTTGCAAAAGGTGGATTAGTTAGTATGCCTAAAGGAAGTAAGAAAGGATTAGCTTCTAAAAGATACACTAAAGACTTGACAGGAACAAATAGATTATTTACTAAAAATGCTTTACTAAAGAAACCTAAGTCTAAGAAGAATAGAGTTTATAACCCTAATGCTAAATATTATGCTGAAGGTGGAGAATCAGAAACTGAAGTAGTACCAGAAATGCCGACTCCAGATCCCGGCAATGCAATTAGTTCAGCACCAACATTTAATGCTGCATTTAAAATAGCAAGAAGTACCTATGGACCAAATCATATTTTTGAATATCAAGGTAGAAAGTACGGTACTAATTTAATCGGAGAAGATTTTAAACCTTCAGAAGATGTATTAGCTCAAGCTGGATTGAATACGCCTTCAGTTAAAGAAAATTTAAATAAACAAAATTCAGACTTAAATGATCCTTATGCTTCTAAATCTACTGTTAAATTAGAACCTGATTCTTATAAGAGTTGGGATGAAATTAAACAGAAAAATTTAGAGTTAAATACATCAGCTAATGCTGATAAAATTATCAACTATAAAAATAATATTGGGGGAGATAAAAACTACATTATTGTAGATAAAAAGAAAGGTTTAATGCATGTGTATGAACCTGGAAACAGTAAACCTTTATTTACATCTCCTGTAGATTTAGGAGCTACAGAAAGTGATGCTCAAACTGTAACTAAGATTAAGGATACAAATGGTGATGGTAAAATTGATTCTAAAGAAGCACAAGTAGGTGCAGCTGATTTTGATAAGGGTAATAAATCTACAGGTGCCGGTAAATATTATATATCTAATATTGACCCAGAAGGTTATGGTGGTCTTCCTTTATTTAATATGATGAATGAAAGCCAGTATGAAAACTTTTTAAAAACTGGTAAAGTTGATAATGTAGCTACATCAATTCATAAAGGATTTATTCCAGATGATAACTCAAGGGTATCAAATGGTTGTATAAGATGTAATAAAACTACATTAAGTAATCTTACTAAATATCTGGAAAATTCTTCTGAAGTATATATCTTACCAGAAGATCCAAACAATGAATTTATAATTGAAAATGATAAATTAAATTTTAAAGTAAAAAACAAATCACCATACTATACATATAAAAATAACGGTAAAGTATATAAGAAAGAAAATGGTGCGTGGTATATTGCTCCAAAAATGGGTGAGCAATTTGTCAAGATAACTCAAATTGATAGAATAAAAGAGTTAAATAAAAATGCAACTAATGCACGTTACAATTTTTATGAAGATGCAAAAGGAAATGTACAAAAAGGTCAAGGTGTAAACTTAGGAAGCACACTTAATTATGTACCTATTAAAGCTAAACTAGATAAAGAAAAATTTGTAAATGATAAGTTTACTTATTTTGATTTTAGTGATGATAAGGAATTAGAAGTAGTAAATAAATTTGTTAGTTCATTAGAACAAAACAAACAGAAAGCTATGAAAGTAGCTAAGATAAACGGAGATGTTTACAATGATATTGCTCAAATAGCATTTGGTATTTTCGGTACTGAAAGTAATTTTGCTGATACACATAGTGCAGTAGGTAATTTAGCTAGAGCTGCACAAAAATATTTTGATCCTAAAGGTTCTAGTTCTCCAGATTACCAATCTAAATATTCTACTTATGGTGCAAAAGAAGATTCTAGAAGTGTAGGGTTAACACAAATCCGTTGGAACTATTTAAGTGCTGATGAGAAAAAAGCATTGAAGTCAGTTGGGATTACTTCAAATGCTGACTTTATGGAACCAGCTAAAGCTGCCTTAGGTACAACAGTGATATTAGGAATAAGATACAATCAACAACTTACAGATAAACAAAAGAAAGATATCTGGACTACATTACCAAAGACTTGGAACACAAGGGATAATTATGCAAGTAGAGTTTTAGATAATTCTAAGTATTTAACCTTAGAGCAAAAAGTTACAGATAAAAATTCTGCAACTAAAAAAGATAAATGGGGAAGACTCGCTACTTCAAAATGGTACGGATTTAATCCTAAAACAAAAAAGTATGAATATCAAAATGGTGGTATAATATCACAAGAAGAAATAGATGCTGGTAATAATGCTATGATGAAAGCAAGATTAGCATATGCTCAAATGCATGGTAATCCTGCTGCACAAAGAATGGTAGTTGCTCCTGATCAACCATACGTATATACTGGTGAAGAATATGATAAAGATTGGGATATGCCTGTTGGTGTACCTGCAGGAGAAACTGGTACTCACTATATGGCTTCATTTGGTAACTATGCTGTACCATTTATTCAACAAGGTCCTAATGGTCTTCAATTTAATGAATCACCTAGCATAAGAGATAGAGAAGCAATTAGATTTGACAGTGAAGCAGATGCAGAATATTTTGGTGGCCACTATAAAGAAGTAGCTCCAGATAAATCTTACAGAAGAAAAATAGAAAATGGTTCTCCATATATAACTAGTCTATCTCCAGAGGATGAAGAAGAGTTTCAAAGATTCTATAATACACTTCCTGAGAACTTACAATCAGATGACCCAAGTTATGATATAAGAGGGTACTGGGATTCTGAAGGAAGACCTGAAGAGTTTGATTACTCACAACCTAAAGAAGATGATGGTTATTACCATGCATATAGTATTAATCAAAATACAGGTGAGTATTTAAAAAACCCTTGGCACCCTACATTTCAACATGCTATTGATGAGGATAAAAAGATAGGATATAGACCAGTTGTAAATGTTAAAGGTGAACTTATTGCTACAGAGAATCCATCTATTGCAGATCCTGAAGAACAAACTTTTTTAAGAAACATTGAGGGTCCTGCTAATTATATAGAAGCAGAACT
>Ga0307379_10012212_pt1 | contig 11203 bp, 8 predicted proteins | sample UN2MG_FD_202237 | JGI IMG/M metagenome (GOLD analysis project Ga0307379, IMG submission 202237) | Soil microbial communities from Risofladan, Vaasa, Finland - UN-2 | ecosystem: Environmental > Terrestrial > Soil > Coastal area > Acid sulfate soil | place: Finland: Risofladan, Vaasa | collected... | reverse complement strand
TGGAACGGGCTCGGTCGCTGGACCCCTACCGGCGCCCCCGGAAGCGACGAGAGGACATCCTCACGGACGAGGCGGAGAACCAGCGTCGGTTCGAGGCCCAGCGCGCCGTCTTCGCTGCGCGGAAGCATACGGAGATGCAGACTACGGCCCGAGAGTTCGGCGCTGGGGAAGCCGAGAAAGAGCGGCAGCTTCGAGGCCAGATCAGTCAGCGGCAGGCGCTGACGACCGCGATGGCCACCCCAGGGCCCCACCAGGAGGAGGCTGGCCGACAGTTGGTCTATGGCGGTGGCGGGGCCACTCCCTCCACAGCGGCCCAGCCGCGCACCCCGGCCGACCGGACGGCGGCCACAGAAGATGTACTTGCCCGAAGCCGGATCAGCAATGCCGGAGTGAGTCGAGCACGAGCCGAGAGTTCCCTTCGGGAAGGCGTGGTGCCGCAGATGACGGTTCAGGCCACTCCCGAGTCGCCCATCCGAACGATCTCCGGGGCAGAAACGCGAGGTGCGGGCAGGGAGATGGGACAACTGGCCCGATCAGATGCACTCGGCGTCACGCCCCCGGAGGTTCGCGGCCTTGCCGATTTCCGGAAGATGCGGGCCGCGCGGCTTGCGCCTCCGGTTCCCGAGCAGCCGCCGGGGCCGACCGAGGAGCAGAACCGCGAGCAATACGCCAACCTGGACAACAGTATTGCTGCCGCCCAAGAGCAAGCAGGCGCCCCCGAGCCATCGGAGACCCCGGAGATGGTTACGATGAGCCAGACGGAATACGACCGCCGTCTGGCGGCTCGGGGAACCGCGCCGCCTGTCGAACGCGGGCCCGAAGGCCCGAGTGGCGAAGCCCCGCCGATGACGGCCCTTCAGCAACAGCAGCAAGGCGACGTGGAACACTGGCGGGCCGCAGAGGCGCGGGCACGGGCCGAGCAGTCCGCCGCGGCTGCGCAGAAGCCCAAGGGCGGCGGGGAACTCAAGCCGGATCAGGCGTGGCTGGACAAGCAGGCGCTCGCGCGGCGAATGGGAGAAGCGGAGGTCACCGGCAAGGAACAGGCCAACAAGACGGCGGCCCTGAAGCAAGATCAGGACAAGGCGCGGTTCGACTGGGAGATGGCCGATCGGAAGTACAACGAGGCGATTCGCCTTCCAGCCGGAACGGTGGCGGAGGAAGCCCTGGCCTCGCTCAAGCGAGCGAGAGACGAGGCGGAAGAGAAACTTAAGGGAATGCGGATCGGGAACCGGATTGCAGAGACCGAATCCGAAGGGAAGAAGAGTCTCATGGCCGCCCAAGAAGCCGCATCCAAGGCAGACACGATTCTCAAGGGAATCCAGGCAGACATTCTCAAGGTAACGGGGATGACCGATAAGGTTGCGATGGCGACTCACGAGGCTGCCGTGACGAACGTCGCTGCACTTTGGCCGGGAGGGCCCCCGGTGGGGCCATTTTTTCCCAAGGAGCGGTGGAAGCTATGGAGGAAGCAGGTGGGGAACTTCGTCAAAGGTGCGGACGCCATGCTCAGCGGCATCGAGGACCCGAAAGAAAAGGCTCGCGTTCAGGAAATGCTCAAGTCGGTTTCGCAGGACGCGATCGAACTTCTCGATGCGAGTGTCGAACCCTACTGGGGTGCCGACGACCCGACGACGAAGGACCTTCAGAAGTTGCGGAGACTGCTGGCGAGTGGCGGTTCCGCCACCCCGGCTCCAACAACCCAAGCGACGAAGTAGCCCATGCCGAAGAACCCGTGGGACATCCCGAAGATTCCCGGTCTTCCGAAGGTCAGGGCCGACGGGACGATCTCGTACGGCGGCTACACTGGCCCCGACCGCCGCAAGAACAAGCGGATCAGCCTTGAGGAGTTGAACGAGCGGGGGCCCTCGGCTCTGGCCGACATCCCCAACCTCGACGACCGCGGGGCGCTGACGAAGGTCCTGGACATCATCGACGTGCCCCGGAACGTCGTCGGGCAGGGGCTGGCCAAGCTCGTCGGCATGAAGACGGGCAAGCTGCCGAAGGCCACGTTCGGCCTGCCTCGCGTCACGGGGTCCGATCTTCTCCGCCATGTAGGCGTCCGCAACAAGGCGGTGCTGGCGGTCGGCGGCTTCGCGGCCGACGTGCTGGCGGATCCGCTGCTGTACGCAACCCTCGGCAGCTCGACCGGCTTGTCCCTGGGCAAGGCAGCCCCAAAGATCCTCAAGTCGGGCCAACGAGTCATCCGTCGCGGAGTAGAGGCGGCCATGCGCGGCCTCAAGGTATCGCCCGAGATGACCCGTACAGCCAAGGCCCTGGGGATGACCGAATCCCGGTTGGGCCAGTGGGCGCGAGCGGCAAAAAATCGGTTCGGGTCCGTCAAGGTGGCCATGAAACAGATGGCTGGCAAGCGGGCCGGCAGAGCTTTCGACCGTCTGTACGCGAACGTCTCCAAGCCCAGCCGGGCCAAGGCCGCGGCGGAGTTCCTCGTCAAGCACGGTGAACCGGGCCGGACTATCCTTCGGGCGCCGTTCATGGAGAAGGGACTGAGCCTGTCGTTCGGCAGGAAAGCCAAATTGTTCAAGGAGTTTGTCGAGACGGCGAAGACAGGGAAGTTGGGGGCAATGACGGCCAAGGCGGCGTCTCTGGGCAAGTTCCGCAAGGTCCTCGCAGGCGCGAGTGTTGCGAAGGCGTCGGGCGAAGTTGCCCTGGCGGCCGAGAAGCAGCGGGCCCTCTGGCAGATCGCCGAGGAAAAGGCCAAGATCGTCGAGTCGCTGGGCGGAACCCGGCTGATATACAAGGACGGGGTTCCAGTCCGTGCGACCGAACGCCAGTTCGCCAACGCTGTCAAAGCCGCGTCCGGCGGGAAGTTCGGAACGAAAGCTGCCGAGAAACGCACGCTCGGCGAGATGCTCAAGGGCGATTTCCCGACCTGGGGGGCACGCTGGAAAGCCATCGTGGCCGAGAGGAAGAAACTCGGCCAGAGCTTCAAGGAAGCCGACGTGGGCGCAAAGGCCATGAGCGCTGAGATAAAAGCCTACGCCACGTCGCCGAAAGCTCCGTTGTCCTTGCAGTTGAAGGCTGCCGAGGAACTGGGTCCGGCGTACCTGAAGGAACTCCCGGCCGGGGCGACGAAGTGGCAGGCAGCCAAGTGGCGGGCCGGCCGACTCAAGCAAGCGGTATTCGGCGCGGGCAACTCCTTCTTCAGTCGGCGGGTCGCCGCGCTGAAGTTCATGGGTGGCCAGGGGGCGGCAACCGTTCGCGACCGCGTTCACACGACCTTCGAGAAGACGCTGAAGCCGCTGATCGCCAACGTCTCCGCCCAGACGGGCAGGCCCATTGACGAAGTCGCGGCGCGGATGGTCGATCTGATCGAAACCAATGGCGGCAAGGCGCTGGATGCGTTCCACGCGGCAGACCCGATCCGGTCACGGGTGACGGAGTCGCTGCACCTGTTCGTCAACCGCTCGGACGTCATGGACGCCGTCGCCGACTACGGCAGGCTCGTCCAGGGCTTCAAGAACAAGGCGGTCAGAGCGGGCGTCGATCCGGGCTGGGTGGACAACTTCTTCCACAGGGGCGCCACTGAAGAGTTCGGAAAGATGCTCAAGGGCCGCGACTGGGCCAAGGGCAAACTGCCGTACACGAGTCCTCGGGTTCGGTTCGCCGAGTACGAGACGCCCAAGGGGCTCGTGAAGGAACTCACATCCAACACCGAGGAGATCGGCAGGCTGGAGAAGGCCGTCGCCAAGGGCAAGGCCGCAAAGGTCGGCGAGTGGGACATGAGCACCGAATTGTGGAACCAGCTTGCCAGCCAGACCGCGCCGGCGGAGTTCATGCGGGCCAACGGCAGATTTCTCGGACAGGCACAGGTCACCCCGGGCGTGGCCATGCCGCGGTTCTCAACCGACATCGCCGCGTCGGCCGGCCAGGTGAGGGGCGACGTGGAGCGACGCATCGCGTCCGGCCAGATGGCCGACATCGCCGCCCAGGCGGGCGTCCGGGCCAGCCGGGAACAGCGGGTCTACGAGGAAGCGTTCACGCACCTCGTTTCCTTCGACGACTACGCGACGCGGACGAATCTGACGGCGACCCCGTTCTACCAGCACGCCGGCCACAAACTCAAGGGCCTGTCGTTCCCGCAACCCATCATCGACCAGATCGACTCCTTCGCCCGCCTGTCGGCCCAGCCCGAGGAAATGCGGAGCATCCTGGCCTACACGGACAAGTTCCTGAACTTCTGGAAGGGCATCACGCTGATGCACCCGGCCTACGCCATCCGAAACGGGGTGACCGACTACTTCAGGGCGGCTGCCAATGGAGTGAGCATCCCCAGGGTATTGGGCAACACCCCGGAGGCCCTATCGCTCACGCGATCCCTGAGCCGCGGCCGGTCTATCAAGGGCATGGTCCTTCACATTGGCGAGGGGCGCCCCATCCCCGCCATCTCCTTCGTTCGGGAAGCCCGTCTCTACAATATGACTGCCGGAGGTTTCACGTCGCAAGTGATGGAACCTGGGGGGTTCAACCGGGTCAAGAGTCTGTGGAGCAAGGTCAACCGGAGTTGGTTTGAGTTGAACAATGAGTTCGAGACCACGCGGCGGCTCAGCATCGTCATGACGCTCATGGAGGATGGCATGACCATGCGCCAGGCCGCCATGAAGGTCATTCAGATCATGCCCGACCTGACGGACCTGTCCAACTTCGAGAAGACGGTCGGGCGACGGATCTTCCCCTGGTACTCATGGCTGCGGAAGAACGGAGCGTCGGTGTTCAAGGAGTTCCTCGACAAGCCGATCCTGCTGGGGGGCACGGAGAAGTTCCGCAAGTATGTGGAATTGGCCCTCCAGGGCGACGACGTGGTGGACCCGGCCCTCCGCCCGGACTGGATGGCGGAGCAGCAGGCCATGCAGGTCGCCGGGGACAAGGACCGCGGCACCGTGTTCCTGCTGGCCTCGTGGCTGCCCTACCAGGACCTGCTGGACCTGTTCTCGGCCGCGCCGGACTGGAGCCACTTCGCGAACGGCATCCTGACCCGCCTGCGGCCGGAGGCGAAGTTCCTCATCGAGACCGGCGGGGGGGTGGACCTGTTCAAGCACCGCCCGGTCGAGCCCTTCAGCTCCATGGAGCTCCTCGGGGCCGTCCCCGCCGCCGTGGTGGGCAAGTCGGCGACGCCTCTGGACGCCATGCTGGGGCTGCGGCCGTTCCGGGAGGCCGTCCGAACGGCCGAGATGCCCTCGCGGGCCGAGAAGATCAGCCGCCTGTTCATCGGCGGCGCCCTTCAGCCGCTCGTCACAGAAAAGGCCCGGGCGCAGAAGGCCGCCCAGCTCAGGGACAAGGCCAAGAAGATCAGACAGGCGATCAACCGGGCTCGGGCGGTCAAGCACGAGTCAGAGGAACGACGCCTGAGCATGGACTGGTTCCGCGTCAACCGCGAGTTGATGGAGTTGGGCGGCGAAGGCGTGCCCAAAGCGGCACAGGCCAAGCTCCAGTCGGTCGGCGTGAAGGCGGGAGCGAAGTAGTGGCCGAGAACCCCGACAACCTCTTCCCGCCGCCGGACGAAGCGGACGACAGCCCGCTGCACATCGACACGCGCTACGAGCCGGATCATCTGCCGATGCAGCAGCCGCCCATTGAGGGCACGCCCGCAGACCCCGGCGCGATGGCCATCGAGGTCCCCTTGCGGCCGACTCCCTGGCAGGTCACGACCCCTCGGACGCAGGACATCCTGGGCACGGGCGACGCATGGAGCGGCGTGGTGGTCAGCAGCTACGACGCCGAGAAGGATAACGAGTTCGGGCAGAAGGGCGTGATCGTAGTTCGTCGTGCGGGGCCACGCTGGGACGATGCCGACACGCTGCACATGGGGGAGATACCGCCCGTCCAGAGCCAGCCGCAGCCGAGCTACTACAAGGCCCTGCCGTTCCCCGCGCGGGATCAGGAAGCCTATCGGGCCGGGGAAGACGAGCCGGTGATCGTCGTGACGGGCAAGGACGGCCGGCTGTACTACCTGCCCGACGACAAGCCGTTCGTGGGACAGGTGGACCAGACGGCGCAAGACATCTCCGACGAGAAGGAGTCCAACTTCGGCGGGGCGGGGGCCTTCCAGTCCATCAAGGTCCGCCGGGTGCTGATGACGGGGGACCCGACGGCCGACGGCTACACCTTCTCGGCCGAGAAGACGACGGTGTACTACGACTTCGTGCGGGTTCTCACGCCCGCCGGAACGCACCACGGCCACCGGAAGGAAAGCTATGTCCTGTGCTTCCGGCGGGGCCAGTACATCTACGCCCTGCCGGACCGGGGCATCTACCACGGGGAGGTCGTGACCGCCGGGCCGAACGGCGAAGGCAACTTCTCGACGCACCACTACTGGATGAGCCTGAAGGTCTACGGGATCTCCTACTCCGCCGCCTCGGCAAACGAGTGGGACTGGGGTGGGGCGGACACCGGCCTCTTCATCGTGGATGCCGCCCATCTATCGGAGAAGGAAGCCGACACGCACAAGCTCGCCACGGGCACCGAGGCGGTAGTGACCTTGTTTGCCGACCCCGACCAGGAGCCGTACTGGGTGTTCGGCCAGGGGGCCCCGGCTTCGACGACCCTCTGCTTTCACGGAACGAGGGATCCGATCCCGGCGGCCGGCAAGAGTCTGCCCGCCTCCCAAGCTGCAGGCAATATCTCCGGTGACCCGACGGACTCGATGAACAAGTATCCATGGGTTCGCGGCTGGATGTTCGAAGACGAGGCGGGGAAACTCAACCCATGGTTCTGTATAAACATAGCAAAGGGCGTGAAGGATTACGACGACTCGATTTTCTGTATCGACCAGACCATGCCGGGAACCAGCGCTACTGGGGTGACGCATTACGCCACCGGCCACATGTACCTCGATGATGCCGGCAAGTTGAACCCGTGGATCGGGTTTACCGTCCCGACCTATTACGACCCGTCCACGCATCTCTGTGTGGCTTCGCTCCCAACGGAAGGGTACACGGAACTAACGGACAGCCAGTCGCTTAAGTATTTCATCAAGGGCAGCATGTACTTGGAAGGGAGCGGCAAATACAATCCTTTCATCAAGTTCAGTCTCCCTGATGAAGTCTACAAGACCAAGGTTTCCAGCAACGATACGGCGGACTACTTGGCCGCCCAGATTGAGGGGGATGGGACTTGGATTCAGGCGACCAACAACGGGCTGAAGGTGACCCTTTCTCACCTCGGGCCGGGGGCACAGACCCATAGCATCTCAAGCACGGCCGGCGACGTGAAGGTCGAAATCGGCCTCGACGCCTACCATCACATCGTGAGCGTGACGGTGACGCGGCCGACGCCGCCGTAGATCGCGGCACTACCGGAGGACCGTCGCGCATTCCGAGAATCTCCCTGCCGCCGCGGCCCATGAGGCTCTGGGCAGCCGGCCAGTCCCGGCCAACCCCTACAAACTAGCCCCCTCAACGATCATCACGGCCGCGGGTCAGGTCGTCGTTGATCGGCAATGACCGGCCCCAGTTCCCGGTAAGGCAAACCCATGACGATCTGCTCGTATCCGAAAATGCTTATCGTAACCCGCATGTTCGGTAGTTTCGTCTTAGAGAGGGGCTTGCCAGCAGCGACGTCGGCGATTGGCAGAACGGTCCTGTGAATGCGATCAAGCAGGGCCTCCGTCGCCACCTTGCGTCGCCCGAGTAGGTGAGCCATCGAGCTTCCAGGACTCGGAGTCAGTTCACACTGAACGAGAAGACCATTGGCGCGCGGTACGATCTGCATGTGGACGATTTGAACCCGGTTCATCAGGGAGGCCTGACCCCTCTGCACGCTGGCCTTCTCGCACCGCCACTCCAACTCGGTCATGGTCCGCGTCTTGCTCAGCTCCTTCGGCGCCCACGGGAACTTCAGGGGTGGCGCGGCTTGCCCCAGACAGAACCCGGCGAGGATGAGGCTTACGACGGCGATGATGCGTTTCATGGAAGTGGCTCCTTCGCTCGTATTCTAGGCGAATCCCGGGTCGCCCACAATTGTGGGAGAACATTTGATTTTCTGTTTGGGTGGTGCCGGTGGGACCGGTATAATGTACCTAACGGACCAGTGGCCCCCTTCAGGAGAATACGGATGCCAGAGAAGTACACGAAGGTTTACTTCGACCCCGATGTTCTCGATTGGCTGGATGTCAAAGGTGCGGAGTCGGCAACGACGAACCGGGAACATGGGAAGCGGGCGGTGAATCGCAGCCACCTTGTCAATGCTCTGCTTCGGAAATTGATGACCCAGGAAGGCGGCCAGAACGGCACTGGGCAGGTGGGCAGGAAGTTGAGTCGCCCCGAGGAAGCCGCGATCGGCGCCCTTGTAGATGCCGCTCGGAACCTGACCAAACTCGTCCGCGTGTAGCGGAAGTTGAAGATGTGGGCCGGCGGTGTTTGCTTCACCCCGGCCCGTGGGCACCTCTCACCATAGGAGAAGCACCATGTCCAAGTCTACCCGATCTTGCCCGAACATCAAGTCCCTCCTTGTTGATGCCCTCAACGGTCGGCCCGCCCGCGCCACCGCCGGCATCGCCGCGTCGTTGGCTGAGTACCTCTATGGCACCGGGGGATTATCGACCCACGCCGCGCTGGCTCGCGTTGTCGCCGACGCCCCCGAGGAACTCGCCCACAAGATGCTTGACGTGGCGGTGGGCTACATGGAGAAGGCATTGACCGGCCTGCCCGACGAAATGTAGACCTGCCCCTTGTCCGGGCAAGGGCCATCGCCTACAATCTTGGTAGCGGGATAGACTGGAGAGGCTCCAGCACGGCCCCATAAGCCGACCACGCGGGTTCGACTCCCGCTCCCGCCAGGTAAAGCGGCGCTGGCGCTGCGGTTCCAGGTTGCGCTTCCAACCTTCCTCGAACACGTCTCCTGCCACGCCGCTTTCTTTATGCGCCCACCGGCCATTCGAGCAGCAGCAGGTGACGGCGAATCTTGGCCAGCCCTCTCATCTGGATCTGCCGGACCCGTTCTCTGCTGAGCCCGACGAGTTTGCTGATGGCGGCCAGGCGCATGCCCTCCACGAACCGCATCTCCAAGAACTGCCTCTCGCGGTCGGTCAGGTGGGGTGTGCTGAGCAGGACGCCCATGCCAACCGCGGGGGGCTCAGGGCTCTCAGGCCGGGCCTCCCAGTGGTCTGACCACCAACTCCCGTCGGGGTTCTCGATGTCCGCGGCGAGACGCCGGTAGCGACGGTCTGATCCGAGGTTGTGCTTGAGGTGCTGGAGGGCACAGCGGGTGATCCAGGTGTGGATATTCGCACCTCGATCGGCCCGGAAGCTGCTGATCGCCAAAGCAATCCCTTCGTCCAGGGCGCTCTCCAGCGTATCGTCGTCGGCCCAGTTGTACCAGCCGCGCAAACGGACGCGGTTGATGATCCACCGCCGGGTGCGGATGATGTCCCGGTCCGTCAGGCCGTGCATGTCGATCGTCTCGGGCATGGGTCCATGGTAGTCAGCGCCCGCCTTCGCGCCAAGCGCCTGTGGGCCAGCGCCCCGAAAAAAAACTTGGAATCCGGGCAGAAATATCTGGGCTTAGACACAAGACGATGGCATAGAATGGGGCATGATGGCCAAGGGTACACGACATTTTGTGAGCATCGGGCGGTTGCCGGCGGGTTCACCCTTGGCCGGAAAAACAGCCGCAGCCGCCTCGACCTTCACCACCGCCGGGTTCCACTGGAGCCCGGCGTTTTTCTTGATGAGCCCGACCGCCGGGTTTTCCTCCTTTGCCCGGCGGACCGCAGGCGCAGCCGCCGCCGCTCCGGTCTCCCTCCGCCGGGGCGGCGCGGCGCGCCATTCCTTCACTCACTCGCCGTCGCCCAAGCATGCTCTATGGACTCCAGCGCGGGCGGCCCTCACACGTTCGGCTCCGTCACGGCAACATCTCGCAGCGAGCGCGGCGTTTTTGCGTCCCTCGCTTTCCTCTCCTCTCTTGGGGCTCGGGCAACGGCTCGGACTCGGAGACGGGAAGGGCTCGGGCAACGACAGCACCGCCGACTGACACGGACACGCTTCTTCCGCCCTGGCGCTGCCGGGATGGTGGGAACGGAGAGGAAAGGCAGGGAGTCCGGCTTTGTCCATTTTTCTTCAAGGTACGTTGCGCATGTTTCTTTGAAACGTACCGAGGCGTGGTTCCTTCCCAAGCCATGCCACGGCCGGGACACAGAAACAAGGGGCCTGTGCACAGCAGGAGCGGGCAATAGATGCGAACGGATGCGCAACTCAATCAGAAGTCAAGGAAGATCAGGGGGTTCCAACAGCATCCATGCCACAGTACGGGTGATGCCCGCAACGTGGCGCGAGCGTCACATAACATATAGTATCAGAAGGACTTACGTGCGTTTGCACAAGGGATGGTGCACAATGGGTTGCACGACGACGAAGAAGAAGAAGCAGTTCAACCGGGTCGAGAGGGAAGGGGCGGTTCTGGTAAGCCTCGGCAGAGTCGCGGGTTCGCTCCCCCGGCTCATCAAGAGCGAGCTGCTGAAGCTCGACGCGGCCCTTGTAGACGTGGAGGATCGCTTCACTCTCACACCCCGACGCCGTCGCTCGCATCGCAGGCCCGGGCTTCATATCCCTGGATGAAGGCCAGCAGCCTGCCGGCCAGCGTCGGGCACCGGCGGATGGCTTCCACGATCTGACGCTCCTTGGGTCCGAGGTGGCTCGTCTGGGGCGGGGCGGGCCTCTCCTCGTAGAAGCTGTTCACGTCCTGATCGAGCACCTTGGCGCAGGCCAGGGCCGTTGCAGGGCTGCAGGAGTTCTCGGTTTCCGCGCGGCTGATGATGTTGCGGCTCTTGCCGATCGCCGTGGCGAGTTCCTGCTGCCGCATCTTCTTGGCCCTCCGCGCGGCACGGAGGGCGAGGCCGTTGAACTTCCGCTTTTCCATTGGGTTTCTCCTTGCGCTTCCACGAACAGTACATTCTAGTCCAACATTTCGCAAAAGTCAAGGTATCGGGTTTTTGCAAAAAGTTTTGCCCGTGTCAAGTCCTACATTCTCTGTGGCTTAAAGACGTTTTGCACACCTAACTTGGCCCTTTTCTGTGGCAATAGACACACCAGCCCTTGACTTGACGTGGCGCAGATGTCTAGAATGTCCGCAATGAAACCCCACTCCGCACAGACCGACATGGAGGCCCCACAGTGAACCCTCGACCCAAGATCGGCGACGTACTGACCATCGGACCCATGCCTGAAACGAGAACCCCCACCATCCGGTG
>Ga0307379_10012210_pt1 | contig 11203 bp, 10 predicted proteins | sample UN2MG_FD_202237 | JGI IMG/M metagenome (GOLD analysis project Ga0307379, IMG submission 202237) | Soil microbial communities from Risofladan, Vaasa, Finland - UN-2 | ecosystem: Environmental > Terrestrial > Soil > Coastal area > Acid sulfate soil | place: Finland: Risofladan, Vaasa | collected... | reverse complement strand
ATACGATCAACTTTACCATAATGGTATATATCAAGCATACAATCACCAACTACGGCAATTCTAATATTTTCAAAATCTAAATAACCTATTTTATTTGTATCAATAAAATCCATAATTTAATCTCCCATTAGAAAAATGCTCCTATCGATTGTATCTCAATTTCTGATATTTGTCCGTTTATCAGAAATTAAAAAAGTATTATTCGATAGGAGCATAGTAAACACTCTATACAATTTACGCTTCTTTTTCGTAAATGGGTTTTAAACTTGCTTTGGATTTCATTAAAAGTTTTCTGAAAATAGATGTTTGTTTATTAAAATCCATAATTGCTTTATTAGCTTCAACTGCTATTTTAACTTTATCACCATTTTCATAACAATAGTTATTTAACATTTCAGCAAACTTCTCAAACTTTTTTTCCAATGCAGCATAGGATTTAACCAATGTATTTTCATCACGTTTAAGCAAGGTGTGTCCAACAGGAATTTTCTTTGTAGGTTTAGGCCCAGGCTTTTTACGAATTTTAGCTTTTACTTCTATTTGAGCCTTAGATTTTGCTTGTAAATTTTTTCTTCCCTTAGATGTTGTTTTTGATTGAATTTTCTTTTTAGTAGTAGCCATAATGAAAATCTCCTTTATTCAATAGTTTTAACAATAGCAACAGGTTTGCCAAATTCCTCTACTAATACGATAACCAGAGTGTTTACTTTTTTTCCAAACCATTTGGTGATTTGATAAAAAACGCATAATGGGTAATTTTGTTTTAGCCAGTTATATTGAACTCCAGTTATAGTTCCAACCGGAGGGATAGCATAGATATCATTTTCATCAACTTCATAAATTTCCAATGGTTCATTACGATTAAATTCAATTTGAAAATGATCTTCTTCCAAATTGAATGAACTAACTTTATGTTGAAGTTTATGTTTAATTAAAAATTCTTCTGAATCAGGAACAATTAATGCTATGGAATTATTATCTGTGACAATGGTATTAGATGTGTAAATAAATTCTGCACTAAACAAATTTTCCATGTTTGTTTTTATTATTTTTGCTTGAAGTTTCTTTTTCAATGGATTTGTTTTTTTTATATTTTCTTTTTTAGATAATAATTTTTTTCTTCCCATAGTAACCTCTTTTTTTAATAATCAAATTGACGATTATATTTATTAAAAAAATAATTCCAGATATTAACATTGTGTAAATCAAATGCATAGTCTTCAATATCATAATTAAATTCAGGAGTATCAAGTTTGTTAGCTATGTCCATTTGTATAATTTGAAAATATAAATCCATTGGTTCCCATAGATAACAACAAAAGTTAGGATCTACAAATTGAGGTTGTTTTTTTAACCAATTATTTTTATACTGACTACGATTTAAAATATGTTGACATTTACCAGAAAAAACAAATATTTTACTTTTTGATTCTTTAGCAGTTAAAAATTTAAAATGCAAATTTGTATGTCCATTGAAATAATTACAGCAAAAACATTTACCAAATTTACAAAACCAATCTACGTTAAATAAATCAAGTAATTTTGGAGTTATATATTTTTCTATATTTTTAGGCCAGGAATTATCCAAAGTAACATTTGGATTATTTTGTAATTCTTCTATTTCCAGTTGTCCATAGTGACCAGCAATTTCAAAGATTTTTTGCTTTCTACTTATTTCCTGATCCTCAGTCATCATACGATAATTGACAAATTTGGAATAGGATATTTTCAGATGAACTTTTTTCCAATCTGGTAAATCTAAAAATTCTTTTTCGTCTTTAGTAATCATATATTTTTTCCTTTCTTATTCAAGTTAATATATTTTAATATGTTTGTCAAGTGCTGATTGGTTTCCAAAAATTTTCCATTCCCCGAACTCCACGCATCTCTTGATATACAAATTGCATGTAATGGTCATAGTTACATAGATCAAAGATATTTGGGCGTTTGGAAATAGTGAAACTAATCCAATCACAATATTCAGCTAAGACTGAATCTGTTTCATAATTATCAATTAACATTCGTTTGGTCAAATTTCGTCTATATAATTCTCTACGACTTGCTCCAATTCGATTAATTAACAAATCTAAAAAACTATCGAGCTTATTGTTATACATATTATATTTTTCTAAACCTTTTTTCTTATCTGTGGAATAAAATGATTCAATGTATATGTCTTTCCATCGTTTAGCAGCATCTTTGTGCTTACTTCTATATTTGAAAAGTTCACTTTCAAAATCTTTTTCAGCATTAAGAAAATATTTTTTGGTTCCATTGGAATTGCGAAGTAGGATTAATTGATCAAGTTTCCATTTCTTTAATGTATTGGCAAGATAATGATTTTGAGATCCATATCTTTCAAAACGTTCAATCACTTTTAGAAATTTGGTAATATCATTATTGTAATAAAATTTTAAAACGTAATTAGTTAAAATTAATAATCGAGTATATGTAATTGAGTTGGGATCAGTTTTGTGTTTTGAAAATTTTGGATTATCAACATTATTCCAATAACGCAGAATATAATTAGTTGATTCATGATTAAGTGGTTCATTGGAAAAGAATAGTTTTAAATAATCAGAGAAAAGTTGTCGAATTTGTTTTTGAGCAATAGGATGCTTTGTATTTAATTTTTTATCTGAAAACATTTTGTAAAATTCAAAATCATAAGTATGTGCTTCAATGTAAGACAAAATATTCTTTCTTTGTTCATCAGGTAAATTAAAAATATCAAAATCAACAGAAGAAACCAAATCAACATATTTTTTATCAAGAAATGTTTTAGACAAAGGTGAATTTAATTTATATCTTGGAATTTTTTTCATAGTATCCTTGTTCCTTTCATTAAGAATTAAAGATTCGCTATCAGCGCAACGTTTTTGACGTTGCGTATAAAGCGTAGCTTTATTATTCTTTAAAGACTGTTTAATAGTAAATTGACTATAAAGAGTATTAAAAGAATATATATAATCTATTATACATCGATTATTTTGTAATGATTTCTGTAATTTAGATATCAAATGGACACCCCTATTTTTCTGGAGGGGTGTCCATTTGTCTTGGAGGGGTGTCCGTTTGATATGTAAGTTGTTGATTCTGTTGATTAACTTTATTTTTAGAGGATTGCTTGGAAGTAGTATTGAACGTTCCTGTTTATATTTATCGGAAAAAATATGAACTCTTAAAAGTATCTTTCTTTTGATTAATCTGTTGATTGCTTTAATAATTATTCTTTTGGTTGTTTGCATTCGATTGGCGAGAGTTTTCATCTTGAGATATGATGGGTTGCCCCATTGGAAGAAGTGATGATGTATGTACTGGATAATTCGTTTTTGCAGAACAGAAAGACCGATGTTTTTATAGTGAGATATTACATTAGAATCTTTGGCCCAAGGACTATTTTTAACATCAATTGTGTTTTGAATGTAGAATCTGCAATTGTTGTAAAATTCTGTTTTTTCATCCCAACAAATGCATCCGTTATTTAATAAGTAATTTTTTGTTTGACAATCATATAATTTTGTATTAATATTCATATTATCTGCTCCAATATTTTTTATGCTTGGTGGTTTTAAATTATGTTGGAGTTTCAAACCTTCCTTTCGGGTTTGAAAGTTTTGTCATTGGTTTTCTTTTTTTCATACCTCCTTGGGGGAGAATTTAGGGTTGGTCGCCTGGAATCTCCCCCACCTTTCTTTTTTAAGCGACTTTTTTATTATATCACAATCCAAGTTAATGTCAATAAATTTTATAACTCTTTGATTTAATTATAATTATTCGTCATTTTTCCATGATTTTACGGTGTTGCAGTAATACTGTGAGAATTTTGCTTGAAATTGTTGTAAAGGCCCGAATCGTGCGCCTTTACGAGCATGGGAGAAAGGTATTAATTTGAAGGGTTCTTTTTCATAGGTTTTGATGAATGTGATCAGTAGCAGATGTAAAAGTTCTTCCACTGATACATATTTACCTGTTACTTTTTTAGCGGTCTCTTGAGTTAAAATATAAATTTCTGGTTCTACCTCAGTACTTAATAATAAAAGGTCTTTGTGATTTAATCTAATAGAATCCACAGTCCTCTTGAATTTGCCCTTATACAGTTTTCTAATATCCCTTCGTTTAAGGTCTCCAGTTAATTTTCCAATCATCAACTCTTGAAATTGTTCGATAAATGGGAACCTGTCAGGATCTTGATTGAATCTATTGATTGTTTTTGTTCTCATTTAATTAAAATCCTTGACAAAAATATTATATTGCGTTTAAAATAATAATAGGTTATTGTTTAGAATTACTGATATAATCAATTGAGGGATAAATGACAAAACGACTAAATCTTAAATCTAATCATAGCCCATATGAAAAAAATCCACAACCTGATTTTTTAACCAAAGAAAAAATTTGTTTATATATGGAAAAAGGGTTGGATCTTGAGGATGCTGCAAAGTTATGTGATATCTCTCCCTATATGCTTTCTGTGTATCGTTCAGATCCAGAGTTTGAAGAATTTGCCCAAACCTGTAAAATTAAGTGTGAAGAATCAAATCTTGATAATGTTAAAGATGCTGGAGACAGTGGACTTTGGAATGCTTCAGCATGGATATTGGAAAGAAAGTTTCCTGAGAAGTGGTCAAAGAAAGATACTATTCGTCATGAGTATGATCTTAAATTATCTTCTTTGGTTAAGTTAATTTTTAAAGCGGTTAATGAGCTTGAACCTTTTATTCGTTTGTCGGTTATCCAGAAATTAAATGAACTTGATGTGGATGGTGAAATCATCAATATGCAGAAGAATCAGCTATTAGAATATGAACCACAATTAACTGATAAACAAATGAAAGGACAATCGATAGGTTAATGGCAACTGTCTTTGATCAGGATATTCGGAAATTTATAAAAGGAACTCTGGCTGAAATTACAAGCAGTATTAATGTTTCCTATGAAAAACTTGTTCCTAAAAAATCTGAATGGTTTGTACAAAACGTATTAAAAGATACCAAAGGTGATTTGGTAGAAAATGAAGCGGTGCATAATATTATGCATCGTTATATGCGATATGCCAAGTCTAAGGGGTTTACTAAATACATGATCTTGGGAGCATTTGGTCATGGTAAGACTGAGCAAATATGTACGGGATATTTATTATATAGAATTGCAAGAGATCCAAATATACTTATTAAAATAGTTCATGTTTCAGAAACAGAAGCAGTAAAACGATGTAGAGCTATTAGAGATTATATTATAAAAGATGATGATTTTAAACGTCTTGCTCCTCATATTCAACCTACTCCTATTTGGGGATCACAAAGATTTACTGTTAAACGCAAGGCAATGGTAAAAGACGGAACAGTGGAAGCATATGGAATACTTAGTCTTGCCATTGGTGGTCGTGCAAATTTAATAGTTTTTGATGATCCGCAAGATCTTAAAACCGCAGTACTTGAACCTACCACAAGAGTAAAAATAGAAGATGTATTTAAAAATATTTGGTTAACTCGTTTAATACCACAGAATTCAGAAGTGTTGGTCATGATGAATAAGTGGCATGAAAATGATTTAGCTTCAATGATTCAAAATAATCCAATTTGGTCATGGATGACCATTGCATGTACAGAAGATAAGAAGAACCTTATATATAAAGATTCTTTTGGCAGGGAAATGATTTTTCCTGTGTGGTCAAAGTTTAATACAAATGATCTTATGATAAAACATAAGGAATTAGGTACAAGAGACTTTGATCGTGGTTATCGTTTAATTCCTTATACAGATTCAGATAAAACCTTTCCTAATTTTTTTAAATGTTGTCACTATGGAATTTCTCCTAAAGCTCCTATCGAGCATGAATCAAATTGGTTATTCATTGGTGGTATTGACTTTGCTGGATTGAAACGACCAGGAACAGTAATGTCTTGTTTGGCAGTTCATAAGAAATCTGGTTTAAAAGTACCACAGGAAATTGTTATGTTAAGAGGTTCGGGAGATGTTACAGAATATATGCTTCGTTGGTATCGTAAATATGGTTGTGAATTATACATAGCAGAAAATAATGGTATTCAGGAAGCATTGATTGATATGTTAATATCTTCTTTAGGTGAAGATAAATATAAACGTTTTGGAATTAAAATTGAACCTTTTCAAACAGGACGAAATAAAGCAGACACAATTACAGGATTACCAAGCATTGATAAAGAATTTGAAAATCAAGAATGGATGTTTTGTTTTCCTGAGAAGGTTACTATAACTAATATGGATGAACGAAATCCTTGGCATAAATTATTTCAAGAATTTAAACATCATCCATTTTTTGAGACAACTGATATTGTTATGTCTCTTTGGTTTGGTAGAGAAGGTGTTAAACAATTATTTCGTAGGTCTCAAGGGCCGAACGTATATTAGCGTTAAAACATACTTTTGTGTGACAACGTAATAGGGAGATGATTATGAGATTAGGCCCAATTGAAATTAATTTTAAACCATCTAATAAGAAAAAATCTTATGAACAGTTATCAGCTATAATTAGGAGAGAAAAAGGTGAGGGTGCAGTTAATTTAAAACAGCAACCTCATATTCAATTATTGGAATATAAATCATGGGCTTATTCTTGTGTTAGTTTAATTTCAGATCGTATTTCAACTTTACCCTATTCTTTTTATCGTAAAAGTACTGGAGAAGAATTAACAAAAAAAAGTAAAGGATATAGTGCATATACTAAACCATTTTTTATACCTAATCCATTAATGAGTTTTCGGTTTGTGAAAGCATGGTGTCAAATTCAATTAGATTTGTGTGGCATGACAGCATTATGGAAGGGGTACAATAAACTTGGACAGGTTTGGGAAATTTGGCCTTTGAATATGAATGATTTTATAAAGGTTGAAGTTTCAGGTGATATAGTTAATCCTTCAGTAAAATATTGGTTTAAAACAGGTAATTCAAATTTTGTAAAATTTGATATTAGTGAATTAATATTTATTAATTATATTCATCCGATAAATCCATATCTTGGTGCAAGTCCTATTCAAGCACAGGCTTATGCTCAGGATATTGATTCATATATAGAAGTGTATGAAAGAGATTTTTTTAAGAATTCAGCAAGAATTGATTTTGCTTTGACTACTGATGAAGCACTTGACCAAGAGAAAGCAGATGAAATTAAAGAACGTTGGAAATCAAAATATCAAGGAACATTTCATGATGTAGCTGTATTAGATACGGGATTAAAACCTGTTCCTTTACAATATGCAAATCGTGATTTTGAATTTTTAAATCTTGCACAATGGACAAGAGAAAAAGTTCTTTCTGCATATAGAGTACCTAAATCAAAATTAGGATTTGCGGAAGGTGGTAGAGCAGGTAATGTACAAGATGATATATCGTTTAATAGAGAGTCTGTACAACCAAGACTTTCAATGTGGGATGAAGAATTAACTGAAGGTATTTTGTCTACTTTTAGTAATGATATTGAATTTAAGCATCAGAATCCAATTCCAAGAGACCGTTTGATTGAAGTACAGGAGGGAAGGATTCATGTAGGAACACCAACATTAACTATAAATGAATTTAGAGAAAAAATACATAAACTTGAAAATGTTATTGGTGGAGAACGAATACTTATTCCAAAGGATATGATTCCTTTAGATAGATTGGACGAAATTATTGATGCACAATTAGAAGCACAAACAACAGCAGCAGAAACCCCAACAGATCCAGAGGATGATGATAGAGATGATGAACCTGATTCCCATGTGAATCCTGATGGATCAGATGATCGAGATGATAATCCAACAGATGATAGATCATTGAGTAATGGTCAATTTAAATTTTTGTGTGATGAAGTTAGACAAATTGTTTATGGATACATTGAAGAAAATCTTTCTAAGTCAACAGTAGAAAGTATTGATAAAGATTTGAAAATAGTTTTTTCGGATATAACAGTTGGTATGGTCGTTCATATGCTTGAATACTTAGGAGAAAAAACAATCTTAAATGATAATCCTGTAGATACTAAAGATTGGATTGCTCCAATGGTGGATAAGGTAGTAGACGAGTATAAGAACACATTATTAAAAAACCCTAAATGGAAAGATGAAAATTGGAACGATTATTTAAAAGATCAATTAGCATCAAATCCAAGATTATCTAAAATTACAAATTCCTTGTCCAGAGCGTGTATTAACTATGTTAAGTGGTTAATCTTCAGAGAAAAGAAAGTGAAAATGAATTGGGTTATTAATTCTAATGAATGTGGACACAAAGGTAAATTAAAAAATAATATGTCTGAAGATAATTTTCAAATAGGTAATATGCGTTTGAGATTCCCGAATGAAATATTAAACTTTTCATGTGATTGCACAATTGTAAAGGAGTAAAATTATGGCTTATGATATTTTAGCAAGAGATGGCAGACCCATTAAAAAGGATGGTGATCCTGTCAAGGCAATGGATATTACAGTAGAGAAGATTGAACAATTAGATGAATCTGAAAAATCTTTTGTTGCCGTAGCTTCAACTGAGGATGAAGATCGGGATAAAGATATTGTTCGTCAAAATGGATGGGATTTGAAAAATTTTAAAAAGAATCCCATGATTCCCTGGAGTCATAATTATTGGGGAATTCCTATTGCTAAATCTTTACGAACATGGGTTGATAAGAAAGTTAATAAACTCTTATTTAAACCCAAGTTTGATCCTGATGATGATGAAAGTATGAAGATTTTCAACAAATATAAAAATGGATTTTTGACTTCATTTTCTGTTGGTTTTAGAGGTATTGAAATGAATTGGAGAGATGAAGAAAATCATTGGAGTGGTGGTATGGAATTTGTAAAACAGGAGTTACTTGAAATCTCCGCAGTAACCATTCCGGCTAATCCAAATGCCACAGTAAATGTGAATGATATTACAGAATCACAAAACCTTTTACAATTAGGTTATGCACCATATTTTGCCAAAACTGAAAGTGGTTTATTTTATCCGGTACGTCAGCAATTAGCTGAATATTATCATCCTGAAGTTAAAGCGATTGAAGATATGGATGGTGTGCAGGAGGTATATGCCAAAGTATTTGATTCAGAAGATGAATTAACTGTTGTTGGTTATTACTTTGATCCTGAAAAATGGTCAATTGAAGAAATCAAAACTTGGATTACAGATAATAATGAACCTACTTATAAACAACATTATTACAATTGGAAAAAATCAGATGAAAATTGGGAAGTTGATACCATAGAAGAAGAAGCAAAACTTCCTGTATTTGATGAACCTAAAGTTTTAACATCTGATGATGTAGCTGCTGCTGCCCAAGATGATTCTGATATTGATATTGATGCTGATGCTGATGCTGATGCTGATGCTGATGCTGATGAAAAATCTCAAGAGGAAATTCTTTTTGAACTTGGAAAAGCCCTTGAAACAATGGTTAATGAACAAATGTTAAAAATGGCAGATGCCCTTGCTACTGCTTTTGACAATGTATTTGATAAGATATTGGTTGAATTGGATGGTATTAAAAAATTAATTATTAAAAAAGATGTTGCTCCAATATTAAAAATAGATGATAATAATGATGATATTGTACCTGATGATTCTATATCAAAAAACGATGATGAAATTGAAATTGATGATTCGTTAATATCCCCTAACGATGATAAATCCAATTCTGATGAAATCATTGAAATTGATGATGATACATTTGGTAACAATAACATAGTGGTTAATTCAGTTAATAGTATTTTTCAGCAAAAACTAAAAGAAATATTTGTAAATGTAAAAAAAGACAAAGTGAACATTGAATTTTAATTTCTTAATATTTTTATAGGAGGATTTTTGTTATGAAACTGAATAAGGATGAACTTATCCAATTGTTAAACACCCAAGTAAGAGAATATATGGGTGGTGATGATTTTTCTACTGTAGTTCAAAGTACAATTCAGAAAATGATCACTGAGTTACAAAATGATGTGGAGCATCCATTTAATAAACAGCAGGTAAGACAAATGGATTTCTTTCATGGTGCTTTTAAGATTGATGGTGGTGTAATGACCACTCAGAAAGGCTCCATTATTAATCTTAACAATAAATCAAATCCCTGGATTGCTGCTTCTCCTGAAATGGAGGAATGGGCAAAAGATTTTGCTGCCTATTTGAAAACGGGTACTGTCAGTAAGTTTATGTCTGAAACTGTGGATACTGAAGGTGGTTATCTTGTGCCGGAAGAATTTCGCAATATTATGATTATGTATGATTCTGAAGAAACTCTGGTCTGGTCAAAGGCTACTGTATGGCCTATGAATGGAGAGAAAATTCAGTTTCCGAAACTTCAACAAGATCCTGATGTAGAAAGTGTAGGGTTTGATCATTTTGCCGGAGTCTCTTTTGAATGGACAGAAGAAGGTGGCGAAAAGGCAGAGACCGAACCTACATTTGGCATGGTCGAGATGATTGTTCATGAGCTTGCAGGTTACACTGAAATCACCAATACCCTTTTGGATGATTCTGTAATTAACCTGATCAATTATCTTACCAGACTGTTCAGAGCAGCATGGTATTACTACACTGATAAGGCATTCATTCAAGGTACAGGAGGAAAACAACCTCTTGGTATCATCAATGATCCTTCTATTCTTACTGTGTACCGTCAAACGGCAGACAATATTGAATTTCAAGATGCTTTGAATATGGAAGCACGTATGCCCTCTGTGTTTGACAATGGTGCTGTTTGGTTTATTACAAAGGCAGGACGTGCATCCCTTCGTGGACAGACGGTATCTTCTTCATCGAAAGAACTTGTCTTGCAGGAGATGTATGGAGATCATAGCAAAGGATATGATATGACTATCCTGGGTAAACCTGCTTATCTGGCAGATGGTAAAATTCCTGCTCTCGGTTCTACCGGAGATCTGATCCTGGGAACATGGTCATGGTACTATGTCGGATTCCGTCAGGATTTCAGTATGGATTCTTCACGCCACTTTAAATTCCGTAATAATAGAACGGCCCTTAGATGTTCTGGTCGGCTTGATGGTCAGGCAGCAATTCCGCAAGCATTTGTCGCATTGGATGCTGCTACTTCCTAATTAAATTATTACTGGAAGGAGAATTCTTAATTAAAAACTAATTTTTACATAACAGTATTATTACGGAGGAAAAAATTATGTTTGATATGCTTAGTAATTATAAATTTGGGTACTTTCAGCAAGCTGTTTCG
>Ga0307379_10012209_pt1 | contig 11203 bp, 9 predicted proteins | sample UN2MG_FD_202237 | JGI IMG/M metagenome (GOLD analysis project Ga0307379, IMG submission 202237) | Soil microbial communities from Risofladan, Vaasa, Finland - UN-2 | ecosystem: Environmental > Terrestrial > Soil > Coastal area > Acid sulfate soil | place: Finland: Risofladan, Vaasa | collected... | reverse complement strand
ATTACTATTGCTTACTGGCCGCTTTTTTTGCCAGAATCGCCTCAATCTCATCCATCGTGCGATTCATGGCCACCATCGTCTTGTTGAATGGCTCGGCACTGGTCATATCCACGCCGGCTTTTTTCAGAAGGTCGATCGGGTAATCGGATCCTCCCGCTGATATGAAGTCGATGTAATTTTTGACTGCGCCTTTCTCTTTGCCTAATACCTGTTCCGCCAACGCCGTGGATGCGGTAAAGGATGTCGAGTACTGATAGACGTAAAAGTCATAATAAAAATGCGGAATGTACGCCCATTCGACTGTGTACAGTTCGTCGATATGGCAAATACCCTTATCGTGGCCGTAATATCTTTTGAGAATGTCACCGTAAAGCCCGGTAAGGGCGTCTCCTGTCAGAGGCTCGCTGCGTTCGGCCTTTTCGTGCATACGCAGCTCGAATTCGGCAAATTGAGTCTGCCTGAAAACAGTCCCCTTGATTCCATCAAGGTAATTCATAAGCAGCGACAACCGGGTGTCGTCATCGTCGATTTCTTTGAGCATTTTGTCAATCAGCAGAGCCTCGTTGAAAGTGGAAGCCACCTCTGCGACGAAAATCGGATAATCGGCGGTCGGATACGGCTGATTCTTGTTGGAATAATAACTGTGCATCGTATGACCCAACTCATGAGCTAACGTGCTGACATCTTCGTATTGGTCGTTGTAGTTCAGAAGGATGTAAGGGTGGACGTCGTACGCGCCGCCGTTGGAATATGCGCCCGAGCGCTTTCCCGGCGAGGGATAAACATCGATCCACCGCTTATCGAACGATTCGGCGACAACACGGCAGTAATCGGCCCCCAGCGGCTTCATGGCGTCGAGTACCAGTTTCTTCGCCTCTTCATACGTATATTCCAAATCGACACCTTTGACAACCGGCGCATATACGTCCGAGTATTTCAGCGTCTCTACTCCCAACATTCTTTTTTTCAATCTCAGGTAGCGATGGAACGAATCGAGATTATTGGTGACATTTTCGATAAGAGCCATATAGACTTCCGTCGGAATGTTGTTCTTATCCAGGGCATTCTGAAGCGAGGACTCGTAATTGCGTGTCCGGGCGTAAAACATATTCTTTTTTACGTTCGCATAAAGCTGCGTGCCGAAAGTTGCTTTGAACTTGTCAATCGCGCCCCAGAACGCCTGGAACACCGCCTCCCGGTCGCTTCGATTCTGCACGGCCCGGTAACGGCTGTAGCCGGCTTTGGTCAGCTTTGCCATCGTGCCGTCACTTAATTTGATTTCGGGATAAGGCAATTCCGCGTTGCTGAAAACCGTATAAATCGAGGATGGGCCATCGGCCAGCATGCCCGCTTCGGCGAGAATCTTTTCCTCGCTTTCCGACAATGTGTGAGCCTTCATTCGCAGGATATCATACAAAGCCATCTTGTAAACTTTCAGGCCCGTTTCCTGCTCCATGAAGGCATCGATTTGCTGTTTATCAAGTTTTGCAATTTCCGGCGTGATAAACGCCGCCTTGGAACTGTAGTCGGTGCCGAGTTGCTGCATCTCCTGCTTGAGTCCCAGGTACTTCGAGTCGCCTGTGTCCTCATCGGATTTCATGGAGGCGTAGCAAAACAACCGCCCGAACTCCCTGGAAATCCGGCTGTTAAATTCCATACACTCCAGCAATGCCGACGCAGAGCCGGCCAATTTGCCTTGATACTTCGTTACTTCATCGAATTGAGTGACAATCTCCCGCTTTGCATTATTCCACGCCTCGTCCGAAGGATAGAGATCTTCCAGTTTCCATTTGTCCTCGGCGGCAATTTCCGATCTTTCACGACTCTGGGATAACGCCTGGGTTTGAGAAAATGCCAAAAATGTAATTTGTGTCATAATTATTATTCCTGTGACCTTGTTCATGCTAACTCCTTCTATATATTCCCTGATAGCCTTTCGCTTACATCTTTACTGCTCATGATCCACTGAGCCTGCTCGCGTATATAAGCGCCTATATAGGGCGGCAGCCTCAAACTTGCTTATGGCCGGCCTTGACTAACATATCTTAAGGTCTAAATCCCATTCTTGTCAATCTTACAACCGCGAATTGCCGCGGGGTTGGGGCTTTCCGTTACGCTTTAGATGCTGCTGCGCCCATATTGCGAGTGCTGAGCCCATTAATAAAACGATCCCGAAAAACAATTGGAAAATATTCATCGATTCTCCGAAGACCACATAGGAAATCGCCAGGACGATAAACGGCTGGGCCAGGATGACCAGCGCGGGGATCGTCGCCCCGATTCTTCTCATGGCGACGTAGTACAGCGTATGGGCAAATGCGATCGCCGTTATCCCGGAGATCACGATACAACCCCACTGCCAGGCGCCCATTTGAGCCGCTGTCTCCACTTTGCCGAACAAAAGAGCGGCCACGGCAAGACCCGCAACGGTGTAAATGCTGATTACGGAAAATCCGCTGCGGGAGTCTATGTCCCTGAATGCGATTTTTACCGATAACGTATAGACACCCCACATAAAGGCCGCGGCCTGGGCGATAATGATGCCGGTAATTATTCCTGCATCCGCAAGCTCCACTTCGTGGTACATCACCCCGATCAGTCCGACCACAGAAAGCGTCAGTCCGATCCAGAAGCGTTTGCTTCTGGCCAGGGCTCTTTCCTCCGAGAAAAAGATTAACGAGAAACCTGCGATCCAGATGATATTCGTTTTCGTCTGCAGCACCATAAAGGCCGGGCCGATGTAGTAAAACGCCGCCGTCCATAAGCTCTGCATCAGGATATTCGCAATGCCCGGAATCAGAGCCCTTCGCCAGACCCTGTGATCAAGGCGTTTCGTTTTGACCGAAAAAACGAGAAACGGCAGCCAGAAAAGGCAAGCAACCGAATATCTCAGCAGGTTCTGTGTCCATGAATCCACATACCCGGTCAGGTACTTTATAAAGATCGGCCCCAACGACCAGAAGGTAAGTGCGCCAAGGCAGGCAAAAGTCGCCGAGACATTGACGCTTTGACTGAGATTACCCTGAGCGTTGCCGATGGGCTCGGGGCAGGCCTTTCCAATACCACTATGTTCACTCACTAAGGATCTCCAAACTAATGATGGGATTTCCGCGAAAACCACGAGAACAAAAAATCAACGCAGCATCTCGATGGCTATGTTTGCCACCTCCCGGCAGGCTTTTTTCTCGGCTAACGGCTCAGTCAGCCTGGTCAATTCGCCGCTGAGCTTAGCCAGCTTGTTATTGTCTTGCAGAAGCTGCTCGATACTCGCGACAATTGGCTCTATCGAGGTGAAATTCGGCATAAACTCCGGCACTAATTCTCTGCCGCTCAAAATATTCACCAGTGACAGGTATTTCGTTTGCATTGCCCACCCAAGTAGATACCACAGAATCCTGCTGGACTGGTACATTATGACCATCGGGCAGCCGGCCGCGGCGACTTCCAGAGTCGCGCTGCCGCTGGCAACGATTGAAAAATCGACAGCCAAGGCGGTCTTGTTAACCGAGTCAACGCTGTATTGGCATTCGAAACCGGGGATTTGTGCCGCTCTCAAAATATCTTCCCGTTTGGCGTCCACCGCTACGGCGACAAATATCGCTGCGGGGTATTTCTCCTTAAGGCGCAGTGCTATCTGCTGCATCGGCTGCCAGAGCGATTTGATTTCCGCCGCTCGCGAGCCGGGCATAAGGGCGAACCTGGCTTTTTTCGGCTCAAAATCCGCATATTGCTCGTGCCGCGTGCGGGCAATCTCCAATTTATCCAGAAGCGGATTTCCCACGAAAACCGCATCCATACCTCTTTGGCCGAACCAATCCTGCTCGAAAGGCAGTAAGCAGCAGAGCTTATCGCAGCATTTGCGAAGCTTGCCTATTCGCCAGCCGCCCCAGGCCCAAAGCTGCGGAGCGACGAAGAACAGCGTCTTTATGCCCGCTTTTTTCGCGGCTTTCGCGACATGAAAGTTGAACGAAGGCGAATCGCACACGATCACCAAATCGACGTTATTGCTTTTCAAGTAACGATTTATGCGTTTTATAATCTTATAGAAGCGGGCGACCTGGCTGAAGGCCTTGTAAAGCATAGCTGCCTTGCCGACAGTGTTTTCGAGCAATTCGCAGCCGGCCTGGGCCATTTTTGGCCCGCCGACGCCGACAAATTCGATGCCGGGGCGGCTTTTCTGCATAGCGGTAATCAAACCGGCGCAGTGGGCGTCGGCGCTCGGCTCGGCGGCACTTATAAAAATACGATACTTCTTATCTTTGTTCGGCATAGGCGTACTTATTAACAATATTTTGCGAAAACAGCAATACTAATTTCGCCGGCCGTCAAAGCGATTAGTCAGTAAGATTGACGATCCGAACGCCGAGTTTTGGGCCAAAATTGTCATTTTTTCGTCATTTTTTTCCGCTTTTTGACAGATTGAATATTGAATTCGACAAAGTAGTGTCGTTCTTGTCCAGAGCCGACTGGATTGAAATTGCCAAACAAGAGAAGGTAATTACAGCGGAGAAACTCAGGGCCTATCCAGATTGAAGAGGATGACATTCAATCCAAGTTGAACGTCCATTGTGATGGTAACACATTCTCTGAGTTTTCAGACCAGTCCCACCAGCCGACCCGAGCGCACTGAGCCGCGCACAGGTGCCCGGAAAATGGTTCCATTTTTGCGAGTTGACGGCTACAACTCATCTATAACTCAACAACCCGTTATCTGCCAATTCAACAAAAAGGACCACTCCATAAACTGTTTAATATCAGTGGTATGTGGGAAATATGAAATTTGTGAACATTTTCAGTAGCCGGTACGAATCTGGCTCGGCTATCTTTCTTAATCTGTCTTTTCTACATCTTCCCGGATACAGGTGTTCGAGGACCGTAGCGTTGCTGGACTCAACGCCCTGTTTGGCTGAATATCCATTCTGTAATCGTTTTCAATGCGGCCGGGGCAATTGTCTGCTCAATCTTACCGTATTCGGATACTGAACCTGTGACGGCGGTCTGGAACATGTGGTTTAGGCCGGGTAGTTCCTTGACTTCGTAATCGTTGTTTCCCGCCGCTTTGAGAGTTTTTTCAATTCCGCGTAAGTTCTCGCCGGAAGGGACCTGGCAGTCTTTCGTGCCGCCCATGGCGAGTACGGGACATTTTACTTTCGTCAAAAACGGTGTCGGGTCGAACTTGATGAAATAACGGTAAGCCGTCGACGCCACTCTGCCGGCCTCATAGCCGAGCCTGCCTTCGGACCATCCGAGAAGTTGCTTGTCCTGCTCGCTCAGATCGCCGAACAGATTCTTAATTTTCTCTGCGGCGACATCATTATTCTGCTCCTGGCTGACGACACTATACATCTTCTGCCACCACTGGCGGGTCACGGCAACCTTCTCGTCACTTGCTCCTTCGGCTTTAATCTCTGCACCGTCCTGATAATATAGTACCTCGGCGGCGGGTATCCCCGGTCCTGCCATCATCACAATGAATCCCACATCAGGTGTTCTCGCCGCCGCCATCACGGCGATGGACCCTCCTTCACTGTGGCCAATTAGGCCGATACGTCTTTTGTTGATGTCGGCACGGGTTTTCAAATATTCGACTCCAGCGAGAACATCGCTTGCCAAATCTTCGGTGTTTGCTTTCCAAAAGTCTCCCGTCGAGCCTCCCACGCCACGTTTATCGACTCTCAGAACGGCTATTCCCCTTCTGGTCAGGTGGTCGGCCAACACATGAAGTGTGTGGTGATAGCCAACCACTTCGTCACGACTGTGGGGGCCGGAACCGGCAATCAGCAGCACGGCCGGAAAAGAGCCTTGCGAGCGTGGCTTGGTCAGCGTCCCGACTATTCTTATGCCTGCCGTTTTGTTCTCGTAGCTTACTTCCTCCGGGTCGTAAGGATATGGTTTCTTTGGTCTCTGAGGCCGTGCGAATCCGGGGACCTCATCGACACGTCCAAATCGCACGGGGAACTTGCCTTCTCCCTGGGCAAACTGTGCTTCGAATGCCGAGCCGTCCTCGACAAGTTCTCCTTCAATAGCAATCTCGGGAGTTCTTACCTTGAGGATCAGATGGTTGTCCTTCAGGACCGCTTCATCCATCGAGAGACTCCCTCCCTGGTCGATACTCGTCAAGTCAACTGCCAGCGTCCTGTCGGCCCGTCTTTCAATATCCAATACGAGTCTCAATTCAGGGCCGGATGGAATCTTCATAGTGCCGAGCCATGTTCCTTCGACATTCGACTGAGGCGCCCCATGTGATGTCGCCTGGCCTAAAAGTGCGGCCAATATTACAATTGTACTTGTCAGAGCAGGTCGTTTCATAAAACTTCTCCTTGTCGGATTCTTTGCATAAGCATTACTAAAATTAAACCACGTTTCTATATTTGTCGCAAAACTTCCTCATAGGTTTCAAAAAAAAATGCCCGTGCGTTGTTCTGTAATCGGCTGTCAGCTTAAGACCTTACGAATTCATGTTAATTCTTGCACATTACTCTAAATGAGCCCCGATCGTGAGGGTGGGATAAATGGCCATTATATTTCCTGGTTTGTAAACTTAAACACGGTAGAAGCCTTGAAATTGAATGGGGTATTCGAGTATTATGAAGTGTCGAAACGTGCAGGAGCACCATTTATGAAGTCATACGGGAAATGTGAGTTTATAGAAAGGATGTTTTGATGAGAAAGGCTTGTTGGATGGGATTTGGTGGGCATGTGGTTTGCGCCTTGGTAGTATTGTGTATAGTCTCGGTCACAGTTGGCGGGGGCAATAGCGCCCGCCCTTTCACGCAGGAAGAAATAGATACGTATTGGAAGAGTGGTCGTACGCTGCCGGTCGAGGTGAGTGAACAGTATCCCTTGCCGGCACTACGGATACGTAACGACACGGGGATTAATGTGCTGGTGGATATGGCGCACAAGTGTGATTTCTTCTCGATGTGGAATCTTGGAGGGGTATTGCACCGTCGCGGTATCCGCACCGCGGGCAGTCATGCGGCGCTGGATTCGGTTATCAAGCCGGGGAGTTTGTGTCGTGTACGAATATCGGTGGCGGACAAGCTGCACCCATTTGCATGGTGGCCTGCGCCGAAGTTCAATGTGGTAATGACCGAAGGCGGAACCGGCGATCCGGTATATATGCCGTCAGAGCGAGAGGCTATACTGGCACATGTGCGAGCAGGCGGCGGGCTAATCGTATCGGGTGTGAACTCGCTGCGAGATGACCAGGCGGCTCGGGAGTATTCACTGAACATACTGTTAGCTGAATTTGGCGCCAAGTTTACCGCAGGCACACAGCCCTTAAAAGAAAAGCGGATACCAACGATCGAGGTCGATTCACATTGGCAAGTGAGCGAGAAAGGAGATTCAGGCAAGCCGGTTCTTGCAAAGAGGGATTTTGGTAAAGGGCGTGTTGTCCTGTTGGCGTCGCATTCGCTGTTTCGGTTCGATCGCAAGCAGCGTGAAGATCTTGAGTATAAGGCCGATTTCCTGGCCGAATTGATTAAGTGGGCGGCGGGCGATTCGCCTGCAGCCGGCGATGAGCCCAGACTTCCGGCGCCAATGGCTGGAGGTGGAGGTATTTATCCTGAGCAGGAGGCGCGAATCGAGGGGATTATCGTTTATTACAGCAAGAACCAGATACCGATACTCCTCAAGACGGTGCGCGAGGATTTCCCTGCGATAACTGAACAATTGTATGCGTGGTATCCTTCTGAGAAGCCCCAGGAGCCGATGTATCTGATTCTGGGCAGCAGTGGCGGCGGGGGCTGGGCTGTCAATGCGTATCTTCCCAAGGAAGTCGGAACCATTACAACGCGCCCGGACGGACTGCGGAGCATCTTCGGGCACGAGCAGGCCCATACAATGGCGGGGCCCTGTACGGCAGGGAATCATCCGTTCGGTGGAAATCGCGGGGAGGAACATGCCGGATGGTACCAGGGCAAAGTAATCGCCATGTATGAGAAGAAATATGGGCCGAACCGAGGTTGCGATGGAGTATTGCGGAAGGAAGCTGCGGGCCAGGGCGTAAAACCCGAAGCGATTTTTAAGGAAAGCCATCTTTCAAACTGGCGGACGGGGCATGATCGATTGATGATCTGGTATGTCTGGCAGAAGTTCGACGATCGTTACGGCCCGACCTGGTATCCGCGATGGCGCTGGGTCCAGCAGCAGCGATGGCTCGGCGAGCCCGGGCGTAAGCTGACGTGGGAAGAAACTATTACGGATATGTCGATCGCAGTCGGCGAGGATTTATTTCCTTTCTTCGCAAAAACCGGCAAGGACCTAAGCATCAAACGGCTGGAAAAAGTTGAGTTCATGGGCAACACGATTAAGCTGCCTGCGGCTCCAATCGAACCAACCGCTCCAGGCGGTGTTAACCTCGATCCGATTGGTGATTTCACGAAACCTCTTCGGCCGAAAGAGTAGTAAAACAGTGTGATTTTCCGAGTACTTCCTTCCCGATACTCTATAAAAATAAAAAACGGAGAGGGCGGGATTCCAGGCTTTGCCTTAGAACCCAAATTTGCCGGGAGCAAATTTCCATAAGGGCTCTGCCCCCTCTGGCGGCTCCTTCGACTACGCTCAGGAGCCTGTCACCCCGACGGCCCGGGGAAATTCTTTCCCCAAACCCCTTTAAGGGTTCGAATCCCTTGGTCTTTAAAATGGAAAACGGAGAGGGCGGGATTCGAACCCGCGGTAGGGCAAGCCCTACACAGCCTTTCCAAGGCTGCTCCTTAAGCCACTCGGACACCTCTCCGATGCAATTTACTATTTTCTATTGACTATTTGCTATCGATTCATTTTTCCATTTCAACACAGCCTTCTAATTGCCCTGATTTTGAGTCAATATAGCAGCATCGTGAGCAGTTTGCAATGATAATTCCCGAAAGGAAAAAGCGTTCGGCACAAAAAGATTTTTTGGAAAAAGCTGGATTCCCGCTTCCGCGGGAATGACAAATACTGTTTCCGCAACAGGAAATAAATAGTATTTTTTTATCTTGACTTGAGTTCATTTGTATGAGGTTATTAAAACCTGAGAACTCGATCCGGCGAACTCTAACCCGCTGGGTGTTCGCCGGAGTCGCAGATTTCGGATATTAGCTGAGAGTTTGGTTTTGCGGTTAAAGGAGAAGCTATGAAAACACTTCGAACAATTGGCTCGCTGGCTTTCGTGCTGGGACTGTTCACTGTAGTTTTTGTCGGGGTGCCATGGCACGTGATCGTTGCCGATGATCCGGTTGTGCCCTGGTGGCTAAGGATAGCGATTTTCTGCCTTCTGGGCGGCATCCTGGTTGTTCTGCTTACATTGGCCCTCGAACAGAAGATTAGCAAAAAGCCGGCAGAGGAGCCGCTGCCGACCGAGTCTGATAGCACGATTTTACTATTGAACTCGACAGAAGTACCCGGCCGCCAGACACGTGAGATTCTCGGCATGGTCCAGGGTCACACGGTATTTGCGATATGGCTCGGCAAAGACCTGTCCGCCATAGCCAGGCTGATTCTTGGCGGCGAACTGACCGAATACACCGAGATGATGGGAAAGGCTCGCGAAACAGCGACGAACAGGATGGTCGCGGAGGCCGCCCGGATAGGAGCGGACGCAATCATCAATATTCGCTACATGACGACAAGTGTTGTCGGTAGTGCCGCGGAACTTTTTGCTTACGGCACGGCAGTCAAACTTGGCGAATAGATCGTCCTGTGAGTTGCTCACGGTTCGGTGTGATGGCTTTCTTGTTACTGCTGAGTGTTTTCGATTCGGCGGCGTCGAAAGAAATGCTGCAAAAAGCTGCTGCATTCTTCGGCTAAAACGCCGGAAGTCACATTTATTGTGTGATTGAGCCTTTCATCATTGACTATATTGTAAAGGCTCTTTACCGCACCGGTTTTGGGATCGTCGCAGCCGTAGACGAGCCTGTCTATCCGTGCCAGAACAAGCGCCCCGGCACACATCGGGCAAGGCTCCAGCGTGACATACATCGTGCAGCCGTGCAAACGCCAGCTCTCAATAAATGCCGCCGCCTGAGTAAGGGCGATGATTTCCGCATGAGCGGTCGGATCCTGGAGCTGCTCTCGCTGATTGTAGGCTTTGCCGATTATCTGTTTTTCATAAACAATAACGGCACCGATGGGGACATCACCGTTTTCCTCGGCAATTTGTGCCTGCTCGATGGCTATCTTCATATATAGCTGATCTTCTTTGCTATCATTCATAATCCGAACAGCACATTAAAAATAGTAAATCGAGAATAATTAACTGGTGGAAAGGCAGAACGCATTTGAGCAGTCGTAGGTTTTGCATTTACCACTCACCTGTTCGGCTGCTCAAATGCTCTTTTTTTTGCCATAAGCAAAAAATACCCCCAAGGGGAGTCGAACCCCTGTCTCCAGGATGAGAACCTGATATCCTAGGCCACTAGACGATGGGGGCGCCAGAAATTCAAAAATCAAGAAACCAAAATATAAAAATAGCGGCGCTCGGATTCGAACCGAGGACCCTGGGCTTATGAATCCCATGCTCTAACCAACTGAGCTACGCCGCCTAAAGCCCTACAAAGAGACGCCTTTCACTGCCGGACGTATTTTCATTTTCCGAACGAAAACACATTCGCCCAAATTTTGTAACACTTTACATTCCCAGGAGCAATGTTGCAAGAAAATTAGATGTATTTTGCAGCATTTTTGCGGCCGTTCGGTGAAAAATAGGCTTCGGCGTTGAATTTGTAAGCGCAGAATACTCAGGAAGAACTGAGGCCGGGTAAGAGATTCAGCCTCAGGCATCGATGAGAAGCCTGGCTTGGGATCGTCGCACTGATTGACAGTTTACGGAGCCGGAAAAAGCACTTCTGACTGTGAACTGGGCGGAAAAGCTGACAGACCCAGCCGAAGTTCCTGCTTGACTACGTTGCCAAGTCTTTGATGTTCTGCTTCCATGTCGGCTACGATTGGATCATTGCATCCCATAAGCGAGACGGCTAAAAAGATCGCCGTGGCGACTGTCAAGACTCTTGTCCTTATCGAACTATAATGGCTTTTCATCGTTCTCCCCTTATATCAAAATCAGTGATTTCTTCTGATTTTCAACGCTTCTGCTTTCAGTGACTGTCTGTGCACTATCGAGAAATTCGCCTCCTCCGTTGAGGTCGGATATGTCTCGGCACTCAGCATTAGGCAACGAGCCTAAACAGCAGTCGGTATCGCAAGGATGCTCGTTTAG
>Ga0307379_10012208_pt1 | contig 11204 bp, 14 predicted proteins | sample UN2MG_FD_202237 | JGI IMG/M metagenome (GOLD analysis project Ga0307379, IMG submission 202237) | Soil microbial communities from Risofladan, Vaasa, Finland - UN-2 | ecosystem: Environmental > Terrestrial > Soil > Coastal area > Acid sulfate soil | place: Finland: Risofladan, Vaasa | collected... | reverse complement strand
TATGGATTGAATGCATCCCGTGTTTTTTCGGCTACCCAATTGGATCTATCAAATTGAAGCGAAAGAACCTGACCTAGAATCGTTGCCCCAGTAATATTTTCATACGTATCTGCTTGAAGAAGACCAGATCCAGCAACGTTAAACTTATCACCGTTACCACCTGAAGTCCTGATACCAGAATATAATATCCCCTGTTCGTATGAAACAGAAGCTATCACAGGAACTACAAAGTTTAGTCTCTCGTTAAACCACACAACATAATTTGCCCTAATAAGTGCTCCTCCAGGAGGGGCTGTATAATTTGGATTGTCTCCACCGCCAACGCCATCATTAGTAAAATCTCTAACATCAGTACCGTTATAAAAAAATACAGCAGATCCCGCGCCATTAACAGCAATTCCAGATCCAGTGAACACAAACCTTGCTGTGTTAGTGGCAGTTGGATATGAAGTTCCGGAAATATATTCATCATTAGATGATATATTAAAACCGGCATAACCAGCCATTGATCCACCGAAAGCTACTTGATCAAATACACCTGTAGTTGTGTTAAATTTATATAGAAAGTTTTTATCGACAGCTAACAATTGCTTTGTAGAATCTGGCAGAGTGTGTTCAAATATGCCAAGTATTCGCGTTTCTCCAGCGAGCCTAGGGGCAAAATATCCTACACCCTTTCTTGATTGCAGTACTTGTCGGTAAATATATCCATTTTCAATATTTTGAAACGAATCTGCAGGTTGCAGAAAGTTTACTCCAGCTTCTGAAACTCCCGTCTGAAAACCTGTGATTTCAAAAACTTCCATTATATAGCTCTATAAGTAATTCGATAATTCCAGCTTACATTATCTGTTGCTGAATCATTTCTAGCTCTTATATTTAACCCAACTGCTTCGCTTCCGTTACCGAATTTAAGATTTACTATATCAGACGACGATCCTTGAACTTTCATTGATAATGAAAAAGCTTCTACTATCGATGCATCACTTCTAAAAAACCCTTGTTGTACAGTATTTTTTCCCTGGGTTGTTCTCCACATATATATTTCTCCCCAGACATTTTCGGGGACAGAAGTTATAGTTGTATATGCTTTAGCTGTGACTGAGACAGTAACCGTGCCAGACTTATAACCTGGAGTAACTTGATAGATACCAGAAGAATTTCTATGAAACCATTCAGCTCTTGTATTTGTAGTTTTTAGATAAAGAATACCATCTATACCTGTTCCCAAATTCGGTCCTGGATCTGTAGCAATCCCTCCAACTGTATAAGCTGGTGATTTAATAAATCTATGATGACCATCTAAACTTCCAGCAGAGACAGCCCAAAAATGATCTTTATCAGTACTAGCGTAAGCAATATCATTTAGGGTATCTCCCATAGTTGTCTGAATATACGTGTTATTGGCATTCATCTGAGTTCTGTTTGCCTTTACTGAGATCGTCCCATCTGGACTTGCCGCATCCCAAGCCATTAATATCCTTGCCCTTTCTTGATATCAAGTTTACTTATTTTCTTTTGAGGCTTAACTTTTGGTTTCTTAGCTACGCTATTCATTTTCTTTGATTCTTTAAATTCATTAGCAACACCAGCTGTCTTCATACTTTTTGCTGTCTTTTTTGCAGTTTTTTTCTCATATTTTTCTTCTGCTTCTGCGTATTTTTTTCCGCTTACCATTTTAGCCATTTTTCTCTCCTAAAAACGAGGCATTGCTCTCGAATTCTTTATTTGATTGTGCGTGTGTGTGAGCTGCAACTTACGCTCACTTTTAAAAGTTGCTTCGATTAATGATCTCGACGATGCCTCATACCTAAAGTCCCTTGCATAATCTACAGCTGCACCATAAGCTATATATCTAAGCCAATAGTCATAAGGCAAATCTGTATCTGTATCTGGTAATGCGTCGTTTTTTTTGTAACCATAGATTTTGACGATATAGGATGTGTTCGGAATCGTCCTAAATGTAAACTCATTACCATAATACAACATCATCGTTGGGTAACCAGGAACGAGTATTTCATCGTTATTGATACCCCATATAGCAAAAAACTGACCAGGATCTTGAAATATTGGTAACCAATTCCAAGATACTGAATTGTCAACTGGATCTAGCAAAGATATATAGGCCTCTGCAGATATATTTATAAACTGACTTGACGCTCCTACATCATTAAACGTGTAAACGCCAGTCGTATTCGAATCATCTATTGTGAAAGACAATGTTCCAAACCCCTCAAAGAGCTTTGTGTCATTTGGCATGCTCAAAGAGATGAAGTTATTAATGTAAGTAAAAAGAGTTTCATCACTAGAATCAGGATCGTTTTCGTTACGTCGACCAATAGCTATTCTCATGATATCTAAAACGTCTTGACCTGTTCTTGCGGATGTTGCCATTTTTAGTTATCCTGGTATACTGTAGAAATTGAGAATCTAGCTGCCTTTCCGGTCATTTGAGTTTCTCTTGATCCATCTGCTAACGTAACCCATCCCCATTGAGGATATCCTTTTTCTGATAGATAATGTACAACGCACTCTGGCACGTCATAAACTTTCCCAGGGTAGAAAACTTCATCGTAATGGATCAAATGATTGCTAATAAATATTGGCACTGGATTCATCGACTTGTCGTTATTTGCAAACTTAATTCTTTGCTTTGGGTGTAACTCAACTGGGCATTGTTTTATCGGATATCTGCAAATTTTAAGTTTCTTATTCATTTTTCTGGCTTCTTCGTTATATAAACGATAGTCTCTGAGTGTCTCTAGAGGCATTTCTTCAATAGGAAGTTTATCGACACTGGAACTTACCAAAGTTGTATCCATAATGTTTTCTTCAACTTTTTGTGCTACATGTGTATGTTTTGCCATTATTCACTGTCTCCGTTGTAGTAAAAATTCGTCTCAATTAAATTGCAGTAACCTCCATCAACATAAGGAGGAAAGTCTGTAGAGTCAACAGGTAAATGTGTAATTGGATGTTTAATTGTAAATTCGTCTAAGCCTGTCACGACTATCTGCCAACGGTAGTTATTAAGAGGATCTGAACCTCTAGCAATTGGCATCATTCCATTAAGGTCAGTAAGCCTTACAAAGTCTCCTGTACTGTATCCATGCTCCTCAGTTGTTGTAATCTTGCATGGTAGTTCATTTGATATTGATAAAATATCCGCTCTATGTGCTGTCTGTCCTGTCATTTTTTCTATCCTTTTCCAATGTAAAGCGGGTTTACTTTGTCTTCACCTGTCATAAAAAAGAGTTTTTGCTTTTCTCTGTATTCTTTAAAATATCCTTTATTTTTCTCTCTCCACTCTTTATTCAGTACCTTTTTTCTATCTGGATCATAGTTTTTTCTTGTGGTATCTCTAACCTTTGCTTTGTTATGTTTTATGTAAGCTAAACTTCTTTTTATCCGGCAATCTTTACATTCTGCCGTTTTACCTAACTTTCCGTTTTTTTGCTTATAAAACAGGTCTAAACACTTCTTTTCTTTACATTTGTTGCACGTTTTCTCTATTTCCATAATCACCTCTCTCAAGATGATATACGTCAAGAAGCTTTACATGTCAAACGGCTTTACATTGATATAAAACTGGACTCGTTTTTTACGCGAGTCCAGTAGATTATCTCTTTACTTTAAGTCACTATTTCTTATGACTTATACTAAAAGATCGCCAAGATCTTCAACGTTACCATATTTTACGACCTCAATTAAGAAGACGTCACTATCAGAACCCATAACAGCTGTGCCCGCAGTGAGTTTGTACTCTACTGGGTCATAGGTATACGGATTTGGATTATATGGGTTTGTATTGCTATATGGGCTAACTTGAGGATTGTTAAGTTGAAATACTGCAGTCTCAAGTGCAATGCGTCCACCACTTACATACGCTGTAAATGTTGTACCATCAACAGGCTCACCAGTAATAACATCTTTCAACGAGAATGTTGTCGAAGTTAAAACAACAATCTTGTATCTGTTGTTATTCAGCTGGTTCATACCTCGTGGCGTTGGCATATCTGACCCAAGATCCGTAATTCTTACGATTTGATCTGTTTGGAAAGTATATGCACTATGTGTAACAACTACTGGATCTGCTGCAGTGATACCAGAGATTGTAGCATGTCTGCTACTTACTCCACCGTCTGTATCAGCTACGGTAAAACCATCTGCCGCTGTATCCAAAAAGTTAAAAGATGCACCAGCTGATGAGTCAATAACTTGTTGTTGGAATGCATGAGCAGTAGTTGTTTGATCTCTAAACCACACTGATACAGGTTTTCCAGCAGCAGTTGCGGCCCAATCGGACAAGTTATAAAATGTTACCTTGTCTGGTTGAAAACCAAATGTGAACGTATGAGCCGTACCTGCAGAGATAAATTTGTATGCCTCTGTACAAGTCTGACCGAAAAATAAATCTGACATAATGAGCTCCTTTAAGCTTAAGCTTTGGTTGAAAGCAATGTTACGATATGCGAATCATCGAGGATTGCAGCATTAAACCAAGCTGTGAAACCCATAGACTGAAAACGGTTCAAATAATCATTAAAACCAAGCGGCTTCAAGATCATTTCAGTAGATACTTGATCTAGTCCTACATAACCGTAAGCGTTAGCTCCAACGAATGTGTTGGAATAAACAGCAGGATTAGCAGATGTTACTTTTACAAGTGTTGACGTTACCCAGCGCGCTTCATCAGTAGCACCAAATTCAGCTTGAAGAACTGCTTCTTGCGAGCCATATTGTGATGTTGGAACGAATGCATCTAGATTACGGATATCTGGTTTCAGGTTTACGTGTGAAGTAACCCAAAAACCAGCTTCGACAGGACCTGTACCAAAACGTGAAGTACCGTCAATTGTAGGAGTCATTTTCTCAGTGTCGTTGTCATCCAAGTATTGGATAGCACGGTTAACGTCGATTTGAGTAAGCTCAGTAATAGCGTTACCGTTAACTCCGTTTAAGCAGGAAATTTGTGGTACAGCTGCATCCCAAACATCACGAGTAACTTTATCTAGCATGGTGTGCATGCACTGAGATAGGTTATCCGCTGTTTCTGAAGCTGTATCATCTTCTACAACGAGAAGAACTTTACGGCCTAAAAGAACAACTTTACCAAACTCTTGGATAGTTACGTTGATGTCAAACTTTTGTACTTGCTCAGGAGCTGGATCAGCATCTTGAGAAAGAACAACAGGATCAGAATTTAAGTTTTCTTGACGTCTAAACGCCATCGTATCTGTATTCTTTTGAGGAAGTGTAAATGCACGACCAAAAAGATTGTGAACGCATCGTGGCTTAGAACGCTGTAATAGTGCTCTATGTGCCCATGCATCACTCATCGAACCGTAGCCCGAGGTTGTTGTAACTGACATATTTTCCTATGCCTATCTACGCTTTTTCTGCGAATTTCTCCAAGAAGCAAATTCTGAATCTGACATATTCATGACATCAACCGCTTGATTCAATGCCGCACTTTTTGGAACTCCTCCAGGGGCATTTGGTGCCTCTTTTTTTTGTACTTGAGGTGTTCTTACTGCTTGCTGTTGTTTCGAAGTTAATGCTTCCATGAGTGTATATGCCTCTTCATATCTATTTGTCGCTTGATTTATCGCACTAGTGAGATTAGGTCTTTGTTTTAAAAAGTTAGGTAAAAACTCGTTTATTTTCTCGTACTTCTCAGGATTCTGTTTTATCCAAAGTCTCTCTTCGATAACTCGGATAGCTTCTTCTTGAGATTTTGATAAATCTTCTCTTGTCGCAGATTCATAACGAGAGTTATCTTCTTCCTGTGGCTTTTGCGCTTGTTGTTGCGCATTTCTTTGTCTTTCCCACTGAAGCTCCAACTCCAATTCCCTTTTCTTTTCTCGTAGCTTTTGTGCCACAGATAAAGGAACCATCGTTGTTTTTTCATGTACTTCTTCTACATGACTCTCATCAGATACTTCTTGTACCTGTTCTATAACCTGCTCTATTTCTTCCTGAGGCTCTACGGCTTCCTCGTTCATTGCATCTCCGTCATTTGTAGCGTGATATAGCCTATCACGATGGCATTGCGCCCTTTGCTTGCAGGTAGGCGACACCTGATGTATTGAAATCTACAGCTAATTTTCCATTCTTTTTTGATGTCATCCAGAGAAGCTCACAAATTCCTTTTTGGTTATTTACCCAAAAAACTAATTGGTTGCTAACAAACGGAGGTAATCTTTTTGTTATGACTGGCTGAGATACAACAAATTTTGTCGGATCTAACTCATCAAACTTCGCGTGTATTGTCAAATAATAGGTAAACAATAGATGCTGATTAGCTAAAACAGCACTGTCCACTACATCGTCAATAACCTTTTTTAGTGCCATTTTCTCATCAACGTGTTGACGAGGTAGTAAAAGGCCACTTTTAGGATCCGCAAGAAGATTACACGACATGATTACATACCACTAACGCCGCGTAGTGAATCTTGTTGCTTTTGCGCTTTTTGCAAGAGCATATTGGCTTTAGTTTGATCTGCATTCATACCAGGACCGCATTTTGGAGCGACTCTGCTAGCTGCTGACATTGGGTTTTTCTTGTAAGAACAAAGGCCTACCCCGTTGTCCATATTTCCTTTACCTTTCATATTAGCCTCCTAGGCTTGTATCATTCATTATTTGTTGTTCCGATTGCTGCATTTGCTGCATCGCTTGTTGTTCCATGCTTTCAGCAGAACCTTGCGTTTCCGCATTAATTACATCTGCTTGCGCATCGACTTGAGTTTTTTGCAATTCCCGTCCAATAGCTTCTTGTTTTTCCATCTCGTTAACAAGTTTTAAAACTTGAATTATTCTATTTTCGTTCATGGATGCAATTTCTGTAATAGCTCTAGCTCTATCAAGAGCAGCTTGTGCGATGTTCTGTTGTGACTCTGATTCGCGTTCATCTTTGAGGGCGAGGTTGCTAATAACTCTAGATCTTCTTTCCTGTGCAAGTCCAAGATCTGCTTCTTTCTTCGCTTGCAGAGACTCAAGTTGCGCCTGAGACATAGCTGCTGCCTGTGCGGTAACTTTAGCTTGCATCTCATCTCTAGCTCTCATAGCCTCTTCAAGATCACTTAGACCAGCCATAGAAAGCGCTTTAACAATCTCTTCTTGAGGTACGTCGACTATACCGTCTTTCTTAAGATTTACAAGCTCGTAGTAATAAGCGTCTTTCTGAGATTTAGATCGAACACCTTCTTTTATCACTGCATCGTATTGCTCAAATTCTTTTTCATAGAACTGTTCTGTTGGCTGTTCCGCAAGTATCCTTTCTACTTTTCCGGGAGGATAGTGATTCTGGATTGTCTTTAAAATTAGTCCACCAAGAATTTGCTGAGATGTTTCTACGTTGTCAAAGATTTTACGATTTCCTCGTAAACCTTGAGCAATTCTTACCTGAGCTAGACGACCAGAAACTTGGGTATTACCTTTGTCATCAACACCAAGAACGCTTTCGTTGACGTTAGATAAAGTGAGAGTGAGTTGATCAAGCACCTGTTGATATTGTATAAGCTCAGGTGATGCACTACCACCTCTCAACTCTTGAACAGAATCAAGTCCTTGCGGGGCATTTTCCGGGTCAACTCCGATAATCTTATTCTGTCCCGACTGCTGCATATCTTGTGGATCTGGAACTGCTCCAATAAGATACTTGTATCCTGTGGAAATGGTACTGTCCATCATGTCCACTATCTTCATGTGTCGCTTATTAAACTGTCTTTGAGCACTCCAGTTGCTAGATGCTATGCCCTGTATACGCTGAGATGGCATCCATATAGAAGGCTCCATGTAGCACATCAAAGGAACAAATGGATATGTTTCAACAATACCTGTCTTGTCCTCTCCACAATAAAAACGCTGGCCGTTCAAGAGAATGTTTAACTCTACGTATGTCCTTTCGACATTTCTGATCTCTATTTCAGGAATTTCATTTTCAGGAATGCCTAAAACATCTGAATCTTGACGCATTTGCTCAAACCGACGTATGCCAAGCTTGAGTTTGTCTATCTCATCTTTTGATAGATCCGTGATGTCTTTATAATATGAAGCTTTCAGATCGACTAGGAACTTACGTGTGCGAGTAATCTTTCTGTAGTATTGATCGTAAGCTATCAGATTCCTATTCCTAGAAAATGTGGTAAATTGAGGATGGTATTGGAGAAATTTATCATCTCTGTAACCCATTGAAAGATCGTCAATGTCTTTTCCGTCTATGAACGGAAGAAGTTGCTTAGCGTACTGTTTATCAATGAGGTCACGAGTGATTGCAAATGCACAATCATTAAGATCAATCGACTCGAATGTAGGATCAAGATAGAAGGAATTATAAGTTCTCTTAAAAAACTTGATGTCTCCATTGATAAAATCCTTTGAGTAGTCCATTTGAATCCCGCATAGACTCATACCAGATTTAAACGCCTCATCGGCCGCATCTAAAAATACTGGGTATCCTAGACCCTTATCCCATATGTAATATGACAGCTTAGTAAATTGATCGGCAGTTTTCTGATCTGATCCTTCGACTGGTGAATAGATGATTTGATTGATATTATCACGTAGGTATCCAGAGAAAAATTGAAGTGGTCTTCGCATGATATTTAATTCAAGCGGTTCCCTACCTTCCTTTATTAGCTCTTGTCTTTCTCTATCACTCCAAGTATACCCAGATGCTGCTAACGTATACACTTGAGCGTCTTTGACGAAAGGCGCCCAATAATCATGTGCATATCTATAGTTTTCTTGGAATTCACCACGGATTTCGTTATCTGTAAGCATAATTTCCTGATAATATGTTAAACTCAAGATACACAGTCTAAATTTTAAATCAAAAAGAAATTCACTTAATACGCCTTTTTTGCTCTACTTTCTACTGCTTTACGGTGCTTATCAAGAGCTCCACCTAAATTAGATGCCGTTTCAAGGTGACCTACAGCTTGTGAAACGTATTGAAAAGCGTCAGCGTAATTTGACTCAACAGAATGCAAAGGCTCTTCTAAGTATCTTCCTAACGCTTCATTCCACTTCTTTCTATATTTAACTAGGTTGTCCAGTAAAGTTTTTACTTTTTGCACGTTAAACACGCATCGATCGATTTTATTTTTTGCATAAGATATCGAAAGTTGCTTATCCATTCTTGGCAACACATGGAACTTTGTATTTGTATGTGAGAAGAGGCGCCTAAAATCTCTCTCGTATGTATTGCTTGTATCTAGTGCATCTCTTTTTTTGCTGTCATGCGGAAGAAAGATCGTGTTGTAATGAAATTGCTTATCTTGCAACAGAAACTTTGCGTAAAAATCTATTCCTTTATTCTTATCTTCGTAATAATCGATTATCCTAATCTCACCGTGGCATACTTGAAAAAATATCATCACGGTTAAGTCGTTCACTCCGATATCCATCGCAACATATACTGGCTGTATCGCGTCGTATAGCGGGGTATATAAGCATCTATTTTCTGTATAAGCCTTTGAAATTCCTTCCGCAAAATAAAATGCATCTGAAGAGGATAAAAAAGCCTCAGAGATCGTGCTAGGAAACTCTTGACGTATTTTTTCTCCAAGCAATCTAGCTTGTACAGCATACCAGTTTCTTTGGTTTTCACTGATTACACATCCAACTTCTTTTTCTATCTTTGTGAAATAATCTGAAAGCGTCACGTCATAATCTATTTTTTCATCTAAGACATAAGTTTTTTCCTGCAACCAGTTATAGAAAAATAGGTAATAATCAAGTGATGATATTCCATTATTCCCTCTTCTAGATGCATCTGTAACCATTTCTGCAAAGAATCCCGAATTTCCCTCACCAGTGCTTTCAATAATTACCGTCCCGTCCACCGGAACTGTTTGTAATGTACCAGTAATTACCTCTTCGGCTTTCTGAGGGTTTCTAGCGCATGTTTTCCCAAATTCAGACACGAGGACAAGCTGATATGCTCCTCCCCTTAATGTTGTGTCTACCCTTAACATAGATCCATTCGCAAAAGTAATCTCTCGCGCTGATCTATTGATCACATCGATCTTTAGCCACTTCGGTAAGTGATCTAATGCATATCCGATTATCCTCTTAAAGATATGCTGTGCGTGCTCTAATGAGTAACTAACAATGCCAGCAGAAAGATTAGGAGTCCATATGCATGAGTCTAATAGATACAATACTGAAAACGTACTCATACCAAGCTGACGAGCTTTTAATATGATATTTCTAGAGTGCAGATTATCGAAGACATCTTCCTGAACTGGATTCAATGAAAACTTCCTATCTCCACCACTTCTATCAATGATGTGATATAGGTTGTTTAATCGATATTTCTTGTCGTCGCACTTCTCAAGATCAATTTTCATCTAAGATTGTCTTAATAGATAAAATTTGCTGTGGTGTAAGAACTTCTTGTTCTTGCTTGTCTTTCTGTAAAGATGCGGCATGTTCAGCTGCAATTTGACGCTCTCTTTTCATAAAGTGGTCGTAGGTAGTAGCGTTCATGTCATATGCTTTAACGTGCATTCTGTTTTCATTGAGCATTTGTTCTCTACGATGTGCTATAAACGACTTTGTACACTCATAGGCTAGACGAAAAGTTTCGTTTTCAGATGCCCATAATGTAATTTTATTTGGTGAAATAGGCGTCTCTCTACTACAACAAAACCCATTGAGATTTATACTAGTGGGGTTTTTTGCCCACTCTAACATTTCTGCGGCTATCTCATCTCTATCATGTTCACGAGGACGACCTGTTATTGTTCCTTTAGGGGGTTTTGTATATTTTCTTTTTACTTTAGGCGCTTGATCTACATCTTTTTTTTTCTTTTCTTTGACCATAAATTTCCTATTGAATATTTGAAAAGCCCGGGCCACGCACCCGGGCACCAAAAAAGAGGGCCTATGCAATTTATATAATCTCAAAATATGTATTTATTTATTTTTGATCAACATATCTTTTTTTTGATGTTGCATATTTAGATGCTAAATTTTTATTTGGTTTAATTTTTGAGGCTATTCTTTGAATTGATTAAACTTGAGAAATATGTATCTTTTAGATATTCTAGGAGAGAAAATATGGTTTTAATCAGCTGGGGCACGAATGCTTAGGCCTAGCCCTTATTGTTTTTTGAGGAATGATGGACGACTTAAAGAAATTAAGAAAAGATGAAATGCTTGAAGCCATCAAACTTGGTGTCAAAGAAGCGATC
>Ga0307379_10012207_pt1 | contig 11205 bp, 6 predicted proteins | sample UN2MG_FD_202237 | JGI IMG/M metagenome (GOLD analysis project Ga0307379, IMG submission 202237) | Soil microbial communities from Risofladan, Vaasa, Finland - UN-2 | ecosystem: Environmental > Terrestrial > Soil > Coastal area > Acid sulfate soil | place: Finland: Risofladan, Vaasa | collected... | reverse complement strand
TGTTCGATGCACCCGTCGCGTTCGTCAGGCAAGCCGGCGCCGTCATACTGCTGTGCAAGCTCGAGCTGCCCTGTGATCCGATCGACGGCGCCGTCCAGCCCGTCGATAAGCCCCAAGGCATCGTCGAACCGTCCTGCCCGCGCCAGGTGCCGTGCGGCGGCGAGTTTTGCACCTATTGCACAGGTAGGTTCCCGGATTATCTCGAGCGTTGCCAGTGCGGCGTCGAAATCTTCGGCGGCCGCCTGGGCTTCACACAGCAGTTGAAGCGCGTGCGATCGTTGATATTCGCTTTCGATCGCCTCGATGGCGGCTGCGGCATCATCATAGCGTTTCGCCTGTGCAAGGGCGCCGGCAATAGATACCAGTGCTTGTGCGCGCTGCCTCCCGTCTTCAATCTTCCCGGCTGCTGCGTCAGCCGAATCGAATCTCGATGCCCCTGCGTGGGCGGCCACAAGTGCCAGCAGCAGGTTGCCGCGGTCGCGCTCATCGTTCATATCGGCAAGGAACACCTCGGCTGCTTCAAGATATCCGTCGCCGACCAAGGCCAGCGCGACCGCGAGGCGCAGCGAACCGGCATGTCTCCGGCCGTACATCGGAACAAGCTCGGGCAGGTCGGCAGCGGTCTGCAGAGCTGCCTTGATGTTGCCGGCGCGCGCCTGTGCGAGGGCGAGCGCCTCGTACGACTTGACTGCCGCCCATCCGGCGGCGGGGGAGGGCATGTTCACGACGCCCGCCATTGGCGATGAGCCGGTGCTGAGTATTTCCGTTGCGGTTGCCTCCGCCGCGGCAATATCGCCCTGTTCCGCCAGGGCTGTTGCGATGGCAAGCATCGCGTTGCCATAGGCCACGGTGCGGTTGTCGATCTTCTCGATAGTTTTCCGGGCTTCGGCGATCTTGCCGTGCTTCGCCTGAAACTCCACGACCTTCGCGTATGCCTGGGCCTCCTGGAAATCGATCTTCTCGAAAAAGACATTTGCCATGGGCGGCGGCGGTGTAGACACCTTGAACCTCGCGAGTACCTCTTTCGCCAAACGCCTGGCGCGCTCCAGCAGCGAGAGTTTCGGGTTGCGGATATTTCCCACCGTGGCGAGTGCTGCTCGATGGCTGCCGTTGGAAGCCTGCAGCTCCGACACTCGCCGCAGCACTTCGGTGCGCTGGGCAGGATACTGCATAACGTGCGTTTCGGCCACGGAGCGGCTGAGCCACCAGTTGTACGAGTAGGGGTATGGCCGCAGCCAGAAATAAGTAGCCAATGAAACCAGAGCAGCCGCGGCTGCAAACGCGACGAGCACTTTTCGTCGTGCGCGGTATCTGGTTCTCGTGCTATCGTCGGCCATAGGGCGTCCTCCACGTGGCGTGGTTACAGCTTCTATGATACCCGTGCGGGCGGTGGAGTCAAGATGAAACCTTGCCGCAGGTGCCGGTCGCGCCCTGCGCGTCGGCGCATGCGCCGCACGGGCAGGCGCCGGCGCCGCATTGTGATCATGCGAAGATTTTGCTTGACTCCCGCGCGTCTAATGGCTATTATATTGTTAGAAGTGAGAAATGCAGTTTCCGTTTTCGCAAGGTACATCGCGATGAATGTTTTCGCGGCCGGCCTGATTCTACGACTTACCAGCTTGCACCTCCTCGTTACTCGAGGGTAGGGCGTCGTCCGGTCGTAGTCGCGGAAAACGAAGCAGAATATGAAGCTATCCCGACCCGGACGCATCCGGGTCTTTTTTTTGGCTCTTCCGGTTCCTGTGCGGATAGATGCCATCCGTACGTAGGGGCAGGCCGCACGGCAATTGGCCGACAGGCCAAGCTGCCGGGTGTTGCCTGCCCTCCGACAAAGCAACGACGCCAGACGGAGGGCGGACAACACCCGCCGCAGACGTCGTGCGGTCCGCCCCTACGTACCAATGGCGTGAATTTGAGCCAATGGGTCGATCGAGACCGGTCCTGTTATGCGCGGCTTTCGACAACGACCCACACCAGATACGGAAGAACCTTTTTTGACGCTCGATGCAGCAGGGATGAAGTCGACCGAAAGGAGCAGAAAATTGTCTGAGCAAACGGCGGTTCCCAAGTATGCCGCGCCGAAGCCGTTGAACCTGCCGGACCGGCAGTGGCCAAACAGGACAATCGAAAAAAGCCCGCAGTGGTGCTCGGTGGACCTTCGCGACGGCAACCAGGCGCTCCCGTGCCCGCTCAATCCTGAACAGAAACTGAAGTACTTCGACCTGCTGTGCCGCATCGGGTTCAAGAATATCGAGGTCGCATTTCCTTCCGCCAGCAAGGACGACTTCAGCTTCACGCGCCGTCTGATCGAAAACGACCACATTCCGGATAACGTCTTCGTGATGGGGCTGACGCAGTGCCGGCCGCACCTGATCGAGAAGACGTTCGAAGCTATGGCCGGCATCCCGCGGGGAATCGTGCATGCATACGTGGCGACCTCGGACCTGCACATGGAGCAGGTGTTCGGGCTTGACCGCGCAGGCACAATGAAGATGGCGGTGGCGGCGGCCGGGCAAATCCGCGCACTGGCCGACGCCGCACCAGGCAGCGACATCCGGTTTGAATTCTCGCCCGAGGAATTCACCGACAGCGATCTGCCGTTTGTGCTCGAGCTGTGCGAAGCAGTGTTTCAGACGTGGGGCAAGGCGACGGCCGAGCGGCCGATGATCTTCAACCTGCCGGCCACCGTCGAGCGCCGCCCGCCCAACCAGTATGCAGATATGATCGAGTGGTTCTGCCGGCGTTTTCCGCAGCGCGACCGCATCCTGGTGTCGCTGCACTCGCACAACGACCAGGGCATGGCCGTGGCGGCCACCGAGCTGTCGCTGCTGGCCGGCGCCGACCGCGTCGAAGGCACGCTCTTCGGCCATGGCGAGCGCACCGGCAACGTCGACCTCGTGACGGTTGCGGCCAACCTGGCTTCGCGCGGGATCGATACAGGGCTTGATCTGTCGAAGCTCGAGGAGATAGCCGCAACGGTTGAGCGGCTCACGGGCATGGCGGTCTACTATCGCCAGCCGTATGCGGGCGAGTATGCTTTCACCGCGTTTTCAGGCTCGCACCAGGACGCCATCCGCAAGGGAATTCATAAGCTGCAGGAAGCGCCGGACAGATTCGGCGCGCGCTGGAAGGTGCCGTATCTGCATATCGACCCGACCGACCTGGGCCGGCGCTACGAGCGGCTGATCCGAATCACGTCGCAGTCGGGCAAGGGCGGCATCGCATGGGTGCTCGAGCAGGATTACGGCCTCGAGCTCCCGCGCGCAATGCAGCCCGAAATGCGCGATTGCGTTCAGCGGATGACCGATGAGACCGGCCGGGAAATAGCCAGCGCCGAGGTATACCGCGCCTTCCAGGATGAATTCGTGAACCCCAGCGGGCCTTACGAGCTGATCGGCTATTGGCCGCGCCCCGACGACACCGATCCCACCCAGATTCACGGCGAGATCAGGATCAGGATCGCCGGCGACGAACACAAGGTGGTAGCCGACGGCAACGGGCCGATCTCGGCGTTCGTGCACGGCATGCTCGAGCTGGGTGCGCCGCCGTTCACCGTGGACGACTACCACGAGCAGGCGATCGGCAAGGGCGCCGACGCACAGGCAGTGGCCTATGTGCCGCTGAAACTCAGCGACGGGAAAGTCATCTTCGGCGTCGGGATCGACACCAACATCGACCAGGCCGCCGTGCGCGCGATCGTGGCGGGTGTGAACCGGATGAAGCGGTAGGCGGCGATGTCGGCGTGTCATACCGCTGGCCGAGTGACCGGTAGGGGCCAATGGCATTGACTTAAGCATTTATATGCAGAACGGCTTTGCACCTCTGATGCACCAAAGGTGCATCGTATGATAGCCTATGGCAAGCGAACGCCCGAAGGGCGGAGCACAGCCATAGGTTGGCTTGCAGAAAAACATGACGCACTGAAGGTGCGTCGTAACAAGGCTTTACGTCGCACCTTCAGTGCTCCGTAATCTTATTGGCCCGCCTTCCTGGGGCGTCCTTTGGGCTTTCAGCCCTCAGTTGCCCCAGGCTATCATACGAAGCACCCTTGGTGCTTTCAGAAGGCGGAACTGAGATCAGCTCGCGTGTAATACGCTTAAGTCAATGCCATTGACCGGTAGGGGCGGGTTTCAAACCCGCCCTCAGAAACCGCCTGAACGGCCCAATCGTAGGATTCTGCCACACTCTCAGTTCGGCTGCCTGCCCTTTGTTTGCGGCGAAGGCCTCTTCACCGGTCCGCGCGAATGAAGCGATACGACTCTCTGATCGGCGTCTGTATCGCTGAGGGCGAAAGCTTTCTTGTCAGATACTGTCAGGGCGGCTTGCTCCATCAGCCTGCGCTGCTCGGAGTCGAGTTCCAATACGAGATTACCCTCGGGAAACTCGACCATGTCGAACGTGAGCGGCGTGTCTCTGGAAATCGCTTTTCTGGCCACAGCGTATTCCGCAAGGCCTATCGGCAGCAGGTTTTCTGCCATCGACTGCGTGGCGGCCTCGATGACCCCGTAAACCGTGAAGCCGCCGATCCCGTCGAGCTTCTCTCCCGGCCGCAGGTCTTTCTTAGCCGCGGCGAAGACCTCGGCGCTGATCGTCTGCGGCGCCAGGAGCGTCTTGCCGGCCGCCGCGGCGAGGATTGTTCTGGGTGCTTCGATATAACACAGGTGATGGTCGCGAAAGAAGAGGTAGTAGGGGCCTTTGCCTTTCTTGAGGTATTCCATATCTTCGGATATTCGCGAGCCTTCGCGCGCGGCAATGACGAAAACTCCGGCGCCCTGGTCGACTCCGTTTATGCCCAGGCAGTAGTCGACAACTCCCTCGCCGGAGAGAACAGCAAGGAAATCATCCACCAGCCGCGCCTTGGAAGTGGTCAGACCGTGCATGCCGCGCACGTCGGGCACAAGCCCGTATCCGTTTGCGAGGGCGGCAAGCTCCAGCCCCTGCTTCGTGCCGTCGGTGAAGGCTGTGATCATCCGCAGGTTCTGGCCGGGCCTCACCCATTGTGTCAGCTCAGGCGGTGTCTTGTGGACATCGAGAAATCCCTTGCAGTTGCCGGCGGCCACGATCCTGAAGCCGTATGAGGTTATCGTATCTATCATCCGTGCCAGAACGCCCGGCTGGTCGCCGTCGCAGTTGGTGTAAACCACGCCCTGCTCATCGGCCTTCGTCTTGAGCACCAGGCCCAGCGTGGCGTCAAGCTCGGAGCTGATCGTCGCGAACGGCAGTTTTCGTTCGAAAGCCATAAGAGCTGCCCGGGCGCCGAAAAGAATATCTCCGGTCGCATCGAAGACCAGGTCTATCCCGTTCAGCTCATCCAGGCAATCAAGCTCGTCGGCTACCAAACAGCTCTTCCCGCCGGGGCCGGAGAGCCGCCTTCTGCGGGCGCCGATGCGCTCGCAGTTGAAACCGGCGGCGCGTACGACAGCTTCGGCCCGCTGCACGTTGCGGCTGATGAGCGCCCTCAACCTGATACCGGGCCAATGGGCCATCTCCTGCACGAGACCGCTGCCGAACCATCCCGCCCCGAGCAGGGCAACTTGAATTGCTTCCGATGTGCGGCTTTTTCTATCCCTCAACTGGACGCTATCGAGGACATCCAGTGTTTCCTCATCCTGTAGCATTCCTGTATCCCCTCAGCGCAACGAGTTCAGGAGCGACGTTCGATGCGGGTTTCTTGCGAGGAAGCCTCAATACGTCGACCCGCTTCCTGGAATGCCGGCAGGTTGGGCCTTCAGGCCATGGATTCAGGGTGGAAGCTCCCCGGCAGTTTCAGTATCGAACCGATTGCCGATGAGCGGCGGGAGGTTTTGCTCGTCACTGAGGCAGATAAATCCCACACTCGACCGCGCGAGTTATTTGGATGGAGAGGGAACCACCATGGGGGCGGCTGGCGCGGATGTCGCGGAGAGCATGAGCAACAGATACAAGAGGGCGGAGAGGGAGCGGCTGGTAAGAGTGTGACGTCGCTATGCTACCTTTTCAGCTCGGCGGTGCTCTTCCAGTACCGTATGGCGCGCAATATTCTCCACGCGTCCCGTTCCGGTTCCGGCAGGTCCGGGTTCCCCTTCGCAAGAAGCTCGGCCTGTTTCTGGCTGGAGCATTGCGAGTCGAGGTACTTCTGCAGTAGCGCGATCAGCTCTTTCTCGCGATCGCTGCCTCGGGGCAAAAGCTCAGCATTTTCAGCTTCCGGATGCGCCGCGCCGGCATAAATTCTCCCCGGCGTCTCCGTCAGGAGGCGTCCGTCGAAACACAGGCTCACCTCGTTTCCGTCCTGCTCCAGCACGATGCCGGTCGTCCCGCCATCGCTGAAAAACAGGACTTCTTTCACCGTCGGAGGAGCGGTGGTCAGTCCTTCGTCATCGTCGCCGGCGCACCCGGCGAGTACGGTGTGCGCGAGAAAGATCAGAATTATGATTTGCCTTTTCATATCGGCTCGCCTCCAATGAAACCAGGCGTTGAACACGGCGGCGCTGGGAAGAAGTGAATCACGCCGGGAAGCTCGAGTCGGAGTTTATCAAATCGAAGATTTCGAAGCAAGAGAATTCCTGAAGAAACGGCCGGGACGAAGTGTACAATGATGGTTGTTTCAGCAGCGGCCGCTGTTGCACGCACATCGTTTTTCTTGAACCATTGCGGCCGGTGTGCGTCTATCTGGTTGTGGCAGTGGATTTGGTGGTAACGAAGACAGGGTTTGGGTATGCCGGCATTTTCATCACGCACGATGTTCGCTATGATATTGCTTGCGGCTCTTGCTGCGGTGTCGCCGCTGTGTTTCGCCGCGGAAGAATATTCCCCTACGCGGCTGTCGGGATGCGTTGTTCACAGCGCTACGCGCGAGCCGGTCGAGGGCGTGCGCGTAGCTGTGACGTCGCCGGAGGTCAAGCCTGTTGCCGGCGCGGAAACGGCAGACGGCTTTCCCTGCGCTGTTACTGACGCTGACGGCCGGTTCACACTCGCGTTCATAGTTCCGATTTGCGATGCGATGACAGTGCGCGTGAGAGCAATGCCGCCGTACGAGAAACACGGGCTATACGCGCAGGTTTATCAGGGCGAGGAAGCAGCTTGCGGCGTGATCGAAGTCGACGATCCTGTCGAACTGAGCCTGACGGTGAAGCTGACGGCGCCCAACGGCATGCCGGCGGCAGGCGCGGTGGTGAAGCGCGATTCGACAAAGGTGCTCAATATGAATGAGCATGGCGTGTTCACCGATACGATCACCACGCTCGCCGGACGCGTCGCGTACGACATGGCAGTGCCCGGTTACGAGCTGCTGCGCTACGCGTTCATACCCGCAACGGCCGCCGTGAAGGATGACGGAACGTTCGAGGAAGTGACGCTGCAACTGGTGCCCTGCGAGCCTGTGACGGGCACGGTGGTCGATGCCGACGACCGTCCGGCTCCCGGTGTGACGATCTTCGCGGGGGAATATCCCGCGACCAACATTTTGCCCAACTGGAGCACCACCACCAATGAGCAGGGCGAGTTCACCATGAGCACAGCGCCCGCAGGGGGCGGGGCGATGTATCTGTTTCCCGTGAGCGGGCACGACTTGATCGGCGCCTCGGCCATGGTGCAGCCGGGCGACAGCAAGATCGTGCTGGGGTTGTATGCCACGGGCACCGTCGAGCTTGACCTCCGCGATACGGACGGCACTCCGCTGGCGGATGTGGGCGTGCACCTGGTGACGTATGTGCGCATGAGATGGCCGGCGGAGGGAGCACCGATGCGATGGGGCACCACCGACGAAAGGGGGCATGCTGTGGTCAAGGACGTGCCGGTCGGGACGTTCTTCGTTCGGCCGCAGCAGGCTAACCTGGACCATCGCAACCTTGCGGCCCCTCCGCCTGCGACGGTGACCGTTGAACGCGGCAAGACCGCCAGCCTGGTCATAGTCTGTCCGGCGGCGCCCGAGCCGGATGGATTCGTGCTGTCGGGCACGCTGCTCGATGTCGACGATAAGCCGCCGCTTCACGTGCGCGTGGGCGCGTGCATGAAGGGGGCCGGCGACGGCGAAGTCTATGAAGGATCTGCCGTTATCCAGTGCGATGGGCGGTTCGAAATCACGCTCGGCAGGCGGGGCCTCGGTCGCGATGCCACACGAAAACGAACCGCGCGTTGGACGTTGCCCGAGCCGGCAGCGGCCGGGGTGGTGCGGGTGGTGGCGATGCTCGACAACGGCGGCAGGATGCTGGATGTCGAGAAGCAATGGCCCGAGGGGAAGATGAAGGCGGACCTCGGCTGCCTCGCTGAGCGGGTGCCGCGTGACCGAACCGTCGCCATACGTGCAAGGCGTCCCGATGGCAGCGATCCGCGTGCAATCGTCCAGGGATGCAAGAATGCCGACTTCGGCGAGGTGCCGTGCCGACTGCCTCCGATCCGCACGGGCGAACAGGAACTGCTGCTGCATCTGCGTTTCGATGGCGACTGCATCTTGCTCCTGAACGACAGCGTCGGCAACAGCCTGAACGTGAGCATTCCGGCGGGGACCGACGCCGTGACTGCGGCATTTCCGGCGGTGCGGACGGCGCTGCTGACGGTGCTGTCCGCCGGAGGGCAGCCCGTCGAGGGCGTTGGGCTATACGGCTTGCCCGGCGAGACTCCGCGATTGCCGGGCGCCTGGTCCGACCGCGAAGGCAAGCTGGCATTCGAGCTGTCGCACAAGGCGTCGGGGCGATACCTGCTGCTGGAGCGCGGCGTGCCTCAGCACGAGCTGTTTTTCGGCGAGATCAAGGCGGGCACCGAGCCGCTGCAGCAGGCTGTCAGGCTGAAACCCGGCGAGGCAGATCTGCTTGTTGAGGTCGTGGACGAGCACAACCAGCGCGTGCGGGGCATCGAAGTGAGACTGACGATCGGCGTGCAAGGTTTCTTGACGGCGAGCGCCACATTGCGAACCGACGACGACGGCCGCGCGCTCACGCCGGTGGCTTCGGGAGTGGAGATCGGCGCTATGGCCACTAAGAAGACGCGCGATTTGATACCACTGCAAGGCGCCGCACTGGCAGTGAAAACAGTTGCAGGCGACCTGGCGCACTTGAAGGTGTCGTTGAGCCTGCCGAGATAGGTGCGACAAGATAATCTGGTTCTTAATCGGGCTGAAACGTTCCACACTCGGTTTACTCAACAACCTATGGTGCGCAGATAGGGGCGGGCTGCGCGAGTCTTCGGAGCGTACACTGTCCTCCCGTCTCGCAGTCTTGCACTTACGCAGATTTTCTGTCGCCTTCCTGCGGAGGCTCATGATGAAAGGGCAACATGTTCCCACGGCTGACGCCGTGGGCTAAAGTCTATCGCCCTGACGGGCTTGTAACGGAGACGGGCAATGAGGATGCAAGACCGCTGACCGAACCGTAAAACCATAGAATTCTGGCGCACCCGCAGAGATGACCGGGGGTTGTTTTGCATTTCCTGCCGCGATATAATGCCGATATTCGCCCGGCACGCGCCCTGTGCGCGCCTGCACGGTAATCGCATCATTTCGAAAGGACAAGGACGTGATAGAAAGGCTACAGAAGGCGCTCGAGGCGAGCACCGCCGACTACGCCGATATCCGGTTCGAGACGGAAGACAGCACTGCCATCGCATACCGTGGGCCGGAGGTCGAGAATGTGTCGTCGGCGCGGCTGCAAGGCGGGATAGTCCGCGCGTGCACACGCGGCGGCTGGGGCGTGGTGACTTTCGATTCGCCGGCCGAGCTTGCTTCGCGCGTGCGTGAGGCTTGCGAGTGCGCGGAGTTTGTCGGGAAGGACGTGACCCGCCTCGCGGAAGTCGAGCCGGTGGAAATAGACGCTCGGGCGAAGCTCGAGCGCGATTTCCGGGGCGTGAGCCTCGACGATAAGCTGGCGCTGATGGCTGGTTACAACGACCTGATTCTGAAGGCCGACCCGCACATCGAAAGCTCGCACGTTGCCTACCAGGATTCGTTCCGGACGGTTCACTTCGCATCCAGCCGCGGGGCGTGCTTCCGCGAAGAGCGCCCGCGCGTGGTGCTTTCGGTGGGCGCGGTGGCGCGCGACGGATCGCTTGTGCAGCGCTCGGGCGACAGCGTGTCGTCGTCGGTCACGTACGACTGCGTGCTCGGTATGGAAGAGAAAATCGAGCGGGCGGCCAGGCGTGCGGTCGACCTGCTGAAGGCGCCCCCGTGCACCGGCGGGGTGTATACGGTGGTGCTGGATCAGCGGCTGGGCGGGGTTTTCGCGCACGAAGCGTTCGGGCACCTCAGCGAGGCCGATTTCCTGTACGAAAACCCGAAAATGCGCAGCCTGATGCACATCGGCCGGGAGATGGGGGTGCCGCAGCTCAACATAGTCGACGACGGCGGCATTCCGGGTGCGGTCGGCAGCAACCGGGTGGATGACGAGGGCACGCCCACGCGCAAGACGTATCTGATCGAGGAGGGCGTGCTGGCGGGGCACCTGCATTCGCTCGAGACCGCCGCGAAAATGGGGGAGCAGCCGACGGGCAACGCCCGGGCCATCGGCCGGAACGTGCCGCCGATCGTCCGCATGACAAATACATACATCGAAGGCGGCTCGACGAGCTTCGAAGAGCTGATCCGCGACATCGACAACGGCATCTATGCCTGCCACATGATCGGCGGACAGACTATGATGGAGATGTTCACCTTCTCGGCCGCGTTTGCTTATCGCATCGAGAAAGGCGCGGTGGGCGAGCTGATCCGCGACGTGGTCCTCACGGGCAACGTGTTCGAGACGTTGAAGAACATCGACGGTTTCGGCAGCGATTTCCAGCTCGTGCAGGTGGGCGGAGGTTGCGGGAAGGGCGGGCAATCGCCCCTGCCGGTGACGTTCGGGTCGCCGCACCTGCGCATTCGCAACGTGGTGGTGGGCGGGAAATAACACAGGAAGAAACCTGCATGGCCGCACGAGATGGCCGCAGATTGAAAGGGCGTATCAGATGCGAAATCCGATGATCGATGCCGTGGAGGACCCGCTGCGCGCGGGGGTTGAATCTGCACTGCGCCTCGGCGCGAAGGCCGCGAAGATCGGGTTCAGACACAGCGAAAGCATTTCTGTTTCGTTCGAGAGCAGCCGGCTGAAAAACACCGGCGCCGTCGAGAATATGGTCTACGCCATCGAGGTAGTGGTGGACAGCAGGAAAGGCTCGACCGCCGGGAACGATCTTGCTGCGATAAATGAAATGGTCGAGCGCGCGGTGGCGCTTGCGCAGGCGGGCGGCGTTGCGCATTTC
>Ga0307379_10012204_pt1 | contig 11207 bp, 11 predicted proteins | sample UN2MG_FD_202237 | JGI IMG/M metagenome (GOLD analysis project Ga0307379, IMG submission 202237) | Soil microbial communities from Risofladan, Vaasa, Finland - UN-2 | ecosystem: Environmental > Terrestrial > Soil > Coastal area > Acid sulfate soil | place: Finland: Risofladan, Vaasa | collected... | reverse complement strand
CGCCGCGGGCGTGTTCATCGCGGCCCAGGCCGCGGGCATCATTATCTTTCATCCGTATGAAACTTCCTGCTATAATCTGCTGTGCGGCAGCCTGCCGGGTGCAAAGGCAATAGGGCTGGAAACAACCTACTGGTGCGACGCCTACTCGCGCCCGGTTTTCGATTTCGTGAACGCTCTGCCGCCCGGCACGCGCGTGGCATTTTATCCCGTGGGCGAGTTTATGGAGCCGATCTACCGCGCCGACGGTTACCTTGCGAATGAAATCAGGTACGTGGATTTTGCCGAGGGCGATTTCGACTATGCCGTGCTGATGAACCGCCAGGGCATGCTGCGCGGCACCAGCAAGGCGGCCGAGCGCGCACGGGAGATGTTTGAGAAGCATCCGGAGGAAAGCCTGCTGACCGTGAAGCGGCTGGGCGTGCCGCTGTGCGTGGTCAAGCGGCGGGAATCACCATGAGAATCACCATACCCGATCCGAGCCTCGTGATACTGTGCGGGCCGTCGGCGTGCGGCAAGAGCACCTTCGCCCGCCGGCACTTCAAACGCATACAGGTGGTATCGTCCGACGAATGCCGCGCGCTGATCAGCAACTCGCCCGAGCACCAGCGCTGCTCGCCCGACGCATTCGAGCTGTTTCACATGATCATCGAGAAGCGCCTGAAGTGGCGGCGGCTCACCGTGGCCGATTCCACCGCGCTGGGCCGCGATGCGCGGGCCGAGCTGCGGCGGCTGGCGCGCCTGTGGGAGGTGCCGGCCGTGCTTGTGCTTTTCAACGTTTCCGAGGGCACCTGCACGTCGCGCGATTCTTCACGCGAGCGAAAAGTGGGCGAGTGGGTCTTGCGGGCGCAATTTGCCAAGCTGCAAGACGCCCTCGCAAACGTCCGGCACGAGCCATACGAATCGGTGCACATCATCGGTGAAGACGATCTCGGCAAAGAGCAGGTGAGGCGCAAGCTCATAAAGCTGCCCGCCAGGCGCCGGGGGGCAAAGCCCGACGCGCAATCCGCCGAGAAAAGTTGAAAACATCCGCAATTTTGCTATAATCGTTCCCGTTTCATCATACGCCCGCTGCAATCAGCGGCGTTCCGCCAAAGCATACAAAGGGGAGCTTCAGATGTCTGACTCGCAAGGCCTCCGTTACGAACGGCACATTCCGGTGCGGATCGATGTGGATGTTTTTGTGGCAGGAGGCGGGCCGGCCGGAATGGCGGCCGCCGTCGCCGCCGCGCGCCAAGGCAAAACCGTATTCCTCGCCGAATCGCTCACCTGCTTCGGCGGAATGGGCACCGCCGGAATGCTGCCCGTATTCATGGCATTTGGCGACAGCACCCATTTCTATGCCGACGGCTTCGGCCGCGAAGTGAGCGAGAGGCTGATTTCGGCCGGCGGAGCGCCTAACAAGAACCTGCGGGGCCCCTACATCGTTGGCGAGGTGCTCAAGAGGGTATATGACGACATTGCCGCCGAAGCCGGCATCGATTTCATATTTCAAACGTCTTTTGTCGACGTTCTGAAATCCGGCGAGCACGTGGACGCCGCTGTTTGCGCGAGCAAGAGCGGGCTGTTTGCCGTGCGAGCGCGAACGTACGTGGATGCGACGGGCGACGGCGACCTCTGCGCCCGCGCGGGCGCTCCCTTCGAAAAAGGCGATGCCGATGGCAACCTCCAGCCCGGCACGCTGTGCAGCCTCTGGGCCAACATCGATTGGGAGCGCGCAAATTCAGCCGGCAACGGCGCCTGGCGGCAAGACAGCCAACTGGAGCGCGCGTTCGCCGATAAGGTTTTCTCCGTTGACGACCGCCACCTGCCCGGAATGCTGCCCGTTGGCCAGCACGTGGGCGGCGGCAACATCGGCCACTCGTTCAGCGTTGACGGCACCGACGACCGATCGCTCACCGAGGCGATCCTCCGCGGACGCAAGTGCCTGCTCGAATACGAACGCTACTACAAGCAATACCTCCGCGGATACGAAAGCATGTCGCTCGTGCGCACCGGCTCGCTATTCGGCATTCGCGAAACCCGCCGCATCACCGGCGATTACGTGCTCGCCGCCGCCGACTACTACGCACGGGCGGTCTTCGACGACGAGATCGGCCGCTACAACTATTGGATCGACATACATCCCTCCAAGGCCGATCCCAAGGCGTACGAAGATCACGTGAAGCTGAGGGAAAACCCGCTGAAAGACGGCGAGAGCTACGGCATTCCGTATCGCACGCTTACGCCCCGCCGCCTGCAAAACGTGCTGGTAGCAGGCCGCTGCGTCAGCACCGACCGAAACGTCCAGGCCTCCATCCGCGTAATGCCCGGCTGTTTCATCACCGGCCAGGCCGCGGGCATCGCCGCCGCCATCGCCGCCGACAAGACCGACGGCGACGTGCGGGCCTTCCCCGTGAAGGAACTGCAGCGCCGCCTCAAGAAGATGGGCGCCTTCCTGCCGAACTTCGCCGAAGCTCCGGTACAAGAGCTTCCAGGCCTGCGCCCGGTGGTGCCGCCCGTGCTCGAACCGGGCGCACCGGCCAAACCCGAGAAGCCGGCCAAATGAGAGCTTTGCGGTTGACTGATGCAGCCGATTGCGTTAAAATAATAATTGCGGAATCATAATGCAGTATCCTGCTGGAGCCGCCCTCTGCATCGCGGCCTCACAGCGCGAATCTTGTTAAGGAACAAACCTTGCTTGAACGATTGAAGGAAATAGTTTGCAGGATGAATCGTGAGCTGCCCAAGAGCCGCCTGGTAACAATGACCAGCGGCAACGTGAGCGGCCGCGATTTTGAAACCAATCTCGTGGTGATAAAACCAAGCGGCGTGGGATTCGACGACCTCATACCCGATGACATGTCGGTGGTGGACCTCGACGGGAAGGTGATCGAGGGGCGGCTGAAGCCATCGGTCGACACCGCCACGCACCTGCACATCTACCGCCACATGCGCGAGGTGGGCGGCGTGGTGCACACGCATTCAAATTACGCCACAAGCTTCGCGGCGCTCGGGCTGCCCATCCCGGTGTGCCTCACGGCCATGGGCGACGAGTTCGGCGGGCCGATCCCGATCTCCGACTACGCAAAGATCGGCGGCGAGGAAATCGGCGAGCAGGTGGTGAAGCATATCGGCCGAAGCCCCGCCATCCTCATCAAGAACCACGGCGTGTTCACCGTGGGCAAAGATGCGAGCGCCGCACTCAAGGCCGCCGTAATGACCGAAGACGTGGCGAAAACCGTTCACCTGGCCATGCTGCGCGGCAAGCCGCTGGAAATTCCGCCCGAGGAAGTGTCCCGCCTGCACAAGACTTACATGGAGAAATACGGCCAGTAGCCTGGTTTCAGAATGGCTCCCGACATACTCACCATCACTCCGCCCGAGCCGTTCGATGCCGCAAACCTCCGCCGGCTCGAATTCGACAAGGTGAAGGAGATCTTCAAGACGTTCACATATTCGTCGCCGGCCAAAATGCTGATCGATCAGCTCCGGCCGTCGGGCGACCGCCTCGAGGTGCAAAAGCTCCTCGATGAAACCGGCGAGATGATGGTGATCGTTTATCGCGGCGATAGCGTGCCGCTTGCGGGCGTCCAGGATATCCGCCCGGCGCTCAAAACCGCGCGGATCATCGACTCGATGCTCACGCCGCAGGAGCTGAAGGACATCGAATCGGTGCTCGCGGCGTCGCGCGTGCTGCGCAGATTCCTGGCAAACGTCAAAGGCGATTTTCCCCTTCTGCGCGGCTGGGCGCAAGGCCTGGCGCCGATGGCCGAGCTCGAGGCCGATATCGCCCGCGCGATCGGCCCCGATATGAACGTCCTCGATTCCGCCAGCCCCGAGCTGCGACGGCTGCGGCGCGAAATCGAGCTGATGCATTCGCGCATCCAGGACCGCATGCGCCAGTTCATCTCGTCGCCCACGATCCAAACGTACCTACAGGAGGAATTCGTGTCGGAGCGGCACGGCCGGCCCGTTGTGCTCGTGCGGGCTGAATGCCGCCGAAACGTGCCGGGCATAGTGCACGACACCTCGCGCAGCGGCGGGGCCATCTACGTGGAGCCTATGCCCGTGGTGGAGCTGACCAACCAGCAGGAAGAGATGCGCGGACAGGAGCGCGAGGAAGTAACACGCATCCTCAGGGCGCTCACCGAGCACGTTCGCAAGCAGGCCTACGTTATCGAGCAGATTGCCGCCATCATGGCGTACCTGGATTTCCTGCACGCGAAGGCGCGCTGCGCGCAGGCCTTCAAAATGCAGATTCCAGTGCTCAACACCAGCGGCGCTATGCACCTTCGCGGCGCGCGCCACCCGCTGCTGATGACATCATACGATCATCTGACCAGCACCGGCCGCCTCGGCGAGATCGGCACGAAAGACGTGGTGCCCATCGACGTTCACCTTGGCGAGAGCTTCGAGATGCTCGTCATCACCGGGCCAAACACCGGCGGCAAAACCGTCGCCCTCAAAACCGTCGGCCTGCTCGCGCTGATGGTGCAATCCGGCCTGCCCGTTCCCGCAAAGGGAACCTCCGAGATACCCGTCTACCACGGCATCTACGGCGACATCGGCGACGAGCAGAGCATCGAGCAGAGCCTGAGCACTTTTTCATCGCACATCACGCACATCGCGCAGATTCTCTCGGTAGCCGACGACAAATCGCTCGTGCTGCTGGATGAGCTGGGCGCGGGCACCGACCCCGAAGAGGGAGCAGCCCTCGGCCGCGCTATCATGGACGAGCTGCACCATCGCGGCACGCGCGTGATCGTCACCACGCACCTCACCTCGCTTAAGGAATTCGCCTACGCCACCAGCCGCACCGAAAACGCATCGGTGGAATTCGACGTGGCCACACTGAAGCCAACCTACCGGCTGCTGATCGGCGTGCCGGGCGCCAGCAGCGCCCTCATCATCGCGGGCCGCTGCGGCATGCCCGCCGCCACGATCAATCGCGCCGAAAAATTCCTCGGCGAGCACCATTTCGAGGTGCAGGAGCTGATCGAAAAGATGAAGGAAACGCACAAGGAGCTCGAGAGCAAGATGCTCGAACAGGCGCCGCCGCCCGTGCAGCCTCCGCCCGCCGAACACGCCGCACCCGTCGACACCGCCGCCGTGCTGCGCTCTCTTAAACCGAACGACCCGGTGTACGTGCGCGGCTGGGACGTGATGGGAAAAGCGCTGGCCATCGACAAGAAGAAGAAGCGTGTAGACGTTGAGCTCGGCCGCATGCGGATGACCGTCGACGCCGACGACATCTTCCTCGTGGTCGGGCGCGAGGAGTAGCGACAGCATAAACCGGTTGAAACTACCGGTTTTGCAGGTTATAATGCTGGTATGATTACCATTCGTTTGCCGGCGGCTGCACAGAAGGAAACGACATCATGTATCGACCCGAGATCAAGGTTCTCGATTGCACTATCCGCGATGGCGGGCTGATGAACAACTGGCAGTTTGAAGACCGGTTTGTCAAGACCATCTTCGATGCCTGCGCCGCCGCGCGCATAGATTACATGGAAGTAGGCTACAAGAGCTCCGAAACCGCATACGCCCGCAGCGAACACGGCGCCTGGAAATTCTGCGACGAGAGCGACGTTGTTCGCGTGCTCGGCGAAGACTGCGCCGACAAAGGCGTGAAGCTGGCCGCAATGTGCGACATCGGCCGCATAAGTTACGACGACATCCCGCCCAAGGACAAGAGCGTTATCTCGCTGATGCGCGTTGCCTGCTACGTCCACCAGATCGACAAGGCGATCGCACTGGCCGAGCATTGCATGGACAAGGGCTACGAGGCCACCATCAACCTGATGGCGGTGTCGCGCGCAATGGAGCGCGACCTCGACGAAGCGCTCGACGACGTGTCGAAATGCAAAGTGCCCATCTTCTATCTCGTCGACAGCTTCGGCGCGATGTATTGCGAGCAGGTGGAACGCCTGGCCAAGAAATACGTGGAGGCTCTGCCGGGCAAGACGATAGGCTTCCACGGACACAACAACCAGCAGCTCGCCTTCGCAAACACCATCGAGGCGATCATCCACAACTGCAACTGGGTTGACGGCAGCATGTACGGCATCGGTCGCGGCGCCGGAAACTGCCCGCTCGAGCTGCTCGTGTCGTTCCTGAAAAACCCCAAATTCGACCCCCGCCCGATCTACGACGTGGTGCAGAAGGAAATGATCCCGCTGCGCGAAAAAATCGAGTGGGGCTATCACGTGCCTTACCTCATCACCGGCGTAATGAACGAGCATCCCCGCAGCGCTATGAAATTCATGGAGGCGGCCGAGCGCGGCAGCTTCGTGGAATTCTACAACGGCGTGGCCGACGGAACGATCCTGGACTGACCCTACGCACAGGCCGCACGCCGGCAGTGTAGCTTGATCAGCCGGAATTGCTGTCCTCCGGCTTGAAACAGGTGGTAATGCTTCCTCGTGAGCGCTCCAATGCTGCGTACAATGCTGTAGGCGAGACCCTCTGGGGATTCCAGGCGGCGCTAGTAGCCCCGGCCACCGTGCTTACGCTGCTGCTGCAGCAGAACGGCGCCGGCAAGCAGACAATCGGCGCGCTTGCGGCGATCGGAAGCGGCCTTTCGCTTCTGCCGCAGGTGCTCAGCATCTACCTGTTTACGTCGCACCGCAAGCGCAAGCGCCACCTGCTGCTCTGGCACTTCTTCCTGATGATCCCGTTCACTTTCCTTACCGGCGTGCTTGTGCACTTTTCGGGGAGCATGTCGCAGAGCGCATTGCGGTTCGGCCTGATAGCCCTTTTCGCGTGTTTTCAGTTTTCGATGGGCATGGTGGTGGCCGTGTGGCTCGACTGGCTGGCCCACCTGTTCCGGCCGGAGATCCGCGGGAAGGTGGTTGGGCTGAGCTGGTGCTGTTCCGCGCTGGCGGGCAGCGGGGGCGCGCTGCTGGCGGGCCACCTCATCAGGTCCTGTCCGGTGCCGCAAATCTACGCCTGGCTTTACCTTGCAGCGGGCGCGATGCAGGTGTTTTCGGTTTCTGTATTCTGGTTCATCAAAGATCCGGCGGCCGACGAACCCGACATACCGCCGATCAGTGCCTCCAAGCTTCTGCTCCGCTTCCGGGAGAGCCTGGGCAACGAAAACTTCCGCTCGTTTCTGGCGGGCAGGTCACTTGCCATGATCGGTTTCTCGATCACACCGTTCATCGCGGTGTATTACACTTCGCAGGCGGGGGGCGGGCTCTCGCCCGACATGGTGGTGAGCTATGGTGCGGCTATGGCTATCGGGCTGGCCATAGGGAACCTGGTGCTGGGTTGGCTGGGCGACAGAGCCGGCCACCGCGCGGGTCTGTTGATCGGTGCGGGCATCGAGGTGATCACGCTGGGCATAATGCTCACTAGCGCGGGCCGGCTGAGCTGCCAGCTTGCGTACGCAGGTGCGGGCGTCGCGGGTGCGAGCGGCTTTGTATCGCACAACAGCATGATCTTCGAAACGTGCCCTCACGACAGCCGCCTGGCGCACATCATGGTGGCCAACCTGATCCTGGGGCTTGTGGCAGTGGCCGCGCCCAGCCTCGGAGGAGCCGCCGCCGCGGCATGGGGCTTGCGCACGCTGTTTGCCATCTGCCTCGTTTTCAGCTTCGCTTCGCTCGCGTGGGTGATTTTGCGCGTGCGCGAGCCCAGAGGGCTGGCCGCGCAGCCTGCACGCTGACCAGCCGCGCTGCATATTTCCACAAGAACAACATTTTCCGCTAAAGTATCATCCGCTCGCGCCGTTAATGCAGATCAACCAGAACAGCCGGGTAGATCACAGTTTGACGCCGGCAAGCTGCTGCCGAACCGCGAGGAGTTTTCCGCCAATGAAATGCGCTCATAGAGGCTGCAAAAAGGAGGTGCCGCCGACAAAGAGGAAGTATTGCTCGGAAGCTTGCTGCAAGGCCGCAAACCAGGAACGAATGTACATCCAAAACAAGAGCCCCCTGAACCTCAGCAAACGCCTCCGGCATCAGAAACTGCGCACCTGCCTCGGCTGCAACCGGCAGTTCATGTCCAGCGGGCCATGGAACAGGCTTTGCCCCGCGTGCAAGCAGAAAAACACCGCCTCCGATAAAATCCACCCGCTATCGCTGCCGCGCTCGTGGAGCCGCTCCATCGGCAGAGACCTGCAGGAATAGCCAAGAACCCGCCTCCGCTTTTCAATCAACATCGCACCTGCGCGTCCGAAAAGAATCAGCAGTGGACCTTTGCGTTTCGCCTGCTAATCTTTCCGGAAACAAGTAAATGAGCGCCGACAAGAAAGCGACTTCAATCACAAATCTGCCGCTGATATTCCAGCCGATAGAAAGCGAGATGGCCGAGGTGGAGAACCTGATCAACAGGAAGCTTTCCGCCGCCGACGTAGCCATCCGGCCGATAATCTGCAACATAATGGCGTGCCGCGGCAAGCGGCTGCGCCCGGCCCTTCTGCTGCTTTCGGCCGGCTGCTACGGCCCGATTGCCGCACAACACATCGGGGCCGCGGCTGCCATCGAGCTGCTGCACAACGCCACGCTCATGCACGACGACGTAATAGACGACGCCATCTATCGCCGCGATGCGGTGTCGGTGAATAAGGCCTGCGGGGTGGACGCGGCGGTGCTCACCGGCGATTTCCTGTTTGCGGTATTTGCCGAGCTGCTGGCCGAAACTCAGCATCCGGCGGCTCGGAGGGTGCTTGCGGCGGCCGTCTGCAGGATGTGCGCGGGCGAGCTGGCGCAGATGTCGCGGCGCGGCAGCATGGACGTCTCCGAAGACGATTACCTCAGCATCGCGGAAGGCAAAACGGCCAGCCTCATTGCCGCCGCCTGCGAGACCGGCGCGGTTCTATCCGGTTCGCCGGTTGCCGCCGCACATGCCGAATTCGGCCGGAACCTGGGCACCGCATTCCAGATCATCGACGACTGCCTCGACCTCACCGGCAGCGAGTGCGCGGCCGGAAAAACGCTCGGCTCCGACCTGTTCAAACGCAGGCTCACGCTGCCCGGCATCCACCTCATCGCACACGCGCCCAGCCCCTGCAAAACCGAAGCCATAAGGCTGCTGTCGGCGTCTACCACTATGGCCGACCGCGATAGCGTGGCCGCGCTGATGGCCGAGCATGGCTCGCTCGATTACGCCCTCGCCCACGCGCGGCGCCTCGTTGCCAGCGCCAAGGCCGCAATCGAGATGGTGCAACCCGGCCCCTGCAAGGCCGCGCTGCTAACACTGGCCGACTACATCCTGAAGCGCGGCAGTTGACGGTGAATCGCTGATTACGGCTTTGAGAGACGGCTAGAACTCGTGCTCGAAGAACACCGGCAGGATGGTCATCTTGGGAACTTCCTCGCCGCGCCGCTGCGCCTGAATGCTCTCTATGCAGCGGGCGATGAGCTCGGTAACGCTGAAACCGAGGCGCGTCATTGGATACTGCGTGGCCATTCCGAGCTCCGCGGGGCGATCCGCATCAGCCAGAACGACCGAGAGACAGAAGCACCCGCATTCCACCGTCAGTTCACAAAAATACTTGCAAATCAGGTCAGAATGTGATATACTTGCTTGCACAGTGGGTTTCCGGGCTTCTCGGCGTTGTACCTACGATCTCTTACAGGGAGGAGGTTGCCGATTCGAGGCCAAGTAACGCCCAGCCAGTTTCGCAGCGATGAAACGCAAGATCCGGCCCCGTAGCTCAATTGGTTAGAGTGCCAGACTGTCGATCTGGATGTTAGGGGTTCGAGTCCCCTCGGGGTCGCCAAAACAAAAACCCCGCAAGTCCTTGGTAAGCAAAGACTTGCGGGGTTTTTTCGAGTCGTGAGGATTCCATGGCAGCGAATGCGCTGTTGACAGTAAATGGCATAACATGCCCCAGACGGCCCCCCGATTATCCCGAAATTGTCACGTTTTTTTCGACGCTTGCCGGCACATCAGCAAATTGGCGTGGGGCCTTCGGGCTCCCGCTGCCGGTGCATGTGGGGCGGCCTTTGCAGCCGCCCCCGGATGCCATGCTGTTACTGTTGGAGCCGCTGTGCCTAAGGACTGCCGGGGCGCCCCAACCGGGGCTGTCGACGGGCAAAGGTCATGCCCTATACGTCCGAGCAACATACCTGAGGCCGGCCAACTTCTCGGGTGCGAGTCGCTTGAGTTCGGCCCAGAGCAGCCTAACGCGGACGAGCCGCAACCAAACAGAGGTGCTCCCCACCTCCCGGCCCCTCCCCGTGGGAGGGGGGGAGTCTTGTAGGGGGGGCATCGTTCGCTCGCCGATCAGTCATCTTGGATGGACATTGGGCTTCGGGCAAACTTCCAGCGGTACTTCCGGCCGTCTTGTGCGTTTAATACAGGTAGACCTCGTGCCGGGCTACGGCGCTCGGCCCGGAGATTGCCCGTCAATCCAACGCTCCGGCAAAAAAAACGGAATTCAATGGAATAAAAATCGGGATGTCGGGAACTATACCTTTGACGCATCAGGATCACCTCCGGATGGAGAGAAGCAATTTGCATCCGACCGACGCGGAGCTTATGCGCGATGCGGGTCGTGGCGATGAGGCAGCCTGTCGCGAACTGGTTGACCGCCACGCCCCAAACCTCTACCGGCTGGCATATTCGCTGGTGAACAATGCATGCGACGCCGAAGACGTGCTTCAGGAGACTTTTGCCGGGGCCTTTGGGCAGGCGGGGAGATTCCAGGAGCGGTCGGCGGTGAAAACGTGGCTTAGCCAGATTCTCGTAAGGCAGGCGGCAAAATGCCATCGCTCGCGGAAGAGGCACAGCATGACACACCTGGATTGGGCCTCCGAAAGCACCCGATGGCGACCCGTGGGAAAACCTCCCGGTTGCGCCCAAACGCAGTCTGACACCCGGGTCGACGTTCTGGCCGTGCTGCAAACATTGCCCCCCGCTCACCGCGAAATTGTCGTGCTTCGGGAAATGCAGGGGATGTCGTATGAAGAAATCGCAGCCGTGTTGGAAGTTCCTTGCGGAACTGTTGAGTCGAGATTGTTCCGTGCGCGTCTTGAGTTGAAGGAACGATTGAAGGATTACCTGCCGTGAATTTGCGGCGGCAGGAGGAACCAATGCATAATGCCTGCAAGCACACTTGGCGCGTGAGCGCATATCACGACGGCGAGCTGCCCCCCCAGGCGCGTATCGATTTCGAAGCGCATCTCCGCGAATGCGCCGGCTGTGCGCGCGAGCTGAAGCGGCTGAGAAAGATTTCCGAGCTGTTGCGCGGTGCCCCGATACCCGATCTGCCGGCGCAGGTG
>Ga0307379_10012203_pt1 | contig 11207 bp, 13 predicted proteins | sample UN2MG_FD_202237 | JGI IMG/M metagenome (GOLD analysis project Ga0307379, IMG submission 202237) | Soil microbial communities from Risofladan, Vaasa, Finland - UN-2 | ecosystem: Environmental > Terrestrial > Soil > Coastal area > Acid sulfate soil | place: Finland: Risofladan, Vaasa | collected... | reverse complement strand
GGACTTCATAGACCTTTTCTGAGCCTGCTTTCAGGTGCAGCCCATCAATGTTCTGGGTAATCACGCAGGACAGGTATCCTTCTTTTTCCATTTCTGCAAGGATATAATGTGCCCTGTTGGGCTTTGCGCTCTTTATTTCCTTAAAAAATTTCAGCATTGCCACTGCCTGCTTATAAAAGCCTTCAGGATTGCCATACAGCATGCTGCTGGTCATAACTCCAGGGTCAAATTTTGACCATATGCCTCCGGGGCTCCTGAAATCAGGTATTCCGCTTTCCGTTGATATCCCTGCACCGGTCAGCACTACAGTCTTGCCGCTTTCCAGGATTGCCTCTGCTATTTTTACCGTTTTTTTTGTATCCATTAAATTTCTTAAATAAATAAATATGATATTATCTATTTTATATAAAATCTAATAATTTAATAAGTTAAAAATAATAATTCTTATGAAAATTATATATAATAAATAACTAGTTAAAGATATTCTTCCATGCTAAAATTTTTAAATTATATAAATTTACTTAAAAGGTAATAAATCTATGAAAAGATTACTTGAACTTCCGCACAGAGTTTGTGAATCTACATGCTATATAAACGGACTTGAAGACATACTGGAATGGAAAGGAGTAAAGTATCCCTACTACCTTCTATCTGTACTGGGCGGAATAGGTGAATTTACATATCTTAAATTTAAAATTGCAGATCCTCCCTGCATGGTTTACTGGGGGGCTAACCCAAAATATTTACTTGGTGACCTTGAAAAAATAATCGGATTTAAACAGTTACTAACGGAAAACAGAGTTTTTAAGAACACCTTTCCCAGAATAAGACAGTACATTGATAACGGCCAGCCAGTTGTTGCAGGCGCACTTGATATGTACTACCTTCATTATTACAGGGATATATACAAAAAACAGCACATCCCAATTCATTATATCCTTATAGTTGGCTATGATGACAAAAAAGAGGAAGTTTATGTCCATGACTGCACGTTTGATGGTGTCCAAAATGTATCTTACGAAGAATTCGAGAAATCTTTAAATGTAAATGTACCCGGTATGAGTAAAAAAAATACAATAAGAGCATTCATCCTGCCGGATAAACTGCCTTCCGAGCTTGAAACCTCCAGAAAAGGCTTCAACCTTAGGGCAGAAAAAATGCTAAATCCACCTATCAGCATGCTTGGAATACCGGCAATGAAAAAACTTTCCAAAGAGATTTTTAACTGGGAAAATGACAAATGCTTTGACCATCTGGTAACCTACGCGACCACCCCACCTCATCTACCGGAAACATTTGAAAACAGCAATGGTATGAGGTTCTGGAAATCAAGAGTCCTAAATGAGCTCGGGACAAAATATGAAATGGATAACTGGGTAAAGGCATCAGAATTATTTAACCAGTCAGGAAAGCTGATAATTGATATCTGCAAGGCTGCTATGAATAGAGACAGAAAAGCTATCTCAGATTTAATCTTAAAAGTTGCAGATATTGAAGAGAGGGCTTATGGGTTTATTAAGACAAAGTGATAATAATTACATCTAATTAACTTGGAAAAGTTTTCTTAAGTATTTATAGAAATAATTGCAGTAAGTTGTTATTGGAGTTAGTCTGTGAGCCGAGTTCTATACCAACTAATGCAATTTTTCCTGGCTTTGCATGCCCAAAATAATAAGCAAAGGGAGGAAAAAATGGACACAGAAAAATTCTAGTTGGAACAATCCCTACAAAAATACCTAACTTATCTTCGTATCGAGAAAAACTGCTCGCTGGCAACACTTTGCTGCTACAGGGCAGAGCTGCAAAAACTGCTTATCTATTTAAATGATAAAATTGGCCTCTTAAATGATGTAAAAATTGATTTAATTAGAGACTACATATACGGCACATGCCAAACAAGGGGAAACGAATAAAACAAAAATAATAAGATTAGTAATTTTGGACCGGATATCTTTGAAAGCTTAGGATGGGTCTAACTTTCAATCTCTAAATCACCAAGTGATGAGATCATAGGAAGTAAAGTTGGAGAAATTGCCCCAGAAAATAGTGAAATTTTTTCATAGATGGAAACATCATCATTTTTTTGCATATTTAATTCTTCCATTTTTTTTCTTTTTTCATCAAAATCAAGTAATGATACTCCAATTAATACCATTCCATACTTGAATCTCGCCTCTAAAAGTCTGGGGTCGATCTTCGTATTCTCCTTAATTTCCATTTGAAGATAGACATTATCCATATTAATAAAAAAGTCGTATCCAGCTTCTTCTCCTGCATCTATAACTTTTAGAGCACTCTTCTTATCAAAGCCATACTTATGCCATTTGTCTCTTCTCACTTCCACCGTATTAGGGATATCAAGATAAGTCGGTTTTTGTCTATCTTCTCCAACTCCCTTACCTGGCGGTTTTTTTCTCTTTCCATTTTTACCCTCTATCTTTTTTTTGGTTTTGTCAATTTCAATATAAAATTCATCTGAAAAAGGTTCTACTCTTGTTAAGTCCATTACTTCCGTATGAAAATATAACTTAATACCGACTTTTTCTTTTTGATTTATACCAACAGCTAATGTTGCTAGACCATTCCATAAATTAAGTGAGTATTCCTCGCTAGGAGTTCCATTTATTTTAAGAATTAATTTACCAGGCTCTCTATCACGCTTGAAATAATCATTGTTGGCATCTGTTTCGTATTGAACTCGAAACCTCATATTGATAGGGCAAATCTTTGGTTTTTCTTTTGGATACGCTTTCACCAATTTGAAATGTGTAGGGAATTCTCTACCTCGAAATTCTTCTTGTTCTACCACACCAGTAAACTTGAAAGGATTTTTTATTCTTACCCCTTTCAAAAAGAGACTTGCTAATCCTGGGGATTTTTTGATTATTTTTTCCAATACATCTGCTAAAGGTTTTGAATCTTGCAATTTATTCTCAATATCTTCTCTTCTACGTTTTTCTCGCAAGGCCCTAAGTCCTTGATGGTTCTTTATAACATCTTCTAACTGCCTCTCTATTGCATTTTGTAGCGGCCCACCAGCTAGACGATCTCGACTATTCATGAATAGTTTTTCCTGAACACCCCTATCTATCTTAGAACAATCAATTATTACTAAAATGCTATCTGAAAGATAGGACATGCCAACTGCTTTATGTTCAAAGAAATTTTTTGGTAAAAAACCATGGACCTGTCCATTTACTGTGAAAATAATTCCCTCATTACCCGCATAGGTTTCCCGTTTCCCTGCTTTGAAAGCATAAATTGAATAATCCATTTTTTGTCCTTCAATAGTTAGTTCCCCTGATCCAGGAAAGTTATCTTCAAGGTTGTCCCTTTTATCTTCATCAAGTCTAACACTTAAACCAGAAAGTATTTTAATTGGACTTTTTCTATACCTAACATCAGCAACTTTTATAGGTAAAGCAATATCTGGCATTAAAAGCGACAATCTGTTGTGTAAGTGTCGTGTTGCATCTGACCTTAAACGACCTGTGCCTATCTGATATTCATAAATTTTTATAAAAGTCCCATATTTAAGAGGTTTTTTATATGCTTGAAGATTATCTCCTGGTAAAAGTGGTAGAGAATGGGATACAAAAGAGAGAATTTTAGCTCCGGGAGCAAGATACGTGAAAACAGAGCTTCGCATTTGACCAGTTGGTGGAATGCGTCTTATAACGGTTATGCCCCATTGATCGTTTTTTACTTTATCTTTAATTTCAGGGTCCCTTTTAGAAATTATCAGCTGCAAATTATGTTCCGGACTTCCAAACCTAAAAACACCAGTTCCACCCATACCGAATTTACCTTGTACAAATTGAATCTTATTCTTATTCCCTTTATTAAGGGCAAGGAATGTATTGGGAAAAGATTCAGATGTTTGACCTTCACCTAGATCAATGATTGAGTAGGAGGGATTTACATTATGACCTCGCCCACCAGTTGCAACAAGAAAAATATTCTCCGCAAGTTTTGACCTAGCACTTGCATCAATACTAGAAAGCTTGCTATTATAAATTCCAAAATATTTCTTTTGCGCTTCAGCAATACTTTTTGGTGCATCTTTGCTCTCTGGTTGTATACCTTCTCTTAGACATTCTCTCATAAAAACTGAATCCACAGAGTTAATGATTTTCTCAACAAGAGCTGTATCTGGAAAACTTTGTTGGTTTCCTATAGTTGACCAATTCCCAGAACTTTGATCAATTTCTTTCCATGCTTTCTCATCTGTCCAAAAATTGGCATTTCTCAAAATTTGCACAACATTTTTTTCTGTTTCTGCCTTAGCAAGCGAAAGAGCTAGATTTTTAATATCGTCATTTTTCATAATTTGAATTCTTTTTCTTTTGGAAAATGAAATTTTGATTTAGTTTCTCTGACAGCTCTATCTATTTCAGAAAATATTTTATTTATTTCTTTCTCGGCATAAGCATAGGTACTTCGATTAGAGCAATTTCCTAAAATTTTTAACTTTTTAAGCACAGCGTTGGTTCGCTGGGTGGCCAAACGTTTAAATCTCTCTCTTTTTTGAATTAAATTTTCCATATTTTGTAAATATATATTATATTTACAAGTATAATTGCTATTTACCAAATGTCAACACCTATTACTATTTATAGTTTAGCCCTTTCTTTGACCTATTCAAATTCTTTTTTCTTTAACTGGTAAATAAGCTTTGGTCAAAAGATGGAGCGTTCTTAAGATCCTTCTTTGATACGTGAAGATGTCTATCAGTAGTATCCAAACTATTATGTCCAGGTAAAGTCTTTATGACTTTAATATCTACACTATGGAATTTTCATGACCCTAATGTATGGAATCTATCTTACCTCTGAGGGTGCAGGAAAAACCTCATCCGTGACAGTCTTATATTCTATATGCTTTATTACTGCGGACTCAGAAGATGTGAGCTTATTAATTTAAACTGGGAAGATGTTAATCTTGGCAAGGAGTGGATTTTTGTAAGGTGCGGAATAAAGAAAAAAGGATACAGCGCCCCTAGCTTTCGGCATGGCTTTACTACAAGACTATTAAATAAAGATGTAAGCCTTGTTCATATTAAGAATTTGATGGGTCATAGAAGTTTGGAATCTACGCAGATTTATTTGCATGTAACGGGGAAAGAGTTGGTGAAGTCTATTAATTCACTTTAGGAAAAACCTAGAATAACCTTCTTGCTTCTTTAATTGCATTTGCCATTATCTTTTCAGATTCTTTAGGAATTTCATAAATTTGTTTTAAAAATTTTTCCAATTCTATTTTACTTGCAAAATTATGATTGATTATACTTTTAAAAGCTTCTCTTATTACCTTCTCAAACTCTATTGTTTTAATTTTTATGTCATTTAGCTTTTTATTTTTATCTTCTTCGTCTAAATTAAAAAAATTACCATGCACAATTTCACTTCTTATATTGTACATGAATTTTATTAGATTCTTAATCTCTTCTTCAACGAATTTTCCATCATTTAAAAGCAGCCTTGAAATTCGTTCTGAAATTCTATGGCTTAAGAAATAATTAGAATCATCAATTAAAAAAATTGACTCCAAAGCAATAAAATAATCAATAATTCTTTCCAATCTAAAGAATGAATTGAAATTTATTCCCTTATTTACTCCAGTCATAAAATAATTAATAAATATTTTAAAAAAATCATTATTAAAAATATTAGTGTTAAAAATTTTCTTTTTAAAATTCTCGAAATCTTTTATTTCATTCTGATAAAATGAATATTTCATATCGCTCTGAGCATCTTCTGTATATATGTTAGTAAAATTCTCATTTTCATCAATATCATGAATTAATTCATCTAAAAATAATAAATCCCCAGATTTATACAATCTAAAAATAAAAAGTAGTTTCCAAATATAATCAATAGCATTATCAAAATATGTAATATCATCATCCTCAATTTGATAATTTTTAAATTCTTTTATTAAAATAAATCTCGGAACTTTTTTACATCTTAATTTCTCTCGCCATTCTGCTGCATCTTTCCCTTGTCTTGATTCAATGATGATAAAATCTTCAAATTCTAGTCTGTTAACATCAGTTTCAAAATTGGAAACAACAGTATAAAAAATATAATTTTTAGTTAAACACATTTTTTATAAAAAATTTTTATTATTACTATGTACTTACAAAATCTTGTGAACCAATAATTTTTTCAAGCTTTAGGTAATTACCTGCAGGATACATCATTGCAGGACAATAAAAATCTTTGCTTAAATCTTTATAAATGAATTTTGGATCAAATCCTCCTATAAATAAAAGCAAATCATCTGAATCTGTTGAGTTTAGAGATTTCTCATATAAATCAAACGTAAGAATATGATCATGGTACGGCATATATGTATGTTGTCCGATAATTTTATCTTTTTCTATAATACCTTCTTTAGTTTTTACAACTGGATTTAGTTTTTTATCAAAATAATTATAATTTGGAATTTTTTTCCATTCACATAAAATTTTAAAATCATTTTTATTATTGGTGTTTACATTAAAATCAATATTTAAAGTTTTATTGTTATTATTATCTACTTCAAATGCATCTAAATTTTTAAATATCACCTTAAATATATGACCAACATCACAGGAAAGAGGATCTGCTTTTTTATTTTTTTTAAAAGTAAAAATCTTTTTATCAAGGGAAAAATGGACATTACCATCTGGCCTATGGCTATATTTCACTAGATGAGAAGTAATTTTTCCGACCTCATCAAAACGTAAAGTCTGCCTATTTTTAATATTTGCAGGTAATTTTAGTATACTAAGAATACCATGACTATGTTTAAAGTAAGGGAAAAATAAAAATATGCTGCCGTCTTTTTTATAAAATTTTATTTTGAAAATCTTATATTTTTTCCCTTTATTTACAACCCTTATGGTAAATTCTTCTTCTCTGATAATATTTAGGTTCATTGGTCTAATTTAAAAAATCAAAAAACTTCAAACTCTTCTAATAGTTCATTTAACTTTTCCTTAAATTCTGTCTGCCATCCAACTGACGGAAAAGGTAATGCTCCAGACTTAATCCGATATTTTTTCTTCCATATATATAAATTTGAAAATCCTGGATTTATTATATTTAATTTAAATTCATCTTTATTTTTTAGGAAAATATCATATATATTTGTTTTTACTAGTATGATTTTAGTTTCGTCATTTGCAATTTTATTTATATTATTTTTTAGAAGATTTTTAAAATTATCAATTATTATTTTATCAGCATCTTTATTAGGAAGATGATTTATTGGAAAATCACAAGCATCAATTAAAAAACAACCTTTTCCCTTTAATGTGCTTAATAATTCTTTTTTTCCCACTAAATTATTTCTAAATTTAAAAAAATCATTTGGTAGGATAACTTCAACTATAGATTTAAACAAAAAATCATACTTAAATAGTTTCTCGAAATAAAAATACCTTAGTTCTTCATTATCTTCTACATGCGGAGGAGATTCAGCAATAAAAAGTAACTTTATTTTTGCTGGTCTATAATATTCAGCAGCCTCATTATATTTTTTAATATTTTTCTTTAGATATTCAAACATTATTTTTAATTATATAAGAGAAGGACTTGAATTTGAATCAAGAAATTTTAAAGGAATTGTAAAAAACTACCCATTCGGATAATTCTCATAAAAACTTTCTTTTCTTATCGTTACATCAATTACAGGCCATAGATAAATTATAGCTCCAATTATAAATGCAGCAGTTTCATTTCTTCTTATAACAAAAAATAAAATAAAAAATATAGCCAGAGAAATTAAAAATTTCCACCAGTCTTTCCTAATTGTATAAAGCCAAGAAAAAAATCCTAAAAATAAAACAAGCCAGAGTGCTACCTTTCTTGATTTAGGACTTGCAATAATTTCTTCATTTCTAGTAGGTACAGTTTGTAATGGTTTTATTTGTATTCCGCAGTGTGTACATATTACAGCATTTCTTTTTACAGCTTTACCACATTCAGGACAAAATATCTCATCAGGCTGCTTTATTTCACTATCCATTTTCTTAAACCTTTCTTTAAGGTTTTAATAATTGCTAACTATAGTATGTAGAACTATAAATATCAAGTATTTATACTTTTTTTGTTATGAAAAAAGAAATCTTAATAAAATTTGGAAATAAAGTCCGGGCTGAAAGATTAAAGCAAAATCTTTCTCAGGAAGCATTTGCTGATAAAGTTGGAGTTCATAGAACTTATATTGGAATGATTGAGCGAGCTGAAAAAAATGTAACTCTAATTACTATTGAAAAAATTGCTAATACTCTTGGCATATCTATAAATGAATTGATGAAGCTGGATTAAATCCTAATGGTTAGAAAATTTAACTTTTTCTATGCATATTATTTCCACTCATTAATTTGAATTTAAAATTTTTTCATTATAATCTTTTAATAACTTTTCACCCATAGATTTATTAACTGATTTGATATAATTTATTTTACCAAGCAGTTTTAATAAAGATTTTTTTCGATCTATCAACGAATAATTATATTTACTGAAATTATATATTTCAGCTCTAATAATTTTTACCTTTTCTTTAGGAACATTGGGAACACCAGAATTTATTGTTAGTTTATTTACTTCTTGTCTAGTATTCCAGGGCATTACTTTCTTTTTCCCCTTATTTATCTTAAAACCTTCATCTTCAATTATCTTAGATAATAAATTTATAAAATTTTTAACTTTTTTGTTTCCTGAAAAAGTAATATCATCAACATAAAATGAATATGTAAGATTTTGTCCTGTGCACAGATTTTTAAATCTTTTTTCCATAGGTCTAAGAATCAATAACGCTATGTAGGTACTGGTACAAACACCTTGTGGTAAACTTCCCCATCTTGTAGTTAATCTAGTCAACAAATCACAAATTTTGTCTGAAAAATCTAAAGAATTAAATAGTTTAAAAACCCTGCCTGTTGTAATTGATGGAAAAAAATTTTTGATATCCAGTACTATTATTAAATCTTTATTTTTATGAATTTCTGCATTTTTTTTTGGTGATCCCCCCCTTAGTCCACCAACCATAGAAGTAGGCAAAGGCACTTGTTCTAGTATTTTTCTTAATATTAATAATTGTATTTTTTTTAAATCTTTATTAGCAGTATGAAATCTTCTTTTTTTACCATTAATTTCTTTTATATAAGACTTATAATAGTGATTAGTATTATTTATTATATCTTCTATCTTATCTTTATCCGATTCTATAAAAGAATAAAAATCATCTTCATTTTTGAAAATATCCAGCAATTATTTTTCTTTTCCTCTTAAATTTTGGTATTCAAGAACTATATCTTTAAATCTTAAAAATAAATTCATTTGATCTTCTGTCATCGATGACCAATCAACATTTTCAATAAAAAAGAAACTCATAGGAACTTTTAAAACCTCTGATAATTTATTTAAAAATATTAAACTTGGTTCTTTTTTCTCATTTTCCACGGCTGATAAATAATTATGCGAAACTTTTATTTTTTCTGATAATTCCTTTTGTTTAAGTCCCTTCAGAGTCCTAATTAATTTAATTGTTTTTCCTATTTTCATAATAAATATATCCTTAATTTTTGCTTTGGCAAAAAGTACTTACAATGGAGCATGATATTTAGAATTACCCAGAAACAAAAATCAATTGTTATCTTTAATAAGATATCCAGATAATTCCAAAGCTTTGATTCTCCTAAAGAATTTTCTTCCAGTTCATTTCTTATAATTTCACTCAACTCTCTAACATTACTCTCTAGAATATCTATCATTGCTCCCGTTTGCGGATTGTTATTGGTTGCTTTAAGGCATACTACTATTTTAAAAGCATCCTCCAACAATTTTGCCGCTCTTCTAATGTTTAATTTTTTACTTTTCATATTTCACCTCCTTTCACTTTGACCCGCTTTTAAATATCGACTCCATTGAAAATAATAAATATTAAATTTATTATTAAAACTAATTAAAGTCTTATTGCATAAATTTAAACTTCCAGTTCTATTTAAATAATTTCATTTATACTTTTTAATAGACTTTAATTGAAACATTTTAGAAACCAGGACTTTCAATATTACCTTCAACATATTAACTATTTCCCAAACACCCGTTTCTAAAAAATTGGAAGGAGGTATAATAACCATATAAAAAACTATTAAGAACGGCATATGTCAAAGAACAAGAAGACGTAACATCTTCGAAAACTATTATAGCATTTAAATTTAATCCTTGTCAATAATATATTAAATTTTAAATATAACTTGTTAAACTATAAGATTAACTTATTAATTTAATTTCTAATTCTAAATCGCTCTTATCTTCTCCTATTCCGATACATTACAATAATTCTCAGTAGTTCTTACAGTCTTTGGCAATATCAGTGTTATTCTTATTAATAACTTTCCTCTCATTAATGTATAATTTATAATCAAGGAGGTAATTATGTACATAAATAAAGACAATGTGTCTATGGAATATGAAAGACAAAAATCTTTAGTGGATAAAAGAAAAACCGAATTTGATATTTTTATTAATAAACTTGAAAACGAAACATCTTGGTTAACTTCTCCTGCTAGTACTAAATTTCATCTTTGTATGCAAAAAGGATTACTTATTCATTCAGTAGGAGTAACCTATACTCTCTTAGAACTAAAAAATGCTTTAATGAAAAATATTTCCGATGAATCCTGCGTGATTGTTGGGCTGTTTCATGATCTTGGGAAAATTGGTACTTTTAATAAAGCATTATATATAAAAAATAAAGATACCTATGTATATAATGAAAAGGTTGTTAGTATGGGCCTTGCAGTAAGAAGTCTTTACTTAGTATCCCAGTATATAACGTTAACCGATGATGAAGCCCAGGCAATTGCTTATCATGATGGTCAATATATTTCAGAAAATAAAGTAGTAGCTCACAAGGAAAGACCTCTTACTCTTCTATTACATTATGCAGATTACTGGACAGCTCATATGTATGAAGATAAAAATAGAAGAAAAGAATTACTTTAAAAAATAAACGGAGGTACTGTTTTGGAAAAGTATAACGGATTAAAACTAAGACCTTTATTTTATTGTGAGATTTCAAGTAGTTTTATGATATATGAAATATTTCACAATCATAAAGAAATCGCCCAAGAATTTATTAAATATCATTTTGACTTAGCTATAGATAATGATATTACTATTATAAGAGAGAAGAACTACCCTCAGAAGGGT
>Ga0307379_10012202_pt1 | contig 11208 bp, 10 predicted proteins | sample UN2MG_FD_202237 | JGI IMG/M metagenome (GOLD analysis project Ga0307379, IMG submission 202237) | Soil microbial communities from Risofladan, Vaasa, Finland - UN-2 | ecosystem: Environmental > Terrestrial > Soil > Coastal area > Acid sulfate soil | place: Finland: Risofladan, Vaasa | collected... | reverse complement strand
GACGCGAGCAACAGCGATCTCCGCGCTGCACTGGACGAGGTGAACAGAGACGTGCAGAGCGGGAATATGTTGTCAACTGCACTTTCGCATCAGCCGAAACTGTTCTCAGACATCTACGTAAGCATGGTCAGAGCCGGCGAGCTTGGCGGTTTTCTCATGGAGATGCTGCAGAGGCTTGTCAAGATTCTCAAGCTCAGGAGCGGGCTTAAGACGAAGATCAAGTCGGCCATGGCCTATCCGGCGATCCTGACTCTTATGTCGGTGGGCGTGGTTGTATTTATGATAACATTCGTCCTGCCCCGGTTTGCTGCGCTCTTTGAAGGCAAAGAAGCGATACTGCCGATAACGACAAAGATTCTGATCGCCTCGGCCAACTTCACGATCGACTACTGGCCGTTCATACTCGCCGGGCTGGTGGCCCTGCTGGTGGGCGTTTCATTTTTCGTAAGATCGAGGTCGGGCAGAATTCTGCTGCAGAAGGCGATGCTTCGGATGCCCCTGATCGGCCCGACCTGCCAGGTGCTGTATGCTTCGCGAATGCTGCGAACGCTGGGTGTGATGCTGGATAGCGGCATTCCACTGCTCGACGGTGTGGACGTTACCCGCGGGACGGTAGGGCACTGCGAGTATGTGAGCTTTCTGGAGGAGGTGGAGCAGAGCGTGAAGGAAGGAAGGAATCTTTCGGATTCCTTCATGCAGAGCGATCTGTTTGCACCGGCCGTGAAGCAGATGATCCGCACAGCCGAGATGACCGGCAACACCGGCACGGTCATGCTGAAGATGGCGGATCATTACGAGGAGGAAGTGGAGACGCGGCTGAAGGTCCTGACGTCGATGCTGGAGCCGATGATCGTGGTGATGATGGGATCGGTGGTAGGCTTCATAACAATGTCGTTGTTTCTCCCGCTGTTCAAGATTTCGCGCAGCGGGTTCTGAAAACGTAGAGTGTTTTTTTCAGGCACGTGATTTGCCGGCCCCGGTGAGGCGGTTTGAAGGCCGCCGAATGACGGGCTGCTTCTTCCGGGACTGGTCCGACAGTGCAAAGGAGAGTTTTATGGCTGGAAAGCGAAGGAAAGCGTTTACGCTGGTCGAGCTGTTGATCGTAGTGATCATCATCGGCATTCTGGCGGCCGTGGCTACTCCGCAGTTCGGCGATTCGGCAACGGATGCCAAGGTGGCGTCGCTGGATGCAAACCTGACGATTCTGCGGGGCGCCATCGAACTGTATTACCACCAGCACGGCAGCGTGTATCCCGGCGTGGTCAAGATGCACAAGGAAGGTGCGGCCGAGGCCAAGGCCCATGCAAGCACCGTCGATGCGATGGTGAAGCAGATCACGATGTATTCGGACGCGGCGGGTAACACTGCCAGTGCCCGCGACACGAGCGCGTTTCCGTACGGGCCGTATCTGCGGCGCGGCATACCGAAGAACCCGCTGCCCGCAGCCGGCGCAGCCTCGGCCGAAGACACCATCAGCCTAGTAACGGACACCGGCCCGATCAGCGCCGATGCCGCTCCTACCACCGGCTGGAAGTTCAGCTCGGCCACGGGCATGATTATCGCAAACCACGGCGACTACGACGACCGTTGATGATTCAGTTAACCGGACAGGCAGCCTTCTCGGAGGTAGCGCCGGAAGGGACTGGGGGATCAGTCACAGTAGTATGGGGCTTGATCGGGGGGCGGGAGAAATCCCGCTCCCCATTCAGCAGGTACCAATGATGCAGAATCACGCCGTTCAAGCGGTTCCTCGCTTCGCCTGGTTTATGAGAAGGATTCCTGATGCGAGCAGGCCTTCCCGCTTGTGGAAGCGCACAGGGAGCCGAAGGCGCTCGGCTGCGCCGATGCAAAGGGCGGATCCGCGGCCGCATGTCATGGCTTTCACGCTTGTCGAGGTGGTCATTGTAGTGATGATTGTCGCGATAGTTGCGGCGGTCGGCATGCCGGCTGTGGGCGATTCATTCGACCAGATGAAACTGCGTGCAGCAGCGAAGACGCTGATGGCCGATCTGAACTATGTGCGTAACCTGGCCATCGCGGATGGGCGCGAACACGGGCTTGTTTTCAGCTCCACCGGTTATACTGCCTTTCTGGAAACACCTCCGGCAGGGGAAGAAGAGGCCCGCGTTGATGTCATAGAGCATCCGATCTCGCACCGGCCGTGGAAGGTAAGCCTGTCTGAGCGCTCCATTGCCCTGTCGGCTGATTTCGACGGCGGCGGCAGCGTAACGTTCGATTCGTCGGGCACACCGGGTGCGGCCGGAAGCGTAGTCTTGCGCACGGGCGGGGGCGGCATCGTTGTGAACGTCGAGGCGGGCACGGGCAGGGTCTCGGCACAGCAGGGAAATGAAGGGTAGGAAGATGAGTGCGACAGGCCGGAACTCGGCCGCCTGGCCCGCAATGCTCCTGCGGCATCAGCACATGCTCAATAAGTTTACACTTTCACTGCGTTCGCAGCGCGGCGCTCCGGCAGGTTTCACGCTAATAGAGCTTGTGATCGTTCTTGGGGTGTCGTCGATGCTGCTGCTGTCGCTGTCTGCGGCGCTCTCGGCGACGCTATCGACTACAGCGGAGGTCTCCGATCAGTTGTCGGCCTGGCACGTGGTCTCCGATGCGCTGCTGAAGATGGAAGGCGAGCTGAGGGCCGCCACTAGTGTGATAGCGACACAGGTGGGGCGCGTTTGTTTCTATGTGCCTGATATCACGGGCGACGACGCTCCTGACCTGGTAGAATACAACTGGGGCGGCAACGCGGGAGATGCGCTCACAAGGAGCGTGAATTCCGATACGCCGGCGGCTCTGCTTCCAGCCGCACAGAAGGTGGCGTTTTCATACAACTACCGCCAATACACTCCAATGACCATTGCCGCCGGGGCCGAAGACCTCGCCGTGGTGCCGGCCATGTGGGAACAAGCTAGTCAAGCTCAAGCTCATATTGAGGACATTCGCGGGAATGCCTGGCGCGCTCAGCGTTTCACGGCCCAGCTCGACACCGATCGCACCGATGCGGTCGAGTTCTACATGCAAAACGGGCTGGAGATACTGTTTTCCGGCAGCAATCTGAACGTTGAGCTGCATGATATCGAGGCCGGCCGCACCATCGCATCTACTACGGTATCGTGTTCAATCCTGGGCATGCTGCTGTCGCCGAGCAAGCTGACCGCTACGATGTCCTGGCATAATCCTGAAGGTTCGGGGCTGAAGGCGAACAAGGAATACCGCTGGGTTTTCAGGCCGTCCGGCTCAGGCTATGCCGGAAGCCTGATCGTGTATCTGTCTGGCAGCTCCAGTCCGCCGAACGACGGGACAATGTTTGAATATTCAACCAACAATGGAGCAAGCTGGTCGAACTTCGGCAACTCCGTAGACGCACCCTTCACGACCAGGGGGACGAGGCTGATAGAGTACGGGGTGAATACGACGCAGACGCAGTGGCACCTGCGGCGCGTATGCATCCACCTTGAAAGCGGCACAGGCAAGAACGCCGTGAAGATCAACACGGCCATTCGTTTGGCTGAACTCAACTGACGGCCCGCAAATTGTGAAGTGTGAAGTGTGAAGGATGATGACCTGCGGCAGAATAGGGCCTATGGGTCTATTACGTCGTATACAGGGGCTCTGAATGGGAACATTGATGAGGACCGACACATGAAGCAGCATGGGGGACCAGCCTTTCAGACTTCAGACTTCAGACTTCACACTTCCTCGGCGCTCGGCAATCGGCGCGGGATGGTTGCGCTCTCGGCTATCATAATGCTGTCGCTGATGGTGATCGTGGCGCTTGCGGGGCACGAGGAGATGACGCTGGAGGCCAGGGCGGCCGTTAACCGCAACGACATCCGCCAGGCGTATCAATGCGCCCGTACGGGCATAGATTATTGCCTTTACCTTGCCGGGCAGAATACTAACTGGCGGTCTGATTTCGGCAATGGAGTTTGGGTGACCGACTATGCGGTCGGCAGCGGCCTTGTAAGCGTTTCTGCAAGCGATCCGGCCGACGGTATGATCGGGAACGATCCGATCGGAATCGTAGAATTCACGGCGGCGGCGTCGAAGGGTGTTGCCCGCCGCACACTCATCGCCCAAGCGCAGCCGCCGCCGGGCGAGGCGCTGCGGTACGTCTTGTGCTGTCTTACCGACCAGGAGATGCTGCTCAGGGACGATGTGTGCGTGTATGGCGACATACGCACCTCCGGCAATGTTACGCTCAGCGGCACTGTTTCGCTGAAGGGCAATATTAACACGCTCGCCGGCGCGGCAGTCAGCCCGGACCTCCTCGATGGCGACACGACTGTCGTGAACACCAGCGACGCAGTCCAGCCGCCGCCGGTCAGCCTCGCCTGGTACAAGAATATCGGGGAGCTTGTGCAGATTCCGCGCGACGGGGAGGATTACCGCCTGCGAAATGTGCGCCTGGCATCAGACTCCAATCCCTATGGTTTCATGCAATCCGACGGCGTCTACTGCTTCGACGCCGGCGGTGCGACCGTGATCGTCTCGGACTGCTACATTGAAGGCACGCTTGTTGTGACCAATGCCGGCAAGCTGAGAATTCAGAGCGGCTACCATCATGTGCCGGGGCGGGAATATTACCCTGCACTGTTGTCCGACAGCAATATCGAGATCAGGATGTCGCAGCCCTTGCGGGAATCTGATTCGAACGCAGATTTGGACGGCGACGGCGACAAGTCCGACGTGTTTGTTTCGCAGATTCGCGGCGTGATATACACCTCCGCCCGATTCAGCGGATTCCAGGACCAGACGGCTACAGGCCCGTTTTTCGTGAGCGGTGCGGTGGTTGCAGGAGCGATAGAAGTTTTCGGCGGCGAGTGCCACGTATCATATGATCCGCATCTGGCGGCCACGCCCGTTGCTGGTTTTCAGGGCGACGGTCTGGCGATCATGAAGTGAGAAGTGTGAAGTGTGAAATGTGAAGAATGAAGAGGGCTCACGCGGAGACGCGGAGAGGGAAGAGAAGAAAAGGAGATATTCCGGTTTGCGGCAGAATAGGGCCTATGGGGAATGGCGTGAAATCAAGGCTGTACGCCGCAGGGGTTCTTCGAGCATGTTCCCTGCCCACTTACAGCCTTAATTTCCTTGATGCCACTGCGGCGTAAGCCCGTGGGAAACTAGAGAGAACATTGATGAGGACCGACACATGAAGCAGCATAGGGCACCCGCCTTTCACACTTCACACTTCACACTTCACACTTCCTCGGCCTTCAGCCTTGTCGAGGTGGTGGTTGCGATTGTAATCGTGGGCACCGGCGTGGTGGCGGTGTCTGCAACGGTCACGGCGCTCAGCGGTGGTGCGGCGTTCTCGGCCGATTCGACGGCTGCGGCCGCGCTGGCCCAGGACTTGATGGCGGAGATCGACACACGCCCGTTCCACGCTGACACGCCCACGCCAACCGGCCGCATTATCGACGGGCTTGTGGCCTACTACGCATTCGAAGACGCAGCCGGGCAACAGGCAGCCGATGGTTCACGACTCAGCCCGCCCGCTCACCTCGATTTTATCGATCCGGACAAACTTTCGTGGACGCCCGGCGCCAACGGCATCTCGATCACGAGCGGCGGTGCGCTGAAGAACGTCAGTGAGTCGTACAAAGTGGTCGAGCGTTGCGTGGCGTCGGGGCAGGTCAGCGTTGAAATCTGGTTCAAGCGCCGTGTTGCAGAAGGGGCGAAGGCGGGCGGCGAGGCGGCTCTTGTGCATTACATGGGCACGGAGGGCGTCAATTTTGTCCTTGCCGAGCGCGAAGGGAACCTGGCGTTCTACGTCAGAAGAGACTCAACCGACGCGATGGGCGCGCCGGCCGTTGCCACAATCAACGCTCCCGTCGGCGAGGATGCGGTTCATGTTGCAGCAACGTTCGACGGCTCGCGCTCGTGGCTGTACCTGAACGGCATGCCTGCGGCCTGCAACGATGCCGCCGCCGGAGCACTAGGCCCGTGGGAGAATCATCCGCTTGGCATTGGAATGCACCCCGACTGGGGCGTAGCGTGGGAAGGGACGGTTTTTCTCGCCGCCATCTATGCCAGGGCGCTCACGCTGGACGAGGTGCAGAAAAATTTCGCGGCAGGGCCTTCGCCCGCCCATCTGCACAACAGAACCGGCTACGACGACATCGACGATTACAACGGCTATGCCGACTTCCCTCCGTGCCACGAAACTGGTTCGGCCATCGATGGTGCAGAAGGTTATTCCCGGGCGGTGCAGGTTGTGAACGTGGCCGAAGGGAATCTTGGTACTGAAAAAAGCTGGGATTCCACCGATGCTAAGAGGGTAACCGTCAGCGTGTATCGCAACTATCAGCTTATGGGCACGCTGATTCGCGCCCGGTATCGCGGTGTGTCGCCCGACGACGCAAACTGACGTGCGGCCAGGCTGCACGCCGGCTCATCAGGGATGTATCATCATCATGGCGAAACGCAAAGGCTACTCACCGATCGGAGTCGACCTCCAACCAAACTCCGCCAAGATGGTGCAACTGTATGTTTCACCGGAAGGCGCCTCCCTTGCCTGCTGGACCGAAGCCAAGTTCGATTTTTCGCTGGTGCGCGTGGAAGATGGCGTTCCTTCCTCCCTCACTGAAACACTGAAAAACGCGATCCGCAAGACCGGCTTCGTGGGGCGGCGGGCGGTTGTGACTCTGCCTGCTCACAAGGTGGACGTGCGCCAGCTTACGCTGCCCGGCAGCGAGGGTGAGCTTGAGAGAATGCTGCGCTGGGAGGCCGAATCTTACCTGCACTACGACGTGTCTGAAGCTTCCATCGATTACGTGAAGCTCGGCGAAGTGAAGATCGGCAATGAAATGCGATCGGAAGTGATGGTTGCCTCCGCCTCCAGGAGCTATGTGAATGCGGTGCTGGGGCTGCTGAGCGGCGCCGGGCTTGTAACAACGGCCGCAGACGTTGCACCGATGGCCCTTGGAAGGCTGGGGGCCTATCTCGCGCGCGACGCGAGCGGTCCCGTTGCCGTGATCGACATAGGCAGGACGGCTTCCGTGGCGGTGATCCTCAACCAGGGCGAGCTTCGCCTGACGCGCACAATAGCCAAGGGTGGGGAGGAATTCACCGAAAGGATCATGAACAGCCTCGAGGTGAGCCGCGAGGAGGCCGAGCTGCTCAAGCAGGAGTATGGGGCCGGCACGCCCCAGAGGCCGTCGCAGCCGGACGCCGAGCAGGAATTGGTGACCAAGACGGAAGTGGCCGCCACCATCCACGAGATACTGAGATACGATCTCGAGGAGATGGCAGACGAACTGCAGAAGCTGTTCAGGTATTTCTCGACTCAATGCAAGGGCGCACCGATCAGCCTGGGCTACCTGTGCGGAGGCGGTGGAAGGCTGAAAGACCTCGATGTTTACATGACACAACGCACCGGCACGAAGATGGCGCGGATCGAGAATCTCAACGCCATCTTTCCGGGCAGGAAAATCGACATGGGCGAAGCCGGGCCGGAATACGCCGTGGCGGCCGGGCTGGCTCTGCGGGAGCAGGCCCAATGAGGCCGCGGCGGGATACGACGCCGGATACAGATGAAACAGATAAATCTGATACCCCCTGATTACACGCACCTGCGCTACGTGAAGCGCCGAGCCGTCGTGTGGGTGGAACTGGTGCTGGCTGCAATTGCAGTGCTTGCAACGCTGACGCTGAACCTGCACGGCCAGTTGCACAAGGTCCAGAAGGAGAAGCAGCAACTGGCGCAGAAGGCCGAGCTTCACCGCCAGATCGTGCTGCAGTTGAATGAACTGGCCGGCCGGAAGACACAACTGATCCTGCGCCTGACCGACATCTATGCGGCGCAGCGCAAGCGCGTGTGCTCGAGGATTCTATACGACATTGCGGCGGCTGGCAACGGCAAAATATTTCTGACCGAATTCACGCTGGACAGTGTTACGCCGCGCGACGGCAGAAAGCCTTCCGGCAGCCGCGCGTCCGCGGGCGCCTCGGCCGCCGAAGACGAAGCGGCCTCCGAAGGGCAGCGTGTCCTCGTGCTCAAGGGCTATGCGCTCACAAACGTGGACCTGACGCAGTTTGTGTCGGGGCTGTCGGGAATGTCCAGCCTCAAGGCGGTGAAACTGCGGCTGTGGCGGCAGGACGTGCTCGATGGGCTGAAGCTCATCAGCTTCGAGATCGGCTGCTCGCCCGAACAGTCATAGCGGAGAAAAGCTCATATGAAGCCGAGCATGGCGGATGCAATCGGATTCCTGGTGCTGGTGTGCGTGGCCGGATCAGGCTATTTCGGCCTCATCCAGCGGCAGAACCATAAGCTCAAGGATGCTAAGGCCGCCGTGGCCGAACTCACCCGCACCACGTTGTCCAACGAAGGCCTCGAAAATATGCTTACGCACGACGTCGACGATATGCAGCCCTTCCGCGAGCGGCTCGACAAGTATTCGGAGGCGTTTGTTGGAAGGAAGAGCATAGACGAATTCCTCCGGCGTTTTGCGGCCGACGCAGACGAAGCCGGCGTGAGCGTCAACCTGCTGCGCCCAGGCGAGGTCCGGCAGGAGTCGTGGTATAACCTCACGCCGATCAACGTCGACCTCGAGGGCAGCTTCGCGGGCATCTATAGCGTGGTGCGGACGCTCGAGGCAGGCTCTTCGATGACGATCATCGAGCGCATGCGGATTCTATCCGATTTCGGCTCCGAGAGTTGCCGGGCATCGATTACCTTCAACCTGTATCACTTGTGGGCGGGTAACGAAAACTCGCCCTTGCAGTTCAATTCTGTATCCAACGGCGGGGCATGATGGCTGCAAAAAAAGGAAAAAAGAAAAACACGTTGGGGCTTAGCGAGCGGAATCAGTATGTCGTTGTGGGCGTGTTGGGCACCGTCTTGCTGGGCGTGCTGATGTACCAGGCGATCGGCAACGGAAGCGCCGATGCATCGCCCGCGCCGCCGGCCTCTGAATCCGAGGCCGAGCCGACTGCGCTGCGTTTGATCGCCGCACCGGCAATGCCGGAGGAGCCGCCCGAGCTGCTGCCGCCTCTTGAGCCGCCCAGCGACCTGTTTCGGCTGCCCGACGAGCTTAAGAGCCGCCTGGGCAGCCATAAAGGTGAGACTCCTGCATTGGGCGAAACATCCGGCCGGGAGAAGCCGGCCGGGCCTGATCCGCAGATAATCCAGGAGGCGAAAAGGCTGACGCTTAAGGGGATAATGGGCACCGAAGGCCGACGCAAGGCCTTCATCAGCGGCCAGGTTGTCGTTGAAAAACAGAAGGTTGACGGCTTCACAATCGTCAGGATCAATGAACGCAGCGTGATAGTGAAGAAGGGTGAAACGCAGGTGGAGCTTACACTGGAGCAGGAACAAGGCGGTTCACAGCCGGAGCCTGCGTTGCCGAGAATCCCGCTGAAAGAGGCTCAATGAAGGCGATAGCTTTGCAGAGGTGAACGCATGGAAAAGCTGATGCAGGCAGCGGCCGGCGGAGAGGCCGGCGGAAACGTTCAAAGCGGCGGCGTGAGGGCTGCGGCGGTATTGCTGGTCGTCATGTGCTGCCTGCTCGGGCCGGGCGCACACGCGGCTGAAGAAGCCGCCGGCGAGCCGCCCGAGCGTTTCGACCTGAGCGTGGGCGACATGCACCTGACGGAACTGCTGAAGATGGTGGCGGCCGACCACCGCGTCAGCATAGTGTGCTCGAGCGAAGTGGCCGGCAAGGTTTCGGTCAACTTCTACGACGTGACTCTGGACGAAGCGCTCGATTCGATACTGACGGTCAACGGTCTGACCTACACTCGCCGGGGGCGCATCATCCACGTGCACAAGCCCATCGACGTGGTCGAGAAGATGATAACGCGCACCTTCGACCTCCACTGGGCGTCTCCGGAAAAAATGAGCGAAATCCTCCTCGAGATCAAGACCGAGGACGGGGCCGTGACGCACTCGGCCGACTCGATGATGATCGTTGTGCAGGATCAGCCAGGCATCGTGGAACAGATGGCGGAGGTGGTCAGAAACCTCGACCGTCAGCCCAAGCAGGTGCTGATAACCACTTGGGTGGTGGAGCTGGGCGATTCGGACCTCGAGAAGCTCGGCGTCAATTGGGCATCGCTCGATAGCCTCAAGGTGTTCGATTTCACCGGCGAGGTCGGCTACCAACGCAACAAGGCCAACACCGAATCAGGCACGACTTTCACGAAGTCCGCGTCGACGACGGTCGACCTGCGCGCGGGCGTGCTGGCAGACAACCAGTTCAACCTGCTGATGAGTTTCTTCGGAACGCTCACAAAGTCTAAGATCGTGTCGGAACCCCGCGTGATGACACTCGAAAACCGGCCGGCAACAATTATGGTCGGCAACATCGTGCCCATTCCGCTCTACGACTTCGCGCAGGAAACCGGCACACGCATCCTCAGCGGATTCCAGGAGCAGAGGATCGGAACCGAAGTGACCGTTACGCCCAGGGTTCACTCAGATGGGCATATCACGCTCGACATCAATCCGAAGGTCGAAACGATCTCGGAATACATCATCGTGAACGGCGAGAAGCAGCGCCCGATCGTAAGCACACGCCAGGCGCAGACTTGCGTAATGGTCAAGTCGGGCGACATCGTGGTCATCGGCGGATTGCGCGACGAACTGCACCATACCGCCAAGAGCCACGTGCCCCTGCTGCACAAAATCCCGCTTATCGGCTGGTTGTTCAAGAATTCATCGGACACAAACGAAGTGAGCGATCTGACGATTTTCATCAAGCCGGAGCTGTTTGACGACAACAATCCGCTGACGCTCGAGGAGCGTAAGCTGTTCGGCACCCTCAACCCGGTGCCGCTCGAGCCGGTTGCCGGCGAGGGTGAAGCACCCGACGGCGAATGACGCCCAGCGGACCGCGCCAAGCTGCATCCGAAAAAGAATCCGAGGCCGCGGCGGAGGTGAATCCGCCCGGCCCCGGTCGATTTGTACGGTGCCCAACGGCGATCCAGGTACCGTAGGGGCGGGTTCCTGTGGCCGCCCTTCTTCTCTTAAGTCAATGCCATTGCAGGGTGGGGCGGGTTTCAAACCCGCCCTATGTTCAACAGAACCACCAATTGCCAAGAAGGCCTGAGTCAATGCCATCCCCCCGTAGGGGCCAATGGCATGGAATTAAGGCTGTCCGTCCGTTGTAGGGGCAGGGCGCGCGAGTCTTCGAGCGTGTTCCCTGCCCTCCGACAAAGCAAAGATACCAGACGGGATGGCCCTGTTGTCGGTTGCTTTCG
>Ga0307379_10012200_pt1 | contig 11208 bp, 8 predicted proteins | sample UN2MG_FD_202237 | JGI IMG/M metagenome (GOLD analysis project Ga0307379, IMG submission 202237) | Soil microbial communities from Risofladan, Vaasa, Finland - UN-2 | ecosystem: Environmental > Terrestrial > Soil > Coastal area > Acid sulfate soil | place: Finland: Risofladan, Vaasa | collected... | reverse complement strand
AGATAAAGCTCAACACCTTCCCTTCATTTAAATGCGCTGGCAAAGGGAGCTGAATAAAGATGCCATGAATTTCAGCATTCGAATTAAGCCTCATAATTTCCTGAAATAGCTCCCTTTCCGCTACATCTTGAGGCAACTTTATTATCTGCGAGTAAATACCTACTTCCGTGCTACCCTTCTCCTTGAGTTTGATATAGGTAACCGAGTCCGGGTCTTCTCCCACGAGTATGCCGGCGAGCTCAGGAATTATCCCCTTATCCCTGAGTCTCCTCACCCTTTCCTTGAGTTCTTCCTTGATTTCAGCAGAAATTTTCCTGCCGTCAAGTATTATGCCTGGCATATTTCTCCTCAACCATCATTGCTTTCCCCAACTGTCATTGCGCCCTTTTCTATTGTCATTGCGCCCTTTTCTATTGTCATTGCGCCCTTTTCTATTGTCATTGCGAGCCGAAGGCGTGGCAATCTCGGTGGGGTACCAGATTGCTTCGTCATCCCTCACTTCGTTTGGGATTCCTCGCAATGACGGAAGGGGGTCATTGCAGGCTCCGCAAAGCAATCCCTCCAGCTAGTGCTTCCGCCGCCTTAACCACATTTGCCAATAACATGGCAGTGGTAACCGGGCCAACTCCACCAGGAACAGGAGTTATTGCTCCCGCTTTTCCCTTCACAGCGTCAAAATTAACATCTCCCGCGAGCTTAAATTTTCCAGACCCAGCAGGAATTTCAACTTGATTAACACCAACATCTATAACTATAGCTCCATCCTTAATCATATCCGCAGTTATAAACTCAGCTCTTCCTATAGCAACAATAAGGATATCCGCCTGCCTGGTTATTGAGGAGAGGTTTTTCGTTCCGGTATGACACACGGTGACAGTAGCATTAGCATCTTTCCGCTTTTGAACCAGAAGACTAACAAGTGGCTTACCCACAATGTTACTCCGGCCACAGATAACTACGTGTTTACCCTCGGGACTGTTACCACTGTGGATGAGAAGCTGATGCACCCCGTAAGCAGTCGAAGGAACAAAGGCTTCCTCTCCCAACAATAACCTCCCCATATTCACTGGATTTGCGCCATCAACATCTTTGCGGGGCAAAATGGCACTTCCTGCTTTAACAGCATCCAGACGCTTTGGCAATGGAAGCTGGATAATAATACCGTGAAATTTATTATCCTGATTAAGTTCCTCAATCCTCTTCTCCAACTCCTCTTGCGTTACACTCCGGGCAAGCTTTACCGACTCAGTGTATATCCCCAGTTCATCACATCCCCTCTCTATTTCCCGAAGATAAGATAAAGAGCCGGGGTCTTCCCCCGCCAATAAAATAGCCAGGCCGGGGATTATACCCCTCTCCTTTAATTTCTTCGCTCTCGACTTCAACCCGCCACGAATCTCAGCAGCTATCTTCCTTCCATCGATTATCTTTGCTGGCAATTTTCACCTCTCAGCCTAGATATTTTGCCCCAAATCACTACATAATAGAATATATCAAATCTTAAAGAAAGGAGGAAAGGTATATGAAAAAGACAAGAATTATAGATTTAAGTATTCCCGTTGAGGAAAGCCTCAGCGACCCTTCTCCGGTGAAAGTCGTCCATGAAACACATGAACAAAGCGTCGAAGTTATGATGCTGGTTTTCAGCTGTAGCAAAAATGACCTTCCAGAAGGGCTGGGCTGGGCCAATGACACCATAACATTAGGTGCTCACGCTGGAACTCATGTCGATGCCCCATGGCACTATTTCCCTACCTCGGAAGGGAAAAAGGCAAGGACTATCGATGAGCTTCCTTTAGAATGGTTTTATAGCGATGGTGTGGTGCTAGATATGAGGCATAAACCGGGAGGGTCGTTAATCGCCATCAATGACCTTCAGGAGGCGTTAGATAAAATTGGCTATCAAATAAAGCCCTGGGATATAGTGATGATACAAACAGGGGCTGACAAGCTCTGGGGCAAGGCGGAATATTTTAATGCCGGCTGTGGCATGGGAAGGGAATCCACACTATGGTTAGTAGAGCAAGGTGTGAGAGTCATGGGAATTGATGCCTGGGGCTGGGACAGACCATTCTGGTCAATAAAAGAGGAATTCCAACGAACGAAAGATAGAAATATCCTCTGGGCAGGACACCGTGCCGGTATAGAAAAAGAATACTGCCATATTGAAAAACTGGCAAACCTGGACAAACTCCCCAAACCTTTTGGCTTTAAAGTAGCTTGCTTTCCAGCCAAGATAACAGGAGGGAGTGCTGGTTGGGCTCGCGTGGTAGCAATCGTAGAAGAATAGCTCGCTGCCCGAATATTCGCAACATCTATAACACATGCCAGAATGGTATCTGATGTAGTCCGGTATTAACCATGATGATAGATATAGCGAACTGAAGTATGGTCTTCTTTTTCATTTGAAACCTCCTGTTAAACTTCCCACGACCTTACGGTCGGGGTAAGTATCGAATGTTAAAAAAATATTGTTGGTTGCCACCCACCGTCGTATTCCGAACGGCACACGCACAGTGGGTAAGAGGCTGGGGCATTAGGCCGCCCCAGCCTCTTTGATGCTCCCCTTTAAGGGGACCTTCCCGTATTCCTAACTTGTCCTGCTTTCACACCGAATACCTCATGCCTTACGGGGTAGGCTTTGTAACGGCATTGGCGTCTAATGTAACCGCGGTCTGTGCCAGCGCTCTGCCGTCCAGCGTTGCGCCGGTATTCAGCACAATCGCCGTTTGACACAATATATTCCCCTTGAATTCAGACGTCGTTCCAAGGGTCGTTTGGCCAGCGACCTGCCAGAAGATGTTCTTGGCCTGTGCGCCGCCGCTCAGGACAACTTTCGTAGCGGAGCTAATACCGAGATTTCCCGCTATCTGGAAGATCCAGACATCATTCGCGCCGCCCGAGAGGGTGACATCCGATGGTATTGTCACACCAGTACTCCATTTGTAGAGTCCGGGAGCGAGTGTCATCCCGCCAATATTTCCGGCGCCCAGTTCAGTAAAGTCGGGTAGTGTCCGTCCAGCGGCGTCGGTGTACGCGGTTTCCATGTCGCTTATAGCCGTGGTCATGTAAGTTGGAGTAGGAACTGCATAGTCAGGTGCATATACTTTTCCAGTAACTAGGGATGATGTTGAAAACTGATTCGAGGCATCCATTATCAACCCAAATCCAGTTATGTAAGTCGCAGCGGCTGGACTCACTCCAATATCTCCAACAATTGATGTGGCTCCAGTGGTTGAGATTCCTGATTTTGCCAGAATCGCGAAATCAGCCGCCGTCCCAAGGTCTACTGGCGCTCGAGCTGTCGGTGTACCTGTGGTAAAGCTCCAGACTTTATTACTTGCCAGTGCATTGCCGGCCAGGTCCTTGGCCCCGGTGGTAATCGTGGCCGTATATACGGTGCTGGCGGCGAGATTACTTGATGGGGTAAAGGTCGCCGTGACGCCAGCGTAGGTCACCGCGCCTAAAACAGGCGTTGTCCCCTGCTTTAAGGTGAAGGTGGCGGTGGTAACCGTCAATGGGTTCATCGCCTCACTGAAGGTGGCGGTCATTGCACTGTTGACGGCCACACCCGTGGCAGCATTAACCGGGATGGTGGAACTCACGGTGGGTGTGGGAGCTGTACTACAGGCTGACACCAGTGTAATGGCAAGTATCATGATGATAGATATAGCGAGCCAGAGTATGTTCCTCTTTTTCATTTGAAACCTCCTGTTCAAAAGAATATTGTCGTTTGCATAGTCTAACATTTGTCTTCCCTCCTCTCGGCCTGTGGGCTTATTAGCCCCGGCCAAACTTACTTTAGGTCATAAGGCCTGAATAATGGCCCAGATCCCGATAATGATGAGGTAAATTCCTATGAGATAGTTAAGTATCTTGGGGAAAATCATTACAATGACGCCGAAAATAAGAGAGATTATGCCCATCACTAGACCGCTTACCTGCAACATAAGAACAATCCTCCTTCCTCTTGATAATCAGTAGTTTCAGCATAATACACTACCCATTGTCGTCACCTCCCTAATGTAGGTGGCTGGGGCTCTAAAGCCCCAGCCAGCTCGATGCTCCCCTTTAAGGGGAACCTTCCCATTAATGGGCCTGGTGGTTGCCGCTACTCAGCTTCCCCGAAACCTGGGAAACCACCACACCAGCGGGGTTTGTGATGATGACCGACAGGGAATCGTTCTGGCCCGGCTCGCCAGCGTCAGTCACCTTCAATACAATGATGTACCCAGACACGCCGTTCCACCGCCCGAAACCCGAAAGGTCCAGGGTGTCGAAGGAGGCCCCCGGCGGGTTGGGATTGATGGCCGGGTCGTCGGAAAGGCTCACGTTGGTTACCGACTCCAGATGGAAGTTGCCGTTCAGGCTATGGTCGTTGTATTGGAAGTTGTTGGGCCCCGCGCCCAGCTTGCCTTGAAGCTCAAAGCCGTGGGTGTAGGTCTCGTTGCCGATGACCACACTGCCGCCACCGGTCATCCGGCCCTCCTTGACGGTCGGATGTGGCGGAGCAACCGGGCCGCCAGGCACTGTAATGGTATTGGCGATTAATGTAACTGCGGTCTGTGCCAGCGCTCTGCCGTTCAGCGTTGCGCCGGTGTTCATCGCAATCATTGTTTTGGCCAATATATTTCCATTGAATTCAGACGTCGTTCCAAGAGCCACTACGCCTGCGACCGCCCAGAAGATGTTCTTGGCCTGTGCGCCGCCGCTCAGGATAACCTTCGTGGCGGAGCTGATATCGAGAGTTCCCGCTATCTGGAAGATCCAGACAGCATTTTTGCCGCCCGAGAGGGTGACATCCGTTGGTATTGTCACACCAGAACTCCATTTGTAGAGTCCGGGAGCGAGTGTCATCCCGCCAATATTTCCGGCGCCCAGTTCAGTTTCATCGGGGTCTGTCCGTCCAGCGGCGTCGGTGTACGCGGCTTCCATGTCGAGTACAGCCGTGGTCATTTTAGCTGGAGTAGGAACTGCATAGTCGGCTGCATATACTTTTCCAGTAACCAGGGATGATGTTGAAAATTGATTCGAGGAATCCATTATCAACCCAAAGCCAGTGATGGCAGTGGCGGCGATTGGACTCACTCCAATATCTCCAACAATCGAGGTGTTTCCAGTGGTTGAGATTCCTGATTTTGCTAGAATCACGAAATTGCTGGCCGACCCAAGGTCTACTGGCGCTTGAGCTGCCATTGCCGGCAGTGCTGGCACCAGGCTCAGGCTCAGCGCCAGCGCCAGGGCAACAAAAGTATAGATTGCCTTGGCATACCATTTTGTTTTACTCATTTTACTCATTTATTTTCCTCCTTTTGTTATTTTTGAGATTGCCACGCTTTGCTCGCAATGACAATCGTTTTCACTCTCGCCTGAAGTCGACGTCTTCAAGGCTTAAGCCTCCCTGCTCTCATCACACAGCCATTACCTCCTTCCTCTTGATAAACAATTTTATTCGAGCTAATATAAGTATGTATCTTGTATCCCGAGGCCACAAGCCTCTTAGGAGGGTATGGGACAGGTATTTTAGTGCTGATCGACTAATTTAAGCGATGGTATGTTAGTGCTGATCGACTAATTTAAGCGATGGTATGTTAGTGCTGATCGACTAATTTAAGCGATGGTATGTTAGTGCTGGTCGACTAATTTAAGCGATGGTATGTTAGTGCTGATCGACTAATTTAAGCGATGGTATGTTAGTGCTGATCGACTAATTTAAGCGATGGTATGTTAGTGCTGGTCGACTAATCTAAGCGATGGTAACTAATAGCATTTGACAAAACCCCCGGGGGGGGGGTAGAATGGTACCCAGAAGGCGCACTGAAGTCGTACATAATGCTACACTAAAGTCTACCAAGGAGGTGCCCCACGATGGTAGTCAAGCAACGCGAAGATGAAAATCTGAGGGTCCTGCTGATTGCCTTCAGTCCGGTTATTCGGGCGGGCTTACAGGCTATCCTGGCTAAAGACCAGGGAATTGAAGTGATGGGAAGTGCTGCGGATGGACGTGAAGCTCTTCCGCAGTTGAAACAGCACTATGCCCGGGGGCGGCCCATAGACGTGGTGTTGACCGAAACGCGGCCCAGGCGTTTGGATGGCGTGCAGGCGACGAGGCTTATCAAGGACGAATTCCCAGAGGTAGCTGTCATGGTGCTGACGGAGTTCGACAACGATTCCAATGTCATTGACGCCATCCAGGCGGGCGCGGGGGGGTACATCTTTCTCAAGGACATGACGCCGGAAACGCTGCTGCAGAGTATCCATCAAGTGGGCAAGGGCGGGGCGCAGGTGAAGACGGAATTGCTGCGCAAGGCCGTGGACGACCTGATTAAAAACGGGCGGATGACACTTGCCGAGCGCACGGCTGAGGCTGCTCACCTCACCCCCAGGGAGGTCGATGTGCTCAGGCTCATGGGGAACGGAGACTCAAACAAGGCAATCGCCGGAACTCTCTGCATCACCTTGGACACTGCCAAGAAACACGTCGGAAACGTTATCGGCAAGCTGCAGGCACGTAGCCGCACTCATGCGGCGATTATCGCGGCCCAGTCAGGCATCGCGGGCAATCCTATCGCTGCTTTTTTTGAAGCCCAATCTGAGCCGGAGTTAGTTCCCTGAGGGTCACGCTGGGATGATTCGTAACGGTAACCGGCCCGGGAAAGTGGGCTGCATCCCATTGATTTGACAGATACGCTGCAGAGAGACCGGCGGGGTAATTCCTTCTTCGGGCCAATGTTAAGTAGCACCTCAAATTCATTTGGTGGCAGCTAACCAAGCGCCGAATGCAGCCTCTGTGTGCCCTCAGTGTGCTAGCCAGGAGCCAGGCGTAACCGGCTTATCCGCTCCAGGATGGCAGCAAACAGCTCTCTGGGCACTGCTACCTCAGCCAATTGGAAGACAATCTGCCGAGCATGGCGCACAATTCGGCCCCCCATCTTGATCAGCTTCACCTGAAGGCTGCGCAATGACCAGTCTTTGATTGCTTTGGGCAAGCCCAGCCTGCGTAGAAAGTTCCCCAGGTTGTAGGCCAGGACGAATAGCTGAAGCCGCACCTGATTGGCAACGAGCCGGTGGCAGGAGAGCCGGGGCCAGTTCAGAGCATACTTACCTTCCTTAATCCACTGCTCTGCCGTCCCCCCCCGTTGTAGAAGTGCACTACACCTTCTGGCTTGGCGGACAGATTGGTAACGATGAAGCCCACTCGTGGGAATAGCTGTCCCCGGTGCCACTCCACTTTAGCTACCACCCGCCTGGGGTGATCCCAGCTCTTTGCCTGATACTGGAAGTCGTGGTAGCGGATTACTGGCTTCTCAGGTAACTCCCCTTCAGGACGTTTCAGCAGGTGCTTAATCTCCTGTTCCAGGATATCGTTTACTGGCAGACGAATGGAGTACAGGAAACTGTGCTCCTCCAGATAGATGTAGACCTCAGGCTTTGCAAAGGCAGCATCAGCCCTGAAATGAAGACGCACTCCAGTTTTTCCATACCGTTTGAAGATGGGCTCCAATGCCTCTCGCCACCCCTCGGCGCTGTGCACATTGCCTGGCCTGAGGACTGCTCCCTCACAATCCCCAAACTGGTTAAAACAGAACAGGGGGTGGTAGCAGACACACTCAAAATGACCGTTGTAGGCTGCTCCTTCCTGCTCCCCATATACAGGGCTCTCGGAGCTGTCCATGTCCAGGATGATCCTCTGGTGCCGGGTTCGCATCATGGCCCGATCTACCCATTCAGCATTCAGTTGCTCCAGCCCCTTCAGGTTCTCCTCGGTAACAAGGACTTCAGTCTCAAACCGGCTCAAGGTGTTGGTGCTGGCTGCCTGCTTCTCCAGGGCTCGGTGCCCGACCACCGCCTGCATAGCGGGATCCCTGGCCAACCTCAAGGCGTCATTGGTGTCTTCATATCCCGCCAAGCGGCTATACACCGACTGCCGCAACAGCGGTACGAGCTCATGCTGCACATTCCTGCCTCCTCGGGTCTCTCGCAGATAGGTCGGTGCTACCTCCGTCAACTCCAGCACTCCATCAAGTTCCCGGCAGGCCAGCAGTCCCCCATCCGAAGTAATCCTGGCCCCCTGGAACTCCAGCCTCAGCCGCTTGTCAAATTGAACTCTCAGTGCCTCTTTAGCCTTTTCACCCATTGGGTTCCTCCAGCCAGCCCCCTTGCCGCGAAGCTAAACACAGGGGCCCTTGAAGCTATTTTACCATAGCAATACGCCTATGCCCAGTTTGATATGGGAAATGCGGGGTAGTTCAGATAGATAGGTGACACCTCAAAGAAAGTCAAAAGGCAAAATGCAAAATGACAGAGCAAAAATGAAAAAGCTGTCAATTATGAAGCTGAAGGCTGATAGCTACTACATTAGCATTTAGGATTTCCCCTGCGGGGTGTCAGTTCAAGCTGCTTCGCCTCGGGATTTTGTAGTTGCCTGATTCATCAGGCACAGTTGCCCAATAAATTGGGCAACTACATTTTTAAACTACGCCTCGCAACGACAGAAAAAGGAGATGTCATTGCGAGACCCCTATTTGTCATTGCGAGCGAAGCGAAGCAATCTATGCCTTTAAAAACATTAAAGAAGAGGTTACAAAATCTTGCATTATTTGGACTGGTATGCTATCATCGTTGGCTTGGTTTTTGAAATGGATTAATTAGGACATGCTTGCATAGCTCTAAAAAAACTAAGATAAGGAGGTTTTATATGTCTAAAGAGAAGAATGTAGGAGAAGAAGCCATAGCGGTTCACTGGAAAGAAGAGGAGCTTATTCCACCTAAAGAAGAGTTTATCCGACAAGCCAATATGAGCGACCCGAAAATTTATGAGCGATTTTCGGAAGAGAATTACCCCGAGTGTTTCAAGGAATATGCCGACATGCTTAGCTGGGATAAACGCTGGACACAGACGCTCGACGCCAGTAAGCCGCCCTTCTTCAAGTGGTTTGTTGGTGGAAAATTGAATGCATGCTACAACTGTGTCGACCGTCATCTGGAGAAATATGGAAATAAAGCAGCAATTATATTTGCCCCAGAGCCTGAGGATGAACCTTACCAGTTTATAACTTACAAGGAACTTTACCGAAGGGTCAATGAATTTGCCGCGCTTCTCCTAGATATGGGAGTTAAAGAAAATGATGTAGTAACAATACATCTGCCAATGGTTGCTGAGCTGCCGATATCAATGCTTGCTTGCGCTCGAATAGGTGCAATTCACTGCGAGGTATTCGGTGGAATGAGTGGCAAAAGCGTTGCTGATAGAGCGGATGACGCTGGAAGCAGAATTTTGATAACTATGGATGGCTACTATCGAAGGGGGAGGCTTCTGGATCAGAAAGCTCAAGCCGAGGATTGCCTTAAGAATTTGCAGGAAACAAAAATTGAGAAGGTCTTAATCTGGGAGAGGTATCCTGGGAAGTATAGCTCCGAGGCTCCATTAGTGGAGGGACGGGATTATATCATCAATGACCTATTGAAGAATTATAGAGGGAAGAGGGTGAAACCTGTTTCCAAGCGAGCCGAAGACGTTCTATTTTTAATGTATACCAGTGGCACCACAGCAAAGCCTAAAGGATGTCAGCACAGCATTGGCGGATATTTAAGTTATGTTGCGGCGACATCAAAGTATCTCTTTGATATTCATCCCGAGGATACTTATTGGTGTCTTGCAGATATAGGATGGATTACCGGGCATTCATATATTGTTTATGGTCCGTTAGCTATCGCTGCGACCAGCGTAATATTTGAAGGGACACCAATTTACCCAGATGCCGGACGCCCTTGGAGGATATCCCGGGACCTTGGGGTAAACATATTCCATACGTCTCCTACTCTGATCCGCATGATAAGAAAGGACGGTCCCGATGAACCTGCCAAATATGACTACCACTTCAAGCTGATGTGCACAGTAGGAGAACCCATAGAGCCAGCGGTATGGAGATGGTATTATGAGAAAGTTGGTAAACGAGAAGCGACAATTATCGATACCTGGTGGCAAACAGAAAACGGCGGAGTTCTTGGTAGCAATTTGCCGGCGCTTAAAGCGATGAAGCCAGGAAGTTGCGGCATAGGCATGCCAGGCATATTTCCGGTGGTCATGGATGAGGACAGAAACGAAATCGAGGCAGGGTCAGGCAGAGCAGGGAATATATGTATTAAGCGACCATGGCCAGGGTCATTCCAAACGATATGGAAAGACCCTGACCGATACATTGACACATATTATAGAAAATATTCTAAGTTGGGGAGTAAAGATTATCGTGATTACATTTACTTCGCTGGCGATGGTTGTATGCAAGCTGCAGATGGGTATCTTCGGCTTTTAGGCAGAATAGACGACGTGATAAAGATTTCGGGGGAGCGATTCGGAACTAAGGAAATAGAGAGCTCCGCTTGTACCAATGAAGAGGTGGCGGAAGCAGCGGTTATAGCGAAGAAAGATGAGATAAAAGGCAATGTGCCTGACCTTTATGTCACTTTAAAGCCGGGCTACGAGCCCAGCGAGGAGCTGAAAAAGAAAATCAGAGACAAGGTTAGGAGCGATATTAGCCCGATCGCAATGCCGCATAAAGTTTACATCGTGCCCGACATGCCGAAGACACGCTCGGGTAAGATTATGCGCCGTGTGCTCGCAGCTATCTCCAACAATGAAAACATAGGCGATGTAACTTCTCTAGAGAACCCGGCGGTTGTGGAGGCTATTAAAAAGCAAGTTCAAGGATAAAAGAAAGACATAGCATTGTAAATAAGGGTGCCAGGTGAGACAAAACCTATCTGGCACAATCAATTTATATTAACAAAAACGGAGGCTTACTATGATGCAAGAAGTTAAATGGGCACACCCGGGAGCTTTAGGACTTGCCGGCTTCGGTTTTAACACCATTCTCCTTCAGATACACAACATAGGGCTGATAACCAATGTAGAGCCTCTGCTCTACGGGTTCTTCTGGGGAGGGTTGGCTCAGGTCATCGCCGGCATAATCGACGGCAGACGTGGAGACACTTTCGGGTTAACCGCCTTCACCTCCTATGGCTTGTTCTGGATAGGCTTGAGCTTTATGTTCCTTATGCAGTGGCTCGGTGTAGTCGAGCTATCAGGTCCCGGGCTCGCCTGGACATTCATCCTGTGGGGTATCTTTACCGCTTACATGACCGTAGGCACATTTAAGATTTCAAAAGTTCATGTCTTTGTGTTTGCCTCATTAACATTATTGTTCG
>Ga0307379_10012199_pt1 | contig 11209 bp, 9 predicted proteins | sample UN2MG_FD_202237 | JGI IMG/M metagenome (GOLD analysis project Ga0307379, IMG submission 202237) | Soil microbial communities from Risofladan, Vaasa, Finland - UN-2 | ecosystem: Environmental > Terrestrial > Soil > Coastal area > Acid sulfate soil | place: Finland: Risofladan, Vaasa | collected... | reverse complement strand
TTCGTGTGGGGAGGAGAGGTTATTGATGTTCTCCTGCCGTACTCGTGGATTTTGCCCATCGTGCCATTCGAAGAGGCGGGAGGAATGGGGTGAGTGGATGCGGGAGGAACTTCTCTTAGATGTTCCCCACCGCCAGGTTGTTTTCACCGTACCTAAGATGCTGCGCATCTTCTTCAACTACAAGCGCCGGCTTCTGGGGGACCTTTGCCAGGCAGCAGTTCAGGCTATCAGAATTATTCTCGGTGCTGCTGGGATGAAGCTGAAAAAGAGATTTACCCTTGAGATAATCGATAAAGTGTAATTTGGTCAGCATAGGGAAAAAATTAAATTCCCACAACCTTTTGAAAATGGAAGCCATAAATAGCAAATGTAATTGCCAGGCTGAAGAAGCGGGGACGCCTTACTAAAGTCCACGAAATGAGTTTCCAGTAGTACAATCGTCCCTTTCCTTTTATCCCCAAAAACCAGATGGATTTAAGGAATGCATTGAGGTGAGAAAGTTTAAAATGGCTTTTTGTCTTTTTAGGTTTGTATTCCTTCAAGAATGTTATCACCCGTTTATAGTAGTGTTTGGGTGAATAGATCGTATTGAGGATTTTATTATAGCCATTCATGAGTGTTTCAATATTCATTTTAGGGATGAAGTTGAGTGAAAAGTCTGTATTATCGCCAGATGAATCTTCCAACAATCTATTTTCTCTTTTCAAACGGCTATAAAGCCTTGTTCCACGAGGTGCATTCAACAATCCAACCATAGCAGTGACAATTCCGCTCTTTTGAATGAAACTTATCTGTTTTTCAAAAATTGAAGGAGGATCGCTGTCAAAACCTACGATAAATCCTCCTTGAACTTCAAGACCATTGTCCTGGATTTTTTTTACACAGGCTATCAAGTCACGATTCTTGTTCAGATATTTATTGCATTCTGTGAGGCTTTCTTCGTGCGGAGTTTCAATACCGATAAAAACTCTGTTAAATCCTGCCTTGACCATCAATTCCATCAGTTCCTCATCATCAGAAAGATTTATAGAAGCTTCAGTGAAAAAATAAAAAGGATGTTTTTTCTGTGTCATCCAATCGATTAAAGGGGGAAGAATTTCCATTTTCAGTCTTTTTTTATTACCTATGAAGTTATCATCGACGAAAAATACTCCCCCTCTCCAACCCCGTGCATACAAAACTTCCAGTTCGCCTAAAATCTGGTCTTTGCTCTTAGTCCGAGGTCTGCGTCCATTCAGAACGATGATATCGCAGAATTCGCAATTGAAAGGACAGCCCCTGGAATACTGGATGCACATTGATTCGTATTTCTTCATATTGATAAGTTCCCATTGTGGATAAGGAGTTTTTCCTATATCAGGCCACTCTTTAGAGGTATAAACACGTCGGGCTCTTCCGTTTTCGAAATCATCCAGAAAAGATGGAAGTGTACTCTCAGCTTCATTGAGAACAAAATGGTCTATATCCACAAATCCTTCATATCCGGTGGTAAAAAGAGGCCCGCCTGCTACTATTTTGATTCCCAATTTTTTGCATCTTCTTACGACTTCCATTGCAGATTCTTTCTGAACGACCATAGCGCTGATAAATACATAATCAGCCCACTTAAGGTCTTCCTCGGCTAGAGCTGAAGCATTCATATCAACAAGCCTTTTATCCCATTCCTTGGGAAGCATCGCAGCCACAGTTAATAATCCCAGAGGAGGAAAAGATGCTTTTTTTGAAACGAACTTCAGCGCATATTTAAAGCTCCAAAAAGTGTCAGGATATTTCGGATAAATTAGGAGAATTTTCACAGTTAGACTCCTGAGTAATACTTGCCAGGAATTGCTTGAATAGAATATCACGTTTCTATTGTTTATGTGAATAAACGTGTTGAAAATAGACAATTGCTTTTTAATAAATTGTGTGAGTACGAAATAAGTATCGGATGTGTATCAGCAAAAGGGAGTTGATGATTGGAATCATCGGTGGGAGCTCTCTCCAGCCGGTCAAAGAGAACTATTTTGATTGTAGAAAATCCTCTAGATTTGTCAAGTAATGAAAGTAAAATAATTTATGCTCTATGTCCTTTAGGTTGCAGGTTCGAGTCTTGCCCGTGGACCCAGGATTATGGAGCGTGTTTATTATGATTCACATGGCTGCCCTGGACTGTCCAGCCCGAAATCTATTCCTGGCATCTCCTGAAAGTATGCTTTTTCTCATGCGGACAGACAAAGGAGTGATTTCTACCATTTCATCTTCTTTTATGAAACTGATTGCCCGCCCCAATGTCATTTTTCTTGAGGGGGGTAATACGCGGATGATATCAGAGGTAGAACTTCTCATATTAGTAAGATTCTTTTCCTTGCAGGGATTTATGCAGAGGTCATTGTCCTTTTTGTGTTCTCCCACTATCATTCCTTCATAAACATGGTCGCCCGGAACAATGAACATCGTTCCTCTCGGGGAAAGGTTATCCAGCGCGTAAGTGGCAGCTTTTCCCTGACGGTCGGCAACAAGCGAGCCTGTAACACGTTTTGAAAAGTTTCCCCTGTATTCCTCATAACCTTTCAGGTAAGAATTAATCACGCCTGTTCCGGCTGTGTCTATAATGAATTCATTGCGATAACCTATAAGCGACCGTGACGGTATGGTAAATTCCATGCGAACTCTGCTGGTGCTGCCATTGATGAGCTTTTCCATTTTACCTTTTCTTTTAGATAACTTTTCAGTGATGATTCCAATACATCCCTCACTGCAATCAATAAACAAATATTCTATAGGTTCGTGCAACTTGCCGTTTACCTGCTTATAAATAATCTTCGGGGCGCCTACGTTGAGTTCAAACCCTTCCCTGGCCATTGTTTCTATTAATATTTCCATTTGAAATTCGCCCCTTCCCTTGACGATAAATGCATTGGAATTCTGGGTGGTTTCAAGCTGTATGGCTACATTAAGAAGCGTTTCTTTTATTAATCTTTCATGTATTTTTCTGGACTGGACAAATTCCCCCTCCCTCCCGGAAAAAGGCGAAGTATTTACACTGAAAAGCATTGAAAGAGTTGGCTCATCAACGCTAATCCTTTTTAACGCTTTCGGATTTTCTTTTGTACAAATGGTATCCCCGATTTGTACATCTTCAATGCCCGCAAGCGTTACGATATCCCCCTGTTTTACTATTTCAGCTTCCTTTAATTCCACACCATCATAGGTCTGGACCTTCATTACCCGCAGTGGCTCTATTTTGCCGTCCTTTTTCAAGCAGACAAGTTCATTGCTGCTTTCCGCTGTTCCGTTAAATATTTTACCTATGGCAAGACGCCCCAAATAATCCGAATAGCCAAGGTCACAAACCAGCATTTGAAAAGGTTCTGCGGGGTCATAAGAAGGCGCAGGGATATCTTCTAAAATAGCATCAAAAAGTACCTGCAGGTCCTTTCCCTGTTCATCAACTGTTTTTTGCGCTATTCCGTCTCTGCCGATTGAATAAAGTACAGGAAATTCAATCTGCTTATCCGATGCATCAAGATCCATGAACATCTGATAAATATCATTAAGCACATCCCGGGGCCTGGCATCTTTTCGGTCAATTTTATTAATAACTACAATTATTTTCTTGTCAGCCTCAAGGGCCTTTTTTAAAACATACCGTGTCTGTGCAAGAGGACCTTCGGCGGCATCTACTAGCAGTATTGCGCCGTCCGCCATTTTTAATCCGCGTTCTACTTCTCCCCCAAAATCGGCGTGTCCGGGCGTGTCTATAATGTTTATCTTTACATCTTTCCACCAGATGGAACAGTTTTTGGCGGTGATTGTTAGGCCGCGCTCCCGCTCAAGTTCCATATTATCCATTATCCTTTCAACAACTTTCTGCCGCTGTTTGAAAGTTCCGCTCTGCTTCAGCATATGATCAATAAGCGTAGTTTTGCCGTGGTCAACGTGCGCAATGATTGCGATATTCCTTATGTTTTCTTTTCTTTTCATTTTATATATCTGTTCCAGTGTGTTTCTTAAGGAAAAATGTATGTAGTATAAATTGTATGGATTTCGCTTCCCGAGACCGACTCTGGTCAAAATCAGGACTTCGTCATGGACATATCCGACTTTCAGTTAAAGAGCTTAGGAACAGGGGCTAAAAACTGCATTATTACTACCTTTTGTGTCAATCCGGAGTCAGTTTACACCTTCGGAATAAGAACTTTAGGGGCAAATATTCGTAAAGAACGGCTTTCCCTCGGGTTTAACCAGTGTCAGAGTTCTCAAAAGCGTCTGGGGTGGCGTTTTCCGGGGTTATAGCTTATGAAAAGAACACGATCTCACATTCTATAACTTTCATATTATACAAAAGATAGCCAACGCTTTGCAAATCAAGGAAACTAAGCTCTTTCCTGATGCACCGACAAAAGCAAAGGATGCAATAGATGTTATCTGTCCGAATCTCGCTGAACCGACACACCAACAGCAAAGAAAGACATCTAATTCACCCCAGATTTCACTTCCGACTGGCTTTGGTGCATGAATCCATTAGGACGTTGACATAACATTGGTGGATAATCACATTATAAGCATGTAAAATCCGTAAATCCAATGGAGGTCAGCATGGCTGAAGCCCACAAGAGAGCGTATAGACATCCGAAATACAAAACGTCCTACCGTATCAAGAACTGGCCGGAGTATGAAAAATCTCTTCGAAAACGAGGCGATATTACTATCTGGCTCAGCCAAGACGCAATCGACACGTGGACACCTCCAAAGAACGGAAAGCGAGGCGGCCAGCCGATCTATTCTGACATTGCCATCGAGACTTCGCTTATTCTCAGGCTGGTCTTTCATCTTCCATTACGCCAAGCCGAAGGATTCCTTAAATCCATCCTAAAACTGATGGAATTGTATCTTCCCTGCCCAGATCACACAACTGTGTCCCGCCGGAATCGAACGCTAAACGTCTGCAGATGCACTAGGAGCTTGCCGGAAGGTCCTGTGCACTTTATCGTGGACAGTACAGGTTTGAAGATCTACGGCCAGGGAGAATGGCACTCCAAGAAGCATGGGAAAAGGTGGCGCAAACGTTGGATGAAATTGCACATTGGCGTGGATGAGAATGGTCGGATCCTGGCTTCTAAGGTTACCGATGGACACGAACATGATCCGTCTCAAGTACCTTACCTTCTGATCCAAGTTAACAGAGAAATTGAACGATTCGTAGGGGACAGAATCTATGACCAGGAGGTGGTGTATGAGGCTGTAGATCATCATTCACCAGGAGCAGAAGTTATCGTGCCGCCAAGAAAAGACGCTGTGTTATCCAACAATTCCATCAGTATTCCTTCTCAGCGAGACCGGCATATTGCGGATATCCAGAGTAAAGGATGGCCCGAATGGAAACGTCAGTCTGGATACTATTTGTAGAGTCACGCGGAAAACGCATTCTATCGATACAAGAAAATCATTGGTGGACGGCTGAGAGCCAAGAATGATGATGCTCAGAAGCGGGAAGCTGCGATTGGATGCACTATCCTGAATAAGATGCTCGAAATGTGTGAACCTTTATCGTATGCAATTTGAAAGAATTGTTTGTAAGAAAAAGAGGTCTACATGTCTTCGATTCATGCAACAAAGCCTTTTTGCATCTTCGATACACGTCTCGATCATGCGGGAGGCATAGCCTTTTTCCCTGAAGGATTTTGAGAAAATACACAAGCAGTGTATGACCATATACTCAGCGGCATCAACAGCTCTCCAGCTAAACTCGCCAGGAATATACTCGATCATACCGAGAGTCCCTTTGTGCTCTGAATACAGGACTCTGTATCTCATTTCCTCGGATAAACGTTTCTTATAGCACTCTGCTTTTCTCCGATACCCTTCGTGCTCGATACTCTTAGTTCCACAGAAACCAAAGTCAAAAATATTCTTAGCGTTCATATCGCGGATTTCTGCCTGAATCATTCCATCATCTCCTCAAGATTTGGCTATCCATTTTAGAGCATTTTTTCAAGCATACTAGCATGGCCATCAGAATTCCAGTTTAAGGTTGAAGTATAAATGCCTTTTCCTGGCAACCCTAAGGGAAATCCCGTTAATCTTTCCACTTTCGAAAATGGAAGTGAGTGAGAGGATACCGACTTGATTGAAGTTGACAATCGGGACCTCAGGGCTTATAAATTTGATTTTATAGAAGGAATGTCCTGATTATGAGTTTTATGAACAAATATATCTGCTTATATATTGAGGAGAAATAGATGGAACAAAGCCTCACTTTGAACGGAACGACATGGCAACGAAATCTAAGTTTCTTTTCCGGGATCGGGATGATGGTCGCCTCTATTCTCACGATCCGTCATTTTTTTCTAGCGAACTATCCAACATCCATATTCGAGGGCTCGTTCTGTGATATCAGTGCATTTTTTAACTGCGACAGCTCGGCCTTTTCACAAATTTCTCAAGTGGCAGGCGTGCCACTCGGTTATTTTGGTCTTTTTGTAGGCGCACTCGTTGCACTCGGCTCACTTTTTCCTTCAGAGAGATTCGAGAGGACAAATAAATTCATTGCATTCATAAACCTTCTGGGTGTGATCGGCCTCTTCCTTTACTCAGTCTTTTTCATGGGGAGTTTGTGTCTTTTGTGTACAGGATTTTATGTGTTTTCCATTATCAGCTTTTTTCTTTTCAGGAACTGGGGAATCGATAGGGAACAACCCAGCTTTCCCTCTAAATTCATAAGGCCATCATTTAAGATGCTGGCTACTTTTTTTGTACTGTTCTTATTTGGGGCTTATGGTTTTATTCTCTTTCACAACGTCAAAAAAGATGCGCAAATTGGAGTGGGCATGCAAATTGTGAAGCAGTATTATGAGCTTCCAGAAGTCGAATCCCCCAGTTTTATTTCACCGTACATGACAGCCCGATCTTCAGAGAAATTTGAAGATGCTACGATCCAGATCATCGAGTACGTTGATTTTTTGTGCCCCGACTGTTTTTACCTCACTCAACAGCTCGATCGACTGAAAGAAGAGTTCGCCGGAAAGATCAACATTGCCTTTCAGTTTTTTCCGCTGGATGGAAAATGTAATGATGTGGTCGACAAGAACTTACATCCAGGAGCTTGTGATCTATCCTACATGGCTGCTTATGATCCGGATAAATTTTTACAGATTCATGATGAGATCTTTGCGAGCTTCACATCTGCCAGAAATTCGGAATGGAGAAAAGAACTGGCCAAGAAGTATCAAGTTGAAGACGCTCTAAATGATGAAACAACCAAGGAAATCATCAAACGCATAATCAATACAGGCATGGAGTACGAGAAGACTTCAGATAGATATGCTCACGGTATTCGTTCCACACCCACGATTATCCTGAATAACCGTATGATTATAGGGACATTGCCCTATGAGCATTTGAGAGCGATCTGTCAAGCTCTGGTGGAAGAACATGAAGGCGGCAAAAAATTCATCGAAAACTGGGTTCCTTTAAGAAAATAGACAGCAACTCAGAAACTCCCGATTTTCACCATCGGTTCTCCTTCACTCATCGGAGGGGTCGCAATAATGTACATAATTATCCCATCATGCGGAGCAATGGCTTTCTGAAGGATGTTACCGAAGAAATCTGTCAAGTATCCGAGCAGTTCTCCTTTTTGTACATGCCGTCCGCTGTGGCTCAGGGGATAAAATATACCTATGTGTTCAGACCTGATATAAGTGACACTTTTTACCCATACCGGCTCGAACAATAATTCCGGACTCCCTGGGATCATATTCAGATGCTTAAGCGTGTTATACGTCCCCCTCGTTATTCGTATGATATCCTCTTCATCGGTTTTTCCGAGTTTTCCCGATTCTATAGTGAGAGCCGGTTTTCCTTTTAAGAGTGCTGAGTTTGCACAATGGGAAGCAGAGGTTTCATTGAGTTTGACCGATTCATGAATGATCACTTTAAACCCAAAGTTTATTGCTAGCTCTCGGGTTTTATAGTCAAGAGCTTCATCCCCTGTCTTTGTGTAGTACAAATATGGCATCAGGTCTTCATTCCCATCACCGCAGTGCATATCTATTAGGTAATCGCATTGATCTATAACTTCCTTAGAAATTTGAAAAGCAATTCTTTCGGTCATGCTGCCGTTTATTTTGCCTGGAAAAACGCGGTTCTGATTCTTCCAATCATAGGGATTGTAGTATGTGGTTCGTTTTAGAAAGGATGGCATGTTCACGACATGAACCATAATCACGGCCCCAGAGATTTGTGAGGGCTCTACTTGTTTTCGAAGCCGCTGAAGAGCCAAGATCGGGGGATACTCATATCCATGAATGCCTGCGGTTAGTGCAAGGACCGGGCCGTCTTTAACTCCATTGATTATCGTGATAGGAAGTTGTATTTCAGGGCCATCCATTCCTTTCGGAACTTTAATGAAACCAGATTTCTTTTCACCGGGATTTGCTAAAACATCGCCGACTTTTAAGGGTTTTTGAGCAAAGGCGACATTCCCTATTAAACAAAGAGTTATGAGACTCACAACAGTGCAATAAACCGTTTTGTTCATTGATTTTCTCCTTATCTCGCCACAATGATAAATCTGAGTGACATTCCAGGCATTTGATGCGGCCTTATCAGAGTATCAAGTTTTTTGCAGTTGTATAGAGCGCAAGCAAGTTTTCCAAAGGAACATCGGGTGAAGCAAAAATACGATCTCTTGATGTCATAGTGTTTGATAATAGCATAGCACCTTGAGAGGAGCAAATTTTAGAGCTTAATAGGAATAGAAGAGGAGGGAAATGTTTTCTAGCCTCTAGCGTATTATTAAAACTGCACCCATACAGATCAAGGCGGCATTCACAAACCGGTCGAAGTGCTTCTGTGTCATAGATTTGTGAGCCTTTCCCCCGATATAAATGGCCAGGAAAACGATTGGAAGGGAGAGAATATAGTACCTGATCACCTGGGTTGTCCAGAGTCCCGATAGGCCATGCCCCATAAGTATCAGAAATCCTGTGGGTAATAAATAACTCTGCATTGTTGCCCGGAAGTGATCGGGTGCCCACCTCCGGAGTGTTCCATAAATGACAATCGGGGGACCATTTGTGTTGTAAGCGCCCCCAAGCACGCCCGCAATGAATCCGAACAAAAAAGCGAGTCCGAAACTCCCGCTTATTTTTTTTAAATGAGGTTTTAGAAGATTGTAAAGACCATAAAGGATCAGGATCGCACCGAGCAAGGCCTTCATAAAATCTTCATTGATGCCTTTGAGCAACACCAAACCCACCGGGATCCCAATGAAGGAGGATAGAACGAGTCGAAAAGTAGCCTTAAGGTTGGCGATCTTCCAATTTTTTGCCAGTATGGTGATCGAGATCGTGGTGGCCACAAGAGCAACCGTAGGTGTAGCCGTTTTTAATCCCACGACCAGTGTCAAGAGAGGCATGGCTACAAGAGCATCCCCAAACCCTAAAGAAGAGCGGACGAATGTTGATATAAAAAAAATGACGAAAACGCTAATAATTATTTCCATTGTCATCGTAAAAAACCTATCAGAATAGAGCAGAAGGTGCAATACCCATCTTGAAGTCTGTAGGAAAAAAAGGTATATCTCTCCAAAAACAGGGGAAAACTCCCAATTCTGCCAATTCTATGGTATTGTTACAGTTGAAAGTCTAACTATGTCCATCGTCCCATTCGTCCATTCCCGATTTGGGAATTTGTCCCATCCCCATGCTGTCCGGATGGGTGTTCGCCCGTCTATCTCTGAGGATGGTTTTCAGGAAGATGGACGTCTTCTCATTCATCTGACTGTCACCGGACGCTGTTATGCGCGTTGCGAGGGATGTATCAACAGTAAGGTCACCATGGGATGTTTGGATCACAGGGATACTGTAGTCACCTTCGAAGAGACAAATCCGGAAAGAGATACAATTCTTATCCAACGTTTGGCCGATCGTCACCCGGGAAGGATCATCACTCTATGTTTTTATGGAGGAGAGCCTTTTTTGGCTACGGCCAAAATGGTGAAAGTATGGCAATCGCTGAGAGAGAGCGAAACATCAGAAAGGTTTCAGTTCCTAGTTTACACTAGCGGAGAGAAAATCGAAGAGGCATTCAAAGCCTATCCTGAATTTATGGAAGACATATGGACCTACTCTGTGTCGATCGACGGTGACGAAACTCAGAATGACAGGATCCGTATGGGCACAAGCCTTAAAAATATTGTGACCAATCTCCGTTCTCTATCTTCCTTTTTCAAAGGGAATGTTCTTTTTTGGTCCACATTACGGGAAAGTCAGTCCCTGCTCAATTGTTTTCAGGAATTCATGAGACTTTACCGGCTTAAACTGGTCAATCATTTTTTCTGGCATTGGGCGGAAGACCGCGAACCCTTCCAGGACTTAGATTCCTTCGCCAAACGATATGGTGAAGAGCTTGAAGAGATCATGGATGTCTATGTTAGAAAGCTGGATGAAGGCATCCTTCTGCCATTGACTCATATCAATGAATTGATCCTTTATCTATTGACGGGAAGGGAAAGGGGGCATACAGCATGTGGCGTGGAGATTGCAGAGAATTATGATATTGTTTCTGGTAAGGTTTATCCCTGTGCTGATCTTCCCACTGATGCGGCTATTGGACATCTCGACAGTGCAGGTCGACTCGAACTCAAAGAGTATGACTTGAATTCGCTTGTAGCGTACAAAAAAGAATTGGGATGTCTGGAGTGTGGTGTTTATCCCTATTGCGGGGGGAGATGTCCAGTCCAGGCCATTGTCGGTTCTGGAGAAAGGACCCGTCAGATCTGCCAGCTTATGCGGCTACATGTGGGTATCGTTCAAGAGCGTTTGGTGGATATCCATAAAGCGTTGAAAAAACACGATCTCTCTCTTCAAAACGTGTATGATCGATCTGCATTTCTTGCCAAATACACGGACGTTGTCCCTTAGTGTCTGGATCATGAGTAAGCCCTATGTTCCTGGTTGACGCTAAACTTTTTTTTAGACATAATACAGAACCTGGATTATTCACGAGTCGAGACAACCGGAGTGGCGAGCTTGAGTTGGGAAAAGGCGCTTAGGATGTAGTTTTTATGAATAGTCCAAAAAAAATCGTTCATTGAGGAAAGTCGAATGCGGGTAGCCATGTACTACAACAACAAAAACATCCGGATCGAGGAGCTGCCCGTTCCCAAAATAGGAGCAGGGGAGATCCTGATGAGTGTCGAGGCGAGCGGTGTATGTGGCAG
>Ga0307379_10012198_pt1 | contig 11211 bp, 10 predicted proteins | sample UN2MG_FD_202237 | JGI IMG/M metagenome (GOLD analysis project Ga0307379, IMG submission 202237) | Soil microbial communities from Risofladan, Vaasa, Finland - UN-2 | ecosystem: Environmental > Terrestrial > Soil > Coastal area > Acid sulfate soil | place: Finland: Risofladan, Vaasa | collected... | reverse complement strand
TCCAACTCTTCGATCGGTCCGGCAAAAATGATTTCATTATTCTGAGCCATGGCATTTCTTCTGTCTCCTCTACAGGGAGCCGCAACAACAGGTCTTCTGTTTTGCAAAACCGGGACCACTGTATATAAACAGGCGGCGTGTCCTGCCATAGAACAAACTACATCTTTTCCATCAATCGCATTCTGAGTAATAAGTAAATGTGTTAATTGCTCAGGATCACAGTAAACCACAAATAGATCCGGTTCGAAATTGCACTTGTTTAAAGGTGCGGACAAGATTCCTTTATATAGCCCTGTATCCAGGCGCGGCAAGGTATTTCGAGCCCAATGTCTTGCTGCGTCTCTGTTCATAATGGATGCTGGGAAGCGATTTTCACCCTCGAGAAATTGTTCCGGAGGCTCTGCAAGACCGAAACCCACAACCGGTTCAAAGCACCACATATCTTCTTTCAGCATAGCAACATGCTTTCCTTCCCAGCGTGTTATTGCGAATCCTTGACAGAGATCCATATGCAAGCCCAAATCTCTCAGTGGGCGAAGTGTCCCTTCGGGAATATCACTGGTATCCTTTATCATCTTGACCGCAAAAGGATAGGCTCGGAGGCGAGCCATCCTAAACAGATCCTCTGCATTTTTATGTGTCTTTTTTAGATCCATTTTTACTCCTGTTCTTCGGTATATCTCAAACTGACTCCAGGTCGAAATCAGTTTCTTTGGCCGTAGCTTGTTTGTCAAGTAGAATTTGGCATGAAGCGATACCGCAAAGCCTTTTTTTAAAAAAATGATTTGGCTTGTCTTTATTCTTTATTTTGTTACAATGCATTCGCCCCTTGCGACAAGAAACACAGTAAAAACAAAAAAAGCCGAATGGCCGAATGATAGAGGAACTTTATGAAAGCATTGGTAAAATACAATAAAGGGCCCAAGAACATGGAAATCCGACAGATTGCCGAACCCCACCCCGGACAGGGTCAAGTTAAGATCGCCGTCAAGGCGACCGGCATCTGTGGCTCAGATTTACATATTTATCACGATGATATTGTAATTGCCGTAAACCCGCCTGTGATCACCGGCCACGAATTCTCTGGTGTTGTAGCCGAGCTCGGAAAAGGCGTGGAGAAATGGAACATCGGGGATCGGGTCGTTTCGGAGCTGGGATTCGAAATTTGCGGAAGCTGCTATAACTGCCTTGCAGGATTTCCCAACCTCTGCAGTAACCGAAAAAGCATAGGCTACTGGTACGATGGGGCGTTCACCAATTATACGGTGGTTCCTGCCGAAGGACTACACTCTCTGCCGGAGAATGTCTCTTTCGAAGAGGGCGCTCTTACCGAACCCCTTGCCTGTGTTGTGCACGGGGTGCTGGAGCTGACGCATATCACTGTAGGGGATATCGTTCTGATCTCTGGTCCGGGAGCAATCGGATTAATGACGCTGCAAACGGCGAAAGCACAAGGAGCAAAAACCGTGGTAAGTGGAGTATCGGCCGATGAAAATCGACTGAGCGTGGCAAGAGAGCTTGGAGCAAATTATATAGTGAATGTGGAAAAAGAGGATATCTTGGAAAGAGTATCCAGTCTGACAGATGATCGAGGTGCTGATGTGGTATTGGAGTGTTCTGGAAACGAAAAAGCCGTGGATACAGGGTTTCTCGCGATTCGTAAGCGCGGTCAGTACACACAACTTGGTCTATTTGGGAAGCCAATATCAATAGATTTTGAGAAAGTGGTTTCCAAGGAGATAAAAGTGACAGGTTCCTTCGGCCAGCGGCGCTCGGCCTGGAACAAGGCGCTGGAATTGATGGCGGAGGAAAAGGTGCGCTTGGGACCCCTCATTTCGGATGTTCTTCCTCTTTCGAATTGGAAGCAGGCTTTCGATCTTTTCGAAAGAAAGAAGGGAATAAAGATCGTCCTGACTCCGGAGGATTGATTTCAAACAATGCCGCATAATTTCTTGCTCAACTCAATATAAAGATACACGGTTTCACGATCCAAGTGTGAAGTGATCCCGCCTAGATGCAAAATAAATCCTCCTCCTTTCTTACCTGTTGTAATCCGTTCTCTAATCAGCTCATCCAACGATTTTCTGTCCATGCCCAGTATGGATCTGCGGGTTGTTGCGAGAAATGTCATTTCTTTTCCGTATTTCTGCTTAAGCTCAGCAAGATACATCGAATCCTCCGGGTCCAATGGATTCAGTATATCAATACCAGCGTCCACGAGGAGGGGCAAAAATTTATTTATGTTTCCATGGCTGTGCATATGACAAATAGCGCCGTAGCTGTGGCATAGTGCAGCCAGTCTTCGATGCCACGGAAAGAAAAACTCCCGGTAAGTATCAGGGGAAATCAGTGGACCGTTTCTGTCCCCCAGGTCATCTGCAAAAAAAATGCTGTCCACGCCTAGCTTCAGGTAATTCTCTGCTGCCTGAAGATTCATCGCACCGAGTAAATCAACCATTTTTTTTATAAAGCCTTTGTTGTCCAGAAGACCAATTAAAAAATCCACAACGTAGTAATATCTATACCATACCCCGCTGAAAAAGCCGTAGATCTCGGCACTCGTGAAGTATCCTTTTTTCTTGAAAAAAGTGACGCTTTCTTCCACGCCCTTGTATCGCTGCGGATCATTTACATCCACCGAGGATATCTTCTCAAGATCGCTCTCTTCTTCGACCGGATAGCTTATGTATTCACGTATAAAAGGGTTCTTATGCAGTTTCCATCTGCTCCCTGTTTCGAATTCAATGACTACGAAATCATCAGTGTTTTCTATCTCCTTCGTTCTCAGATATCCGGCTCCGACATTGCTCGGCGAGCTCTGAACCCGCATTAGATTGTGTGCTTCCTGCACCCACTTCGACTCATGCAAATGATGTGGGGTTACATCAATAATTGCATTCCCCAAGAAACTCATACGCTCAGCGCTTGCCTGCCGCCAGTCAGATATCTCCGGATAGTTCGGCATAAACATCCGGAATGCAGTAAGATCGAGAAACTCTACCTCTATCGGAACGATATCCGTCTCCTGGTGGTTAAGAGCTCTATATATGAGATCTCTGTTGGTCATACAGCATTTCCAATGCGTACGATGACTTTCATTACCTGATCCTTTTTTTTCTCAATATATTTGTAGGCTTCCAGATACCGTTCGAAAGTAAAGCTGTCCGAGATTAACAATTCTGTGTTAATTCCCTTGGATTCAAGCATTTTAATTGCTTGCTCAAAATCACTTTGTTGGTACATGTGGGTGCCGATGAGCCGCAGCTCCTTTCTCTGCAAAAAACCAAGATTCACCCTCGGTTCTACGCCGAATACACCAACAACAACTATATCGGTACCTTTCCGGGCGCTCCGAACGGCTTGGGTAATTGTATCACCGAGTCCAACACATTCAAAAATTGCATCCGCTTTGTTCTTTCCAAATGAACGGAGTATTTCTTGATCAAGATCTTGCTTTATCGGGTTGATACAGTATTGAATTCCGCTTTTTCTTGCAATCTCAAGCCGATAGTTACTTACATCAGTGATCATTACTGAAAGCGCTCCCAGCGCCATAGATGTTTGAGCTACCAGATTACCGATCGGACCGGCTCCCAGCACGAGTATCTTTTTCCCTGAGATTTCATCCGTTCGACTCGCAGCGTGTGCCGCCACGGCAAGAGGCTCTACCATCGCTCCCTGATCAAAACTTGCCTCGTTCGGCAATCTCAGGACCTTCGCTGCATCAATAACAATGTATTCACTTGCACACCCCGGCGCCTGAAAACCCATTACTTTCAAATTTTCACAGATATGATACTTTCCATGCGTGCACGTATAGCACTTCCCACACACTATTTGGGGCTGAATCGTTACCTTTTGGCCTAAAGAGAACCCGTCGACATCAACTCCTATTTCAGCCACCTTAGCTGAGACTTCGTGCCCTTGAATAAAAGGAAATTTTACATGCCTATGCTCGCCGTGAAACGCATGGATATCAGAACCACAAATCCCGAGACTTATAATCTGAAGAAGCAACTGCCCGCGCTCCGGTTGCGGGATAGGCACTTCATGGAATTCAATTCTACCGGGCGCAACCAATACTGCTTGTTTCATTTACCACCCATTTGCTATTTTAGGGAATTAGTACAGCTTTTGCTAAAGAGAGGTTATCCATGCTCTTAAAAGCCTCGTGCCATTCACTCATAGTGAATGTCTTGAACATCGGGCTTCGATCGAGTTTCTTTTTCGCAGCCAGGGATAGTACCCGTTCCCAGGTAGTCCAGGTATGGCTGAAAGAACCCTGCATGGTGGCGGCCTTGGCAACTAGTGTATCAATACTGCCCTCAAAAGGATTCGGATCCCAACCTATCTTGGTTATTTGACCATTTGGCCTAACGATCTTTAAACTGAGATCTATTGTGGCTGCGAGTCCGACGGCATCGACGACCAGATCTGCTCCATGGCCGTCGACGTACTTTTTCACCAATTCTACTGCGTCCTCTCGATCAGAATAGACAAGCTGATCTGCGCCAAAAGAGCTTGAAATTTTCATTCGTACTTCATCTTTCGAAAGACCGACCATAATAGTTTTTAAGGGCGAGGAAAGCTTCACCATTTGCAGGGCCATTAATCCGATCGTTCCCGGTCCAATGACCACAACAAAATCACCCGGAACGACCTTGGACTTCACATATACGGCATTGAAGGCCACCGCAGAGGGCTCGGTAAGGGCTGCTTCAACAAATGTTAGCTCTTCAGGTATCCTATGCAGGATACCCTCGCGTACAACCATATATTCCGCCATCGAGCCATCATATAGAGCGCCATAACCCTTGCGCTCGGGACAGAGATTGTAATTTCCCGTTCGACAATACACACACCTTCCACAAATTTCTGCAGCTGTTTCGCCTGTAACACGATCCCCCGCATGCCAGAGAGTCACACCTGGACCAACCTCCACTATCGATCCGGCGTATTCATGGCCCATCGTCAAGGGACGTTTCATTTGCCAGCTGACCGGCCCCTTCCAAATATGAATATCACTGCCGCACACTCCCGTAGCTTCGACTTTTATAAGTACTTGTCCCGGTCCGGGTACCGGAGAGTCTACTTCCCGCAGCTCGACACTTCCCGGTTTTTCATCGTAATTAACTAACGCTTTCAATGTGAAAACTCCTTCTCGCCACAAATGCACCCTCTTTTTTTGTGATATAAATATTCACTTTCACTTTTGCGAATATTATTTTATTTTAAAATATTTCTAATACATTTTCGCAAAAATATCAACAAAATTGGCGATTTTTTCTATTGTTTATTTTAATAATTTACTATAATACTAAGGGGATATAGAAATTCCATCGACGACAGGAAAGATTAGCACATGGAGATGCATACTTTACGTTTTCTAAAAAAACGTAACGTTCTTGCGGTCCTTAACGCCATAAATCAAGAGAAAAAGCTATCCAGAGCACAACTGGCCAGGCATACTAATCTAACACCGGCAACAATATCAAACATTGTTTCCAAATTGGAAAAGGCAAAAATCGTACGCCTGATAGGCCCTTCGGAATCTCGCCGAGGCAGACGACCAGTGATGCTTCAATTCAATCCAAATGCTTTTTACCTAGCCGGTCTCGATTTTGGATTATCAAAAGCAATAGCCGTGATTATTGACTTGCACGGAAATGTTCTTCAGAAAGAACATATCCCTCTATCGAAAAAAATTTCTCGCGAATCGGTTGTGCAAATTCTAGTTGATCTCGTGGAGCGTATTCGGACCTCCAACCCGCAGATAGGTGACAAAATCAAAGGTATTGGTATCTCTTATCCCGGGTTGGTAGATACTGAGAGCGGTACAGGACTCGTAGCACCCAACTGGCCTGAACTGAACAATCTTCCGCTTGTAAGGATTCTCCAAGAAAAACTAAACCTGTTTGTATGTATCGAGAATGACGGAGCCTGCATGACCCTTGGTCAAGCTCGTTTTGGCGTTGGCCTGGGATCGAAGAACATATTGGGAATTATACTCGGGCGTGGAATCGGTGCAGGTATAATAATAAATGGTGGAATTTACCATGGTTTGAGCTCCACTGCCGGTGAGTTTGGCCATTTAACAGTAATCCCAAACGGCCCAACCTGCGGTTGTGGTAATCAGGGTTGCTTGGAAGTAGTGGCTAGCGGTGAAGCCATCGCCTCATCTGCTGTTCGATTGATACAATCTGGACGGGCGGCGATGATCCAGGACAAAATCGATGGTAAACTCGATAATATATCCGCCAAAATTGTTGCGGAGGCCGCGGCAGAAGGGGATGTACTGGCAAAAGAACTAATGATGCAAGCAGCAAACTATATCGGTATTGCCTTAGCCGACGTTATCAATATCCTCAATCCAGAACTGGTCATTTTCGCCGGTGGGTTGTCAGCGTCCGGCAAATATTTTCTGGATTCGATTAAAGAAACAGCTCGCAAGAGGGCTTACACTTTCGGCGTTTTTCGGCAGCCGAAATTCAGCCTAGCTGAATTTGGAGAAAACGCCAACTGTATAGGAGCTGCCGCGCTTGTACTAGAAAATATGCTGGATGTGGCTTTCCAGGGTACATGGGGCCTGCCTCTCTCCAGTAAAACCGTATCACAAAAACAGATAACCTGATGAAAGGGAGAATAATGAAAATTGCTGTAATAAGTGAAACAAGTACAGCGGACAAAAACTGTCATATTATTTCAGCGCTGAACGACAGAGATCACGAAATCATAAATTTAGGAATGAAGGAAAAAGGATCAGCACCAGAACTAGATTACATCCAAGCAGGGATACTCGCCGGATTAGTACTGAATCTAAAACGAGCCGACTACGTAGTGGGCGGCTGTTCTACTGGTCAGGGTTCCCTAAATGTGGCCCTACAGTTTCCCAATGTTATATGTGGACAGATTCGCAGTCCTCTGAATGCATGGTTGTTCAGTCAAATCAACGGAGGAAACTGCATCTCTTTGACCCTGAATCAGGATTATGGTTGGGGCGGGGACGTCAATTTAGGATTCATTTTCGATCGACTCTTTGGAGTGGAGTGGGGTGCTGGATACCCTGCGCATAGAAAAGAGTTCCAAAAAAAAGGCAGAGAAACGGTAGAAAACCTATCCAAAGCGATTCATCCTCCCCTTATCCAAATACTGCGTTCAATGCCGAATGACCTCCTGGTACCAATCCTTAATTTCCCTGGAGTGAAACAGATGCTTGATATTTCTTCAATCCCTGACAATGATGTGAAGAAGTTCTTCGAAGACCTACTCTCATAGCCTTTGCCATTTTTTTCAAGAGAGAAACCGAGAAAACACCAGTGTGAGAATTGCAAGAGTAGAGGGAAGGAGTAGCTGAATGAAAAACAACTTGGACAAAGCAGGTCTACAAATACTGGAACAGAAAGCCGCCCAGATCCGGTGGGAGCTGCTTCAGATGTTCTCTCATGGCAAAGCACATCATTTTGGCGGTTCGTTGTCTTGCGTAGAATTAGTGACCGCTCTTTACTTCTACAAAATGAATTATACGATTGACAACTGCACAAGTCCTGATCGCGATAGATTCATCATGAGTAAAGGACATTCGGTTCCGACACAGTACGTAACTTTGGCCTTGCTGGGGATCATCCCAATCGAGGAACTGCCAACTATAAAGCAAATAGGTACAAGGCTGCAGGGACATCCGGATATTAAAAAACTGCCCTGGCTTGAAGCACCTACCGGGTCTCTAGGACAGGGGTTGTCGTACGCAAACGGTATAGCTTTGGCTGCGAGGTTGGATGGATTGAGATTCAATATTTTTCTGATCCTTGGTGACGGCGAGCTTCAAGAGGGCCAAATATGGGAAGCTGCCATGACAACTAGCCATTACCGGTTAACAAATGTTTGTGTCATTGTGGATCGCAACAAGTTCCAAAGCCAAGGTGAAGTAGATTGCATGATGGGTATCGAACCGTTACTGGAAAAACTATCTGCATTTGGATGGCGGCCGATTCATGTGAATGGCCATAACTTTGCCGAAATTTGTCAAGCACTGGATCTGGTAAACGGTATGCAAGACCGGCCTATTGCGATTGTCGCTGACACGTTAAAAGGCAAGGGAATAAGCTTTATGGAGAATACCTTCAAGTACCACAACTTCAATCTTCCGATAGATCAATACAAGCAGGCCGAAAAAGAAATCAAAGAGAAGCTATCGTCGTTCGACAGGAGTTAGGAGGACAGGCGTGGCCGATAATAACAAGGAAGCAACACGAGACCGTTACGGAGTAACCCTGGCGGAATTGGCCAGAGAAGACAGGAATGTAGTGGCCATGGACTGCGATCTAGGCCGCTCTACACGATCGTACAACATTGCAGGGGTTGATCCCAACCGTTTTATAGAGATGGGAATTGCCGAGCAGGATATGATCTCGACAGCCGCCGGTATGGCGCGCTGCGGCAAGATAGTATTTGTCAATTCTTTCGCTATATTCATTACAGGTCGAGCATTCGATCAGATACGGCAACAGATAGCCCTCCCATCCTCAAATGTCAAATTATGTGGATCAAGTGCTGGTTTAACCCAGGGCCCGGATGGTGCGACTCATCAATCTCTACTAGATGTGGCGTTGATGCGTATGCTTCCCAATATGACAGTTGCGATCCCGGCGGATGGCAATCAGACAGAACAAATCATCCGCACTGCATACCGCATGCAGGGCCCGATTTACATCCGGCTATCTCGGTATGCCACACCAAGTGTAATCAACGACAACATTTCCTTTGAGCTTGGCAAAGCTCAGGTCATCAGAGAAGGCAATGCAATCGCCTTTGCTACATATGGACCTGTTCTCAGTAACGTACTGGCTGCCGCAGATGAATTACAGAAACAGGGTATAGAAGCCGGTTTGGTCAATTTCCACACGATCAAACCCATAGACGTCAACTTTGTTGAATCGATGGCTGAAAAATACAGGTATATCTTCAGCGTCGAAGAACACAGTATCTATGGAGGTCTCGGAAGCGCTTTGGCCGAAATAATGGCTGGAATGCAAGGATCATCAAAAACAGCCACCCTGCTGCGAATCGGCGTTCAAGATACGTTCGGTGAATCGGGGACAGCGGACGAGCTTCTCAAAAAACACGGGCTGGATTCAGGAGGTATCATGCATTCAGTACAGCAATATGTCGGCGAAAAAGGAGAGCGTATATGAAGGCACTCGTCTATCATGAACCGAAGCGGCTTCAATGGGAAGATGTTCCAGAGCCACGAGTCAAGGATGATCAATTGCTCGTGTCTATGCGGGCTGTAGGCATCTGTGGATCCGACTTACACGGGTATCTGGGAATCACAGGCAGGAGAATCCCTCCAATGATCATGGGTCATGAGTTTTCTGGTGTCGTGATGGAAACTGGTAAAAAAGTTACTCGTTTTTCTGTTGGAGATAGGATCTGTGTACAACCTATTCAATTTTGTGGAACTTGCGAGTTCTGTAAGGCCGGACTCCAGAACATATGCCCAAACAAAATGATCCTTGGTGTCATGGATATCAACGGCGCCATGGCGGAAATGGTAGCCGTGAACGAAACTAATGCGTTTCCACTTCCAGACAATGTATCCTTCGTGGCGGGAAGTATGGTGGAACCGTTTTCCGTTGCCCACTCAGCAATTAAACAAGCACCATCACTTGAGAATATGGATGTTGCAATAATTGGAATGGGTACTATCGGCCTTTGTATTTTGCAGTTTGTCAAAATGAACGGTGCGAAAAAAATATATGTTTCCGACATGAGTGAAAAGAGGCTCGACACCGCTGCTACATTTGGAGCAGATGTACTCATAAATCCCAAGAAGGGGGATGCCAGCGAAAAGGTATTACGGCAGTCGGGACAGAGAGGAGTCGACATCTGCTTCGAGGCCGTAGGTGAGTCTGTGACAGCCAGACAAAGCATCGAAATGACAAAAATCAAAGGCCACGTTATTTGGGTTGGCAACTCGGCAAGGGAAATTGAAATTGACATGCAGAAAGTAGTTACCACCGAGTTGAATATCCAGGGTATATATGGATTCACAAGTGAAACGTTCAAAGAGACTTTGAGTATAATCAACAGAGGATTGCTCCTCCCACAAAAAATCGTAAGCATTGAGGAACATGTATCCAATGGTGCCGAAGTCTTTGAAACAATGCTGTCTGGAAAAGACAGATACATAAAAGCAATATTGACAAATAAATAATCATTGTTACAGGAGCAGTAAATGAATCAGGAATCCATAGATGCTGTTGCTCTCAGTGTCAGAACGTTGAGTATAGATGCAATTCAAAAGGCGAACTCCGGACACCCAGGGCTTCCTCTCGGATGCGCAGAGTTAGGTGCTGTTCTATTCGGAGAAATACTCTCTCACTACCCTCCAGATCCAAAAGTGGATCAATCGTGACCGCTTCGTGCTTTCTGCCGGCCACGGATCGATGCTGCTCTATTCCTTACTGCATCTTTGTGGATATGACCTTTCACTGGAGGATATCAAAAGTTTCAGGCAGTTGGGCTCAAAAACACCAGGACATCCCGAGGTTGGCCACACACCAGGTGTAGAAACAACCACCGGTCCACTGGGCCAGGGATTTGCCAATGCAGTTGGTATGGCACTGGCGGAAAAGATGCTCGCGGCCCGTTTTAACACAAAGGCTAATCCTATTATCGATCACTATACCTATGTTCTCGCCAGTGACGGCGATATCATGGAAGGCGTCTGTTATGAAGCGGCTTCCTTGGGCGGGCATCTTGGATTAGGGAAGCTTATCGTATTCTACGATTCTAACCGTATTACGATTGATGGAAAAACGGATCTCACTTTCTCCGAGGATGTAGCAAAACGCTTCGAGGCCTGCAATTGGCAGACTCTATCCGGAGATGCTTATGATCTTAGAGCAATCATAGACCTCGTTGAAAAAGCCCAAAAGGAAAATACCAAACCCTCTCTCATTATTCTTGAATCAGAAATCGGCAGAGGCTCTCCCTCGTTTGTCGGTACTCACAAAGTCCATGGGTCACCCCTCGGCAACGAGGAGATAAAGCTTGTAAGAAAAAAACTGGGTGTTCCAGATGCACAGGATTTCTATATTGCGCCCGAAGCGCAAATCTATTTTCAGGAAAAATTTAAAGGCTTGTGGAAAGAAAAATATGAAAAATGGAAAAGAGATTTCATCGTATGGGAAAAAGAAAATCCAAAGCTAG
>Ga0307379_10012196_pt1 | contig 11213 bp, 6 predicted proteins | sample UN2MG_FD_202237 | JGI IMG/M metagenome (GOLD analysis project Ga0307379, IMG submission 202237) | Soil microbial communities from Risofladan, Vaasa, Finland - UN-2 | ecosystem: Environmental > Terrestrial > Soil > Coastal area > Acid sulfate soil | place: Finland: Risofladan, Vaasa | collected... | reverse complement strand
CCCGGAGGACAACCAGACCATGAGGTCGGACCTGCAGCAATCGACGGCATCGGACCTCTCCGCGACGGGGGCCACACACGGGAAGGCGGCACGGAGCCAGCGGCCGCGTTCATCGTTCGGCGAGTGGGTACCGCGGCCCGACCGGGCCGATCCGGTCGAGATCCTCGAACTGCAAGCCCGTACGAGGGTGCCCGAGTTGGTTCCCATCCGCTACGGGCGGATGATCGCCTCGCCGTTCACCTTCTTCCGCGGGGCTGCGGCGATCATGGCCGCCGACATCGGAGTCGGGCCGTCCACGGGTCTCCGGGTCCAATTGTGTGGCGACGCCCACCTGTCGAACTTCGGTGGCTTCGCCGCACCCGACCGACGGCTCGTGTTCGGCATGAACGACTTCGACGAGACCCACCCCGGCCCGTTCGAGTGGGACCTGCAGCGTCTGGCGGCAAGCTTCGAGATCGCCGGGCGGGACCTCGGCTTGAACGACAAGCAGCGCACGGCAACGGTGCAGCGGGTCGTGAAGACCTACGGGCGCACGATGCGGGACTTCGCGTCGTCGACACCTCTCGACGTCTGGTACTCCCGACTCGATCTCGACGGTCTGGTCGCAATGATCGGGCCGGAAGTGGGGCAGAAGGTCATCAAGACGTTGCGTCGAAGAGCCGACAAGGCCCAGCGCAAGGATCGGTACCGGGCGCTCGACCGATTGACCGAGCGTGCTGGCGACGGCGGGCTTCGGTTCGTGAGCGATCCGCCGCTGCTGGTCCCGGCCGAGGAGCTCTTCGACGAATCGGGCGCGACTGAACTCCACGACACCGTCCAACGCGTCCTCTTGGACTACCGCGACACCCTGGACTTCAAGAACCGCCACCTCCTCGATCAGTACTCCTTCGTGCATCTCGCCCGGAAGGTCGTCGGAGTCGGGAGCGTGGGCACACGTGCGTGGGTCGTTCTGCTGGTCGGACGCGACCTGGGCGATCCACTGTTCCTCCAGGTCAAGCAGGCCGAACCTTCGGTGCTCGAGCCGTACGCAGAGCCGTCCGCCTTCGCCAGCAACGGCGAACGAGTGGTCGCCGGCCAGAGCCTGGTGCAGGCAGCCAGCGACATCTTCCTCGGATGGAACGTCGTCACCGGTCCTGACGGTGTCACACGTGACTACTACCTCAGACAGCTCTGGGACTGGAAGGCATCGGCCGACATCGGGGCGATGAGTCCGACCGTGCTCGACGCCTACGCGCTGATCTGCGGGTGGACGCTTGCGCGGTCGCACGCTCGGACGGGCGATCGCGTGGCGCTCGCGGCGTACCTGGGCAAGAGCGACAGCTTGGCCGTGGCACTCTCGGAGTTCGCCACGGCGTATGCCGATCAGAACGAACGAGACCACGCCGCGCTCGTCGACGCGATCGCGGCAGGACGCGTCCAGGCACAGACCGACATCTGACTTCCGGAACGTTCCGCGAACCGCAGTACTCGGGCGACGAATCGACGAAGTGACCGTCGGCTCATCCGGCAGCGCCGGCGGCGACGCCCTGGTGCGACCGGTGGGCGTGAAGTGCCTTCTCCGCCTCGTGGTCGAGTGGCATCAAGTCGAACACGACCGTCTTCACGGTTCCCGTGAAAGCGTACGGCGCTTTGTCCTCGTAATCGAGGTCGACGACGCCGCCGTTGTCGCGTCCCATGTCCATGGCCGCGTACGTGGTGTACAGCATCGCAACCGTGTGTGGCATCTCGCCGCCGCCGATCTGGCGATCGCCGACCCAGAGGGAGACCTGTCCGCTGGTCCCCGGCTTGGGCTCGTCGGCTTCGAACAGCATCTTCACGGAGATGTCGCCAGTGGGGAGCGGTTCGGTCGACACCTGCCTGTACGTCTCGACGCCGAGGTACTGGTAGGTGTGGATCAGGTGGCCCCGTTCGTCGACCCAGAGGGAGAACCCGCCGATGAAGTCGGCGAACGCGCACAGCACGCCCTCCGCGCCACCCTCGGGCACGTGCAGATCAGCCTCGATCGCGTAGGACCTGCCATAGATCCGGGGGAGCAAGGTGGTCGAGACGTTCTGCACGTCGCCGTAGTAGGTGTATCGAGTGACCGTCGGCATGGGCGGCAGGTTGCCGAAGAACACCGACAGACCGCCGAGCAGGGGCAGCACCTTGTTGCGCTCGGCCTCCTGCCAGAACACCTCTTGCAGCTCGGCCAGCTTCTCCGGGTTCTCGGCTGCCAGGTCGCGTGACTGGCTGAAGTCATCAGGGAGGTAGTACAGCTCCCACACGTCCTGACTCATGTCGTATGGCGAGAAGCGCTGCAACGTCTCGGGCGAGAAGTCCCACGGGGCCTTGTCGAGCCGGGTGCATGCCCACCAGCCGTCTTGGTAGATGGCACGGCTGCCGTACATCTCGAAGTACTGCAGGGTGTGGCGTTCGTCGGCCTCGGCATCGTCGAACGTGTAGGCGAAGCTCGTGCCATCCATCGGCTCCTGTGCGACCCCGTCGACCGAGGTCGGCTCGGGGATACCGATCAAGTCGAGCAACGTCGGCGCGACGTCGATGCAGTGGGTGAACTGCGTGCGCAGATCTCCCCCGGCTGCGATCCGCCCAGGCCAGGCGACAACCATCGGATCGCGGTCACCGCCGAGGTGACTGGCCATCTGCTTCCCCCACGGGAACGGGGTGTTGTTGGCGTGAGCCCAGGCGGCCGCGAAGTGGGGTGCGGTGTGCTCGCCCCCCAACTCCTCGATGCCCCCGTACTTCTCGATGAGGGCGAGCTGCTCGTCGGTCTCGAACACCAGGCCATTGAAGAAGGTCGTCTCGTTGAACGAGCCCGTGATGGTGCCTTCCATGCTGGCGCCGTTGTCGCCCCAGATGTAGATGATCACGGTGTTGTCCAACTCGCCCATCTCCTCGACCGAGTCGAGAAGCCGCCCGACGTTCCAGTCGGCGTTCTCCGAGTATCCGGCGAACACCTCCATCTGTCGGGCGTACAGCCGCCTCTCGGCCTCGCTCAGCGAATCCCATGCCGGGAAGAGCTCGGGGCGCTCGGAGAGCTCGGTGTCCTCCGGGACGACCCCGAGACGCTTCTGACGCTCGAGGGTCTTCTCGCGGTAGGCGTCCCAGCCGTCGTCGAACTGGCCCTTGTACTTGTCGGCCCACTCCTTGCCGACGTGGTGCGGGGCATGGCTGCAGCCCGTGGAGTAGTACATGAACCACGGCTTCGTGGCGTCGTGCGCGCGGATCGCGTGCAGCCACTCGACCGACTTGTCGGTGATGTCGTCGGGGAAATAGTAGAGCTTGCCGTCCTCGCCCTCAGGAACGCCGACCACCGAGTTGTCCTGGGTGATGACCGGGTCGTACTGGCCGGCCGCGCCCGTGAGGAACCCCCACCAATGGTCGAAGCCCCAGCCCAGCGGCCAATGGTCGAACGGGCCGGCTGGGCCCATCTCGCGACCCGGCGTCATGTGCCACTTGCCGAAGCCGCCGGTCATGTAGCCGTTTTCCTTCAGGATCCGGGGCAGCGCCGTGCAACTCCGCGGGCGCGTGCCCGTGTAGCCGGGGAACGGTCCGGGAAACTCGGCGATGCCACCCATGCCGACGCGGTGGTGATTGCGTCCCGTCAGGAGCGCGGCGCGGGTGGGCGAACACACCGCAGTGACGTGGAAGCGGTTGTAGGTGAGCCCCATCTCCTGAACCCGGGTGAGGGTCGGGGTCTTGATCGCCCCACCGAAGGTGTCCGGTCCTCCGAAGCCGGCGTCGTCGATCAGCACGATCAGGACGTTCGGGGCGCCCTCGGGCGCCTTGTGGCCGGCGACGATCGTCCAATCATCGACCGAATCCTGGATCGTCCGACCGATCGAACCACCGAAGGCCCGATCAGGGAGCGGCAGTTCCGTGCGATCGGGGTCGAACTTGCCGGCTGCTTCACCGAGCGCGTCCTTCAAGCCGCTGAGGCCTTTGCCCTCGATGGCGGCCACCGACTTGGCGGGCGAACCGGCCAGGGCCTGCTCGGCCAGCAGACGATCATCGACGTCGATGATGGTCACGACCGCGGCCATACCAGGCTTCAAGTTCTCCCCGAACCCCTCCTCGAGACCGCTCTCGAGTTTGTGCTTTGCGAATTGGCCCACGATCCCCCCGGCGGCTGCGCCGACGGCGACGGACGCGAGCAGCGGCGGGGCCGCAAGACCGACGAGCACGCCGACCCCTCCACCCCAGCCCATCCCCCGTCGCCCGAGATGATCGCCGGTGTCGCTGACGAGGACCTCGCCCGACTCGTCCTTCTCGATGAGGATGGCGCCCTCGCTCCGGACTTCCTTGGCCTCGATCCGTCGGACCAACTCGTCGAAATCCTCCTTCGCCCCAGCGCGAGCTGGGTAGGCAGCCACCACGACTTCATGGGTATCCATGACGCATCCTCCCGTCTTTCTCGATTGATCGCCTGCTCGACGGCACAGGGAACCTGCGACGCGACGAACGTGGCACTCACTCGATTCTGAGCGGTTGCGGGAACGACCGAACCCACCAAAATGGGTGATTTGCCTGACCACTTGGGGCCGATCGGCCGGCCGAGAGACAGGACCGGTGGCCATGCGGCGTCGTCGCGAGCGCCGTGAGGCCGAGCGGGACGACCGCCACGATCCCGAACCGTTTGGTTCGAGACGACGGATCCGGCCCGCTCGGCTGCTCGGAATCGTCCGACAAGCGGCCTCAGGCCAGGAGCTTTGCCTTCTGGTCGGCGAACTCGGCCTCCGTCAGCACGCCGCTGTCGCGGAGCTCCGCGAGCTTCGCGATCTCGTCGGCGGATCCGCCAGTGCCGGCCGCCTGTTGCACGTACGAGCGGAATTCGGCCTCGTTCGAACGGGCAGCGTCGACATCACGCTGCGCCATGGAGTGGCCGCGGGCGATCAAGTAGACGAACACCCCGAGAAAGGGCGCGAACAGCACGAAGATCGACCACAGGCCCTTGGACCAGCCACCGAGGTCGTGGCTCCGGAAGATGTCGGCAAAGACCCGGAACAGCAGCATGATCCAGGCGAACCACAGAAAGAAGATGAACATGGTCCAGAAGAGACCGAGAATCGGGTAGTCGTAGGCCAGCAAGGTGGATCTCCTTCAGATCAATGGTCGTCGGACCAGAGTCGAGCCGACCGACCAAGCGTAGGGCACCGTCGGTCTGCGAGCATCAGCCACTCTGGGCGATCCGGACCGACCCGGTGTCAACGAGGCCCGCGAACGACCTCCGTGGTCACCTCACCGAATCCGACCGCTGCCCGCCCCGGGGTGTCGACCGCGGTTGATCGATTCAGCGCCGATCGCGTCGGCCCTCGCGCCGACCCTGACGGCGGTTACGCCGTGGGAGACTCACCGCTTGACCTCGCCGATCCCGCCCACCGCCATCGCCGCGACAGCTCCGACATCACGATCTACTTTCCGGCTCCTCGCGAAGTGCATCGATGCCACGAACCGAGAGGCCGACACCCTCCGTCATGCTCTCCTCGCGCAGTGGGCCGAGCACGGCGGCACTGACGAACTCGTGGACCGACTCCGATCGTTGGATCGCTCGGACCCGGATGGAGTTCGCGGGGTCGAGGCGCGGCTCGCAGTCTGGTTCTCCTTCGCCGATCCCGGCGACGGTCGACTCGTCACCAAGGACGATCCGGTGCTGACCGAGCTCTCAGATCAGCTACGGAACCGTCTGGCCCGCACCACCCGTCCAGCGAAGGACTGACCGGAGAGTTGTCGTCGGAGTGTGGGGCGGACCGAGATCAGTCGCAGTCCCCACCGGCGACCTTCTCCAAGGCGTCCGCCGAACACGTTGCTCAGGCCGTCCGCGGCGGCGGCCCTCAGCCGAGGGGATGCTCTTCGAACCACTCCCAGGCGAGATCGGCCGCGACGACCTCGGAGGTGGCGGTGCCGAACTGGGCCTCGTCGAGGACCCCGGGCGGGTCACCCGGTCGCGGATGTCCTCGTCCGAGGATCGTGATGAGCGAGATGTCGGCGGTGCAGCCGCTGAAGTCTTCGCGTTGAACTTCGCCGCTGAGCGTCGTGAGCGCTGGTTCCGTATCGCAGCCCCGCTCGGCAGCCCAGGTCTCGACGAACCCTCTGTGCGTCGAGTATTCGGCGGTCGGGTCCGCGTCGCCGTGGACGTGGAGGAGCGGCACGTCGCGCGAGCGGTCGCAGGTCTCCTGCGAAGGCGCCAGGCCAGAGATCGTGACGACCGACGCCACCCGGTTCGGGAGCCGGCACGCCACGAGCGAGGCCATGGCTGCCCCGTTCGAGTGGCCGATCACGTGGATCAGGGTCGGGTCGATACACGCAGTCTCGGTCAGCTCGTCGATGAGCGTCTCGATGAAGCCGACCTCGTCGGGCGTCTCGGCGTCGGGGGTGGCCTCGGGCGAGGCGAACCAGGCGGTCTGACCGATCTCGAGCAGCGTCGCCTCGGGGAAGGCGACGACGAAACCCTCCGCCTCGGAGAGCTCGCCCCACCGATCGAGCTCGAGATGCAGGTCGATGCTCCCGCCGAAGAAGTGGAGGTCGATCACCAGCGGCGACGGAAGCTCCCGCGACTCGGGCACGACGACGGCGTAGTCGCGGGTCCGGCCGTCGGGTGCCTCCAGGGAGCTACGGGTGACGCCGACGTCCGGTCCGGTCGGACACGCCGGCGCCGTGTCCTCGTCGCTTTCGTTGTCATCGACCTGCGGGGTCCCCCCGTCGGCGGTCTCCTGGTCCGCTGTCACATCCTGAGCGGCATCGGACTCGGTCCCGTCCGACGAGCCGCCGCACGCTACGAGCAACAGCGCAGTCAGCGCGAGCACAGCCAGTGCGTGGTTCGCCTTGGAGGTTCCTTGCATCACTCACCTGCCTCCTGGTGGAAGATCCGCCCTGGATTCCGTCAGGATCCCTGAACACGACGACCATACTCACCGAGCGTCGCGCCTCGAGTGGCGATGGAGTACCCAAGCCGTCCTGTGCGCCGGGTGCCGCGTAGGTCTCGACTCCCCTCGGGTCCCAGAAGACCCAGCCAACCAACCGGTGCGAAGCCAGGGCGGCCCGGCGCGTCCGACGCCATCTTCGTCGGGTTGATCGCAGTACCGATCCGGGCGGCTGGGCGCGTTGGCGTCCACCCGCGTGGGTCAGTCTTGGTCGTCGGCGTTGGAGTCGGGCGGTGCAGGATCGTCGGCTGCCGCCCGCGTGGGGGTGGCGCGGACGCCGGTGATGGCGTGTCGTTTCATGTCGGTGATCTCGAGTGTCCAGCCCTCGTGGGTGACGCGGTCGCCGGGGGCATCGGGGATGCGGCCGAGCCGGTCGAGGATGAGCCCGGCCACGGTCGTGTAGGGGCCGCGCTCGACCGGCGGCAGGCCGATGTCGGGCAGGTCGTGGAGGGGGAACTGGCCCGGCAGCAGCACCGACCCGTCGTCCTGGCGGCGAACCGAGAGGACGTCACGGTCGGTCTCGTCGTAGATCTCGCCGACGAGCTCCTCGACGAGGTCTTCGACGGTGATGATCCCCGCAGTCGATCCGTGCTCGTCGACGACCAGCGCGATCTGGCAGCGGGCGACCTGCATCTCGTGGAGGACGTCGAGGACGTCGGCGGTCTTGGGAAAGGCCTGGATGTCGATGACGACCCGGCGGACGGGGGAGTCGCCGAGGCCGATGAGGTCGCGCAGGTGGACGAAGCCGATGACGTCGTCGGGATCGGCGTTTGCGACCGGAGCACGCGAGTGCCCGCTGGTGACGAGGACGGCGATGGCTTCGTCGGCCGGTTGGTCGGCCCCGACGAAGACGACGTCGCCGCGGGGCCGGAGCACCTGCTCGATCGTTCGCTCGGCGATCTCGAACGCGCCGTCGATGATCAGCTTCTGCTTGGAGGTGAAGGTCGTCTGGCCGGCGACCAGGTCTCGGATCTCCTCCTCGGTGACCGCCTCGCGGTCCCGGTGAGGATCGCCACCCATGAGCCGCACGGCCAGGTCGGTCGACCGCGACAGCGCCCAGACGACCGGGCGGGTGAGCACCGACACGAACGCCAGGGGCCGGGCGGCCAGCAGGCCCCATCGTTCGGCCCGCTGCATCGCGACCCGCTTCGGGGCGAGCTCGCCGAAGACGAGGGTCACATAGGCCAGCAGCAACGTGACCACCACGATGGCCACCGGCTCGGCCGCCCCGCCCAGGAACCCGAGTGGTGCCTCGAGCGGCTCGGCCAGCGAGACCGCCGCCGCCGCCGAGGCCAGGAACCCGGCGAGGGTGATGCCGATCTGGATGGTGGCCAGGAACCGATTCGGGTCGCGGGCGAGCTCGGCCAGGATCGCGCCGGTCTTCGACGCCCGCTCCAGTCGCTGCAACTGCCCCTCCCGTAGCGACACCAGCGCCAGTTCGGTGCCGGCGAAGGCCGCGTTCAACAGGACGAGGAATCCGACGAGCCCCAGCTGAGGCAACACATCTCGCACGTGACCACTTTCATGGGTCGGACGGCTGCATCTGGAATCGGCAGGTCATCGGGGTCGTGGACGGCGGACCGGCAGCCCCGGTTACGGTCGGTGCGTGGCGCAGGTGTTCCGCATCGCTCGCAACCCGGAGGAGGACCCGGCCCGGCACGCGCCTTCCCGTGGCACGCAGCGCTGCGGGCGTGCTGGAGATCGCGGTCGACACCTGAGAGCGATATGCGTGGAAGCTCGACAAGCAGCAGGCCACCACCACGGAAGGGGGCGCTGACCGTCGGCAACTATGCCGTCGAGGCGACCGATGGGCCTACCGGTTCCTCGAGCCGCCCTCGCCTACCACGACGAGACGACCGTCGAACTCTTGAAGCGAACTCGCAGCCCGGCGGACGGCTCCGGCCTCAGCGGGACCCTGACTGAGCGACTTGGTGGAGACGATGGGAATCGAACCCACGACCCCCTGCTTGCAAAGCAGGTGCTCTAGCCAACTGAGCTACGTCCCCGAGGGAACCGAGAGGGTAGTGCGCGGCACACCTCGATCGACACTCAGATCTGCGTCGACCCAGCGTTCGACTGCAGCGGCTGGCGGAACAGACCTGACGGCACCGGGGCACCCGCACGCACGAGCGCCAGGTGCCAGGAGGGTGACGAGCCGAGCGCCCAGCGCAGGCTCGACACGGTGAAGCGCCCGATCGGCACGCTGGCGGGTGGCGCTTCGAGGCCCACGGTCGCGCCGATCGAAGCTGGCAGGGTGGCCAGTGCTGCGTTGAACAGTGGCCGATACCCGAACTTCACCGCGAGCGGCAGTGGGGGGTTGCGGAGGAAGTCGACCGAGTGTCGTTGAGCCTCGGTTGCCGCGATCGCGGGGTGCTCGGCGATCCACGTCGCGAGTTCGGATGCCGTCGTCGGGAGGGGGTCGGCGTCGAGGAGACCACCGATCTGGGTCTGTTCCTCGACGAATCGATCGGCCTCGGATGCGGTGAGCTTGTGTCTCGCGTAGGTCTGGAACGCCACGAGGAACGAGTCGGTCAGGACGTTGTGGACCCAGGCCGCCATGGCGGGGTTGCCCGCGCTGTAGGCCTTCCCCCGCTCAGAACGACCACGAACCGGCCGATGCGCCATTCGCACCGTTGCCACGGCTGCTTCGACCTCGGGAAGTGCGCCATAGGTCGTCTCGGTGACGTACACCGACGTGCGCGACAGCCGGCCGAGCGGATCGTCGCGGTAGCGCGAGTGCTGTTCGACCCCCGCGACGACCTCGGCGTGTGCGGTCTGGACGAGCAGGGCACGGATGCCGCCGACGAAGGCCGCGGCATCCCCGATGACTCGCCAAGACACCGAGTCCGGCCCGAGAAGCCCGGGATCGCCTTCGTGGTCCATGGTGTGTTCGAGCGGCTGCGGACCGTGCGAGAACAACCCCGTCGTCGAGGCCACCACGCGATCCTTGAGACCGCTGATCATCCTGTCGCTGCCTTGTACGCGGCGAGCGCGGCATCGCGGGCCGCGGCGTGGTCGACGATCGGGAACGGGTACGTGTCGCCGAGCACGACGCCGGCCTCGACCAGATCGAGCGGGGCGGCGGCGCTGGGTTCGTGGATGGACGGGGCCGGCAGGGATGCGAGTTCGGGCACCCAGCGACGGACGTAGTCACCGGCCGGGTCGAACTTCCTCGACTGCGTCGTCGGGTTGAACACCCGGAAGTAGGGCGCGGCGTCGGGGCCCGTGCCGGCGACCCACTGCCAGTTGCCGGCGTTCTGGGCAACGTCGCCGTCGACCAGGTGGTGACGGAAGAAGCGTTCGCCCTTGCGCCAGTCGATGAGCAGATCCTTCACCAGGAAACTTCCGCACAACATGCGGACCCGGTTGTGCATCCAGCCGGTCTCGATGAGTTGGCGCATACCTGCGTCGACGATCGGGAACCCGGTGTGGCCCGTGCTCCAAGCCTCGAACTCGGAGGGGTCGTTGCGCCAGGAGATCTTGTCGTACTCGGACCGCACGGCGGCATGTGGCAGATCGGGCCTCACCGCCAGGGTGTGGGCGTACCAGTCACGCCAGGCGAGTTGGCGCGTGAACGCGGCGCGCCCCTTGGTGGAGGTGCCCACGACGTCGAGCACCGTGCGGGCCGAGAGTGTGCCGTACTTGAGGTCGGCCGACAGTTCCGACGTGCCGTCGACCGCCGGCAGATCGCGCGCTGCGGAGTAGTCGTCCACCCGGTCGAGCCAGCCCTGGAGCCGGTACCAGGCCGCTGCGGAGCCGGGTGCCTGGAACGGCTCGGCGCTCGGTACGGGCAGCGGATCGGAACGAAGCTCGCCGACCGTCGCCTCGCCGGGCTCGGGCCACGGCGACAACGAGGTCGCCGCCCAGGTCTTGTAGAAGGGCGTGAACACCTGCGAGACCGCACCGGCCTGGGTGAGCACCCTGCCCGGCTCGTGGACGTGGAGTCCGTGGAACACTCCGACCGGCACCTTGACCGAGCCGAAGGTGGCCGCGTCTCGAGCGACCGAGAACGGCGACACGTCGGCATTGACGTAGACCGCCGAGGCGCCGGCATCCTCGAGCGCGACGGGGAGGGCGTCGGTCGCTGGTCCGGTTCGGACGGTCAATCGCCCGCCACGACCCTGCAGCTCCTCGTCGAGCGCCGCGACGTGAGTGAGGAGTTGGTCACGACGCTTCGCACCCGCGGCATCGAGAAGGACCGGTTCGAGGACGAACAAGGCCACGACCTCGTCGTGGTTCGCCGTCGCCGCGGCCCACGCCGGGTTGTCGTCGAGACGAAGGTCGCGACGGAACCAG
>Ga0307379_10012195_pt1 | contig 11214 bp, 16 predicted proteins | sample UN2MG_FD_202237 | JGI IMG/M metagenome (GOLD analysis project Ga0307379, IMG submission 202237) | Soil microbial communities from Risofladan, Vaasa, Finland - UN-2 | ecosystem: Environmental > Terrestrial > Soil > Coastal area > Acid sulfate soil | place: Finland: Risofladan, Vaasa | collected... | reverse complement strand
TTTTTTAGTTGTGATATGTGTGGTGTTGATTGTCGGGTTGACTTATATTTAACTCCTGCCGGCGATGGTAATTACTATGTGTCATTGTCAAATGAGTGTCCGGTTAGAGGGGTTCAATTTACCATTACTCCGCCCGATGGTGTAAGCTATAGAACGACAAGACGCACGGCGGAGTTTTTCGCTCAGGCACATGAAACGAATGGGGTTGTTGTTCTTTTTTCCTTATCCGGTGACATGATTGCTCCAGGTAATGGCCCAATTTTAGAACTTATAATTGACCGGCCTTATGGTAGTTCTTACATGTCGGCTATAAAGATTTTTTATTAAGTAAAGGGGGTGATGTGATGGTTTTAGTGTTATATCGTGGTACAACTTGTTTGCGTACGATCTATAATGTCTTGAAGGTCAACCAGGATTCAATCAGTTGTATCATAGTTAAGAATTTGCAAGACAAGCAGATCAATTATAAGACGTACCATTTTATGAAAGATTATGAACGGTTCATAATTTCAGTCGATTAGTAAAACAAACATTTAACAAAAGGGGGTTTATTATGGGGTGGAAAGATACCGGCGACGCCGAACGATTTAATTTTGAAAGTAAGGGTGACGAACTAACCGGTCGTTTGATTGATATGAAACAGACAAGGGAGTATGATTCAAGAGTTTACACTTTAGCAGATGATAACGACGACACACATTATTTTTTCGGGTGTTTCGCTCTTGATCAAAGATTACCGGCGCTTATTGGCCGTCGGGTAAAGATCACTTACAAGGGCAAGGTGTCACACGCTAAAGGTAAAACAATCAGAGAGTTTGATATTTTGGTCTGGTCTGAATTTGACGATAGCGAACCGGACGACAAAAAGAATAAGTCAGGAGGTAAAAAAGGAAAGAAGGGATCATCTAAAACAGGTAAGGGTAAAGGTAAAGACGACGACGTACCCTTTTGATAAATAAGCAGGTATAGTCAAGCGTCAAAAAACCGGCGGTCATGTGTCAAATCTATGTCATTGACAAGGCCGCCGGTTTAATATATTAAACTTCCGGAGGTGATAACATGCCAACAAATCAAAAGTATTCGACACGTGTTCATTCAAGACGTCAATTAACCAGGGCCTCAGATAATGTACGGGCCGCATCGCTTGTTTTGTGCGAAATGACACCACGCTATAAAGAAGCGCTTCCGATGGTGTCCGAAGCGTGTAGCACACTGATTGAAATGTTATCAATGGCCGAAGAAATGATCCGTGATATAAGAGAGAATATCTAATGGCAATAAGTGTTAATCGGTATCTTGCCAGGGCTATTATGCCGGAAATGATACGTCAAGGTATGTCAAGAGTCGCCGGTTTAAGTCTCTTAAAGAGTGAAGGTATCGGTGTCAGGCGACAAGATTTTTTATCTGACTGGCGTGACTTTGCCGGTGTCGCCATGAAGCGTGATCCACTTCGGGCTATTCCGAAAAAATACCGGCCTACAGAGCAGACGATCCAACGAACGGACTTTCAACAGACTAAAAAGTTCTATTACAATTACAAGATTGAAGGTTATGACTTGATCACACAAGATCAAACAGAAACTTGGATCACGGTATCAACAGATGATATTTTAACGATGGAAGAAGCCGAAGCCGAAGCCGAACGACTAGCAAATTATTATAAGCTTGATATTGATATTGCCAGGATGATCATTGATGGGGTTACAGTCAGCAAGTAATAAAAGACAACGGTTTGCACATGTAATCAAACGTGCTACCGGCCACCGCTTACCACAACGGTTCATATTCTTTGACACCGAAACGGAAACCGTTAACGATCAAGGCAAGCAACGATTAAAATTAGTCGTTGCTTGTTCCTGGTTTGTACACAATAAAACCGGTGTCGAAAAAGTGATCTGGTTTCATTCCAAAAATAGCAAGCGTTTTTATACCTGGTTAACCGGTCAACTCAAATCACATATTTCAACCAGGATCATGTCGGCTAATATCTGGTTTGATTTTAGAAATGCAAGGCTATACAATCACATGAAAAAAGATTATTGGCAATGTGTCAGTGATTTTTCCAAAGGTCATACATTGATCTTTACTTTTAAGCGTGGTAATTACCGGCTTGAGTTTGTTAATATTCAGAATTACTTTAATATGCCGGTAAAGATAATCGGTCAATCGGTCGGCTTGTCAAAACTTGACGTCGATTTTAAGGCCGCAAATGATCAAGAGTTGTTAACATACTGCAAACGTGATGTTGAAATTATTTTCAAGGCATTCCGTGATCTTTATTTATTCATAAGAGAAAATAAATTCGGCAGCATACCCTATACCCTACCAGGCGTTTCATTTTCTTGTTTCACCCATGCTTTTATGAAACGACAAATCAATGTCCATGTCGAAAAACCTGTCTTAGAATTAGAACGGCAAGCGTACTTCGGCGGTCGTTGTGAATGCTTTTTTATCGGACGGCCAAAGAAGGGCAAGTATTACAAGGTCGATATTAATTCCATGTACCCCTATATAATGCGGTCAAACGAATTTCCGATAAAGTTTATAAAGAAGGGTAAACATGTTGATCCGGCAGTGATCCTTAAAATTGCGCCGCTTTACTGCTTCATGGCACAATGTGAAATTGAAACGAATGATCCGGTTTACGCTTATCGTAACAATGACAAATTGATTTTTCCAACGGGCCGTTTTATAACAGCGCTTACTACACCGTCACTGCTTCACGGTATCAAAAACGGTCATGTCAAAAAGGTTTTATCTGTAGCCTGTTATAGAAAAGCAAATATCTTTAAAGGGTTTGTTGATTACTTTTATAATAAGCGTTTGGAGTTTCGGTCGTCAAACAATCCGGCGTTTGCTTATCTTTGCAAATTGATCTTAAATTCTTTATATGGTAAATTCGGGCAACGGTCAAAAAGGCTTGTCTATACTGGCCGAAATGAAACGGCTAATGATATACGCCGCTTGATCATTGATTATAAAACTCACAAGGTTTCAACCCACCAGGTATTTTTTGGTCATGAAACAATCACGGATCAAGGCGAAGACGAAGCGACAAACTCAATGCCAGCAATCAGCGCACATGTTACGGATCACGCAAGGCTTTACTTGTGGAAGTTAATCAAGGCGGCTGGCTTGCCTAATTGCTTTTATTGTGACACGGATAGTATCATACTTAATAAGTCGGGTTTGGAAAATCTGATCCCGTTTTTAAATCCCGATCAATTAGGTATGTTAAAAATAGAATCGTCGGCAAGGCGTGTTTATTTACGTGGGGCTAAAAATTACACCTTCGGCAATGATACCAGGATCAAAGGAATACCCCGAAAGGCGACTAAAAATAAAGACGGGTCGTTTACTTATCCGGTTTTTCCTGGGATGGTTGCAGAACTTCGGCAAGGATTGAAAGAGGATTATCGGATTGAAACACAAACAAAAATATTATCTGGGATTTACGATAAAGGTGTCGTCACTTGCTCCGGTCGGGTTATACCGATCAATCTATAAACCGGTTAGAAAAATTCCTAATGTAACAAAAAAGATGATCCAACAGATTATACCGGCCCATAATAATTTAATCCGTTTCATGATATAAATCCGTCAAGGAAGTTTCGGCTTTTTAATCGGTTCTTTTCGTGTCGGCGGTACGGGTTCACGCTTAATTATCTTTTTAATGTTTCTGATACTCTTTTTTAATTTATTAAGATCATCACCCATTTTCTATCCCTCCTCTCCAGCCTTTTGAATCAATGCAAGATACCAATCAATGTACTTTTGAGTATATCCTTTATGCTGCATTTCTTCAACATAAATGGTTTGTGTAATAATCTGATTTTGGAACAATGTATCTAATTCTTTTTTGGTCGGTGATTTTAATGTCGCTAGTTTTTCACTATCCCATAACTTTAAAAGTGACTCCTGTTCTGCGCCCACAAGATCAAGCTTCCCAAGTGCATTAATTGTCTGGTTTGTATCATACGCACCGGCCAGGTAAAATTTCCTTATCCTTTTCTCTTCCCGATCCTTTATTTCTTTAACCGTTGTGTATTCCTTCATTGATATTAAAATGTCAACTTCATCTTGACTATACCCCAGGTCGATCAACATATCGTTTGCTTCGGCTTTACCGATAATCGCTTTACTGTATGATGATAAAATTTCAGCTTTGGTTAAATCCCGATCCGGTTCTGACTGTTCAACTTCTGTGAACTTTGTTAACCATTCTGCTTTTTCTTCATTATATCCCAGGTCAAGATACGTGCGCTTTACTTCGTCACGTGTGATAATTCCCATTCTATAAACACGCCGGACGTCAACTCTTGTCAAGGGATTATAACTGATTGCTTGAAGTTTATCACGCCACCAGGGCATAATATCGACGGCCATAAACAGCTTGTCAAGGTCTTCCGGTTTAATCACTTCCCTATGTAGCATTTCAAAACCCTGCATAATTGACGGTAATTCCCAATGCGACGCCCAAAACCGCTTGGCCCACTCTTCGCTTAATCCCTGCTTATTGGCATACTCTAAAAATTCGCCTGGTAATTCCTGCATTAAACCGTACTCTTCAATATAGTCAGGGTAAAAGGCTTCACGGACGGCCATTCGGATCAAATCAGGATAGGCCGGAATCGGATAGAATAGGGTTTTAAGATGTGCAATCTCTTCGTCGTTAAATCCATATTTTTTATACCCTGCGGTTAACGTTGCATCGTCGATTTCACCACGTAAAAATAACGCTTTGTATTCATCCGGTGACGGTATCGTTTTTGACGCTTTAAGTAACGTGTCGATATTGGCGTCACTAAAACCATGTTGATTTAACATCGCTTTGACTTCGGTAAACCTGGCCGGATCACGGTATAGACTAATGATCAAACTGGCAACGTCCGGCAGTGTCGGTAAATATTGACGTCGCCACTCATGAGCCGCTTGTTCACTTGCAACGGCAGCATGGCCGCCAACGTATGATAGAAAATAATTGAGTGTAATAAAATAACCAAGTAACAAACTTCCTAAATCATCATCTTTGATTACTTCAGCGATGGTAGCTTTTACCTCCGGCGGTAAGGAAAGTCTCTCGATTGACTTTGCCAGCGACTCCGTTAAATACGCCACGCCTTGATCACCAAACTTTTCGGCCAGGATTGAACCGGCAGCAGAAAAAAGCGGATTTGTGACTTCGGGGTTTGTCTCCCACCACGTAACCCACATCTCGGTAAAAAATCCTTTTATCCGGTCGAATATCGAACCGGTTAAACCTTCTGATGGTGTATCGCCGTTTGACATATTATTTCCCCTTGATTTTTGTGCCGATTGTAAAAACGATACAACCAACTGTTATCACAACCAGAAAAATGTCGCCGCCCTTAGTTAATTCCAACGCAATCCCCGATCCCAAAAGTACAACACCTAATAATTGAACCAAGTCGCCCATGATACCAATTCTCATTCTAAACCCCTTTCCATAATCTGCGTGATCAATAGCTGCATTAAATCAAACGTGACGCTTTCCTGGCCCTCCGGTACGTCGAGCAAAAAAGCGATAAGTGCTTCAGGGGTGTCAAAGGCTGCGGCTAATCCTTCTAACGTGTCTTGCATGTCAACGGTTAGAAAATCAGTTATCGGTTTTACTTCCAGGTCATACCGTGAAAACAACTCTCCTATCTTTTCAATATTATAATCAATAACACCGGTCACATTTGCCGTTACTATCGCCTGGCCGGTTATCAGTTTTTCTTTTAAGCCCTGGTCGATCTGTTCAATCGTTAATCCGATACCCTCACCTGGTTCACCAGGCGGGCCAATCGGGCCAATTAATCCAGGTGGGCCAGGTGGGCCAGGTGGGCCAGGTGGGCCAGGGGGGCCAGCGCCACCACCACCTGTTGTTAAATAACTTTCTAACCGTCCTGCTAGTGTACTAACCCACCATGATGGTAACTCTGTTATAACAAGTTCTGCGGCCTGGGCCGTGGCGGCTACTTCCTGAAATATCGGGTCTGCTTCTAGGTCATAAGCACCGCCCACGTCGCCCAGGCGCTTTTTTAATTTCGCTAACCATTCATCACTTATATCATAAACATGATGGATCATAAAATTGATTGCTTCGGCCAGATCACCGGTCACACTTTGAATGGCGTCAAAAATAATATTCCCACCGTCCGTTAACTTTTTTATTACCCAGGCTTGCGACGCCGGAATAATGGCTTGAATCGGTAAAACCTCTTCTTCAATCGGGCGTTCTATATCACCCGATACCTGCTCGGTTGTGATCCCGATTTCATTTTCAATTCTGTCAAGGCGGTCAGTAATATATTTAATGGTTGTATTGTATATTTTATATTCACGACTCAACTCTTCTTTTAATGCGTCTTTATTCATACCACCTAATTGTTTACCTGCGCTTTCCCATTGAAAAATAATGTCAGTGATGTCGTCAAAAACGCCGTCGGTTGCGGGATAAAGTGAATTATTTGAATTGTCAATATAAAGGCCAAGTTTACCTAAAATACTATAAACCAGGCTGTTCAATTTTTCATCTGTGCCGCTTTCCGTTTTTCCTAATTGGCTAATGATTGTTTGACCTTCTAATTTACTAACATCACCAATGACATTTTTAACCCCACGCATAAAAGCACTTAAATCACGCATAACCAACGTGGTTAATCTTTCTAATAGCACTTCTAAAAGTGCGGCGTCACGTGCCACAATCATGTCATTTCCATACACGTTTAAATAATATGCTTGTCTACTTGACGCCTGGCCTATAAATTTAAGAACCGTTTGTTCTCCATACTCCCAAATAATTGTACTGTAAAAATCCTCTTCGGTTGACAATAAACTTCCTGGATCATCCGGCCCAGGCGGTACATAAGGCGGCGCCGGCTTTCCTGGTTCTGGTATTGATCTGCAACCGTTACCCCACCAAAAATAATCATTAATGATACATACCCTTTCTGTGTCAATATAATTACTTGGAATCTTGCCGTTAACCCATCCCAAAAATTTAACACACGCTAGTAAATCGTTTTTGCTGTCACCGGTAAAGCGTAAAGCTGTAGCAGCAATCCATGTTTTAATCCAGTTTACTTGTACCTGGTTAACTCCGGTCATTTGCCAATTCAATGTTAACACCCATTTAATAATATCATTAATAGTGTTCTTGCCAGGTGTAGAAAAGGCCGGTTTAATGTCGGTCAAGACGTCGATAAAATCACCCCAGGTAACAACGGTCACGAAGTGCCCTCCTTTGCGGTATAATTAATAACTCCGATCAAGATTAATTGAATCCATCACTTGCCGAATAGTTGAACTGATAAAATAAACCATGTCATAGGTCGGCGCAAGAATTATGTTAACCCATTCGTCAAGTGACATTTCAGAATCTTTCATAAAGGCCGGATTATTTTGTACCATATTCTTCTATCATTCTTGATCTAATTAAACTCATTTTGTCGAACCGCTCTTTTAAGTCGGCGATGTCCAGGCCCACAAATTCGGCCCGTCTTATTTCTTCCTTTAACCAATCGGTGTCCGCTTGCAAATCATTCAACCGTTTCAACTGCTCTGGTGTTAGCGTGATTTTTTCTCTTGCCATTTTTTGTACCTCCTTAAATATCCAGGGTGTAAATTGCATTAAACCGATACGCTTTATTGTCGACGTCGGTCATTAATTCAATTTTCAAACTGTCTGCGAATCGTACCGATCCCAACGGTATTAACAAATGGTCGGTGTCCGTACCGGCAGAGTCAGGAATGAACCCCCAAATTAAATCATTAAAATCTATGTCGTCGCCCACCGTACCGTCAATAGTAATTCTTAAATGCCAGTTTAGGATTGAGCCTGTACCTGGATTTAAACCAATACATCTAAGATAACCGGCACAATCAGTTAGATTAAGGGTTGTATTCCATACCCCAATAAGCCGCCCCACCGCCGCCTCATAGTGATGTTTAACGGCGCCTGGTGTTAAGTCGCCGCCGCCGCCACTATCAACAATCACATGAACCACTTCGGCGTCAAGTGTGACCGGTATGTCTTCCGATGGGTCAGTCGGTCTGATACCCCTCCACCTGGTTTGATCCGGTTCTTTTGCCATTGCCATTACTCCTTATGCTTAATCGTCAATGATAATATGGACCACTTCACCGTCAAACGTTATGGGTATATCTTCCGGTGGGTCAGTCGGCCGAATGCCGATCCATCTTGTTTGATCCGGTTCGTCTGGCATGTCTACCCTTTATATTCTGCGTATTCGCACCATATAGCAGCAACGGTGCAAGGGTTAATAGTAAAGTTGTAAACTTCAACAAGCAAATGTTCATGGACGTAAATCTTCCAGTCGGTATGATACCATAATGAATAATGATCATTCACTTCATCATAAGTTGATACACCCATTACACCGCTTATCTTACCGGCGTCCAGTCGTAAATCCTCAAACACCGTCGATGGCGCAAGTTCAAAAATTTGTCGGCCGTCAACTTCAATTCTAAAATATGATGCTTTGTTATTCATTAAAACATAAGCAATACCAAACACCCCAACAAGATCAATATCAACTATGCTGCGCTTTTCGTTAACAATCATAACCCACCCGCCGGAAGGTTCATAATGATATTCGTAATGAGAAAAAGCATCATCACTTAACCTGGTATGATCCGGCGCACCATGAGCCATAATATTAACCTCCTTTACAAAGTAGCCTCTTTGTCGCTATTCAGGTCGTTTTAAGTTTGTGATCCGCATTACTTCGGCGACAACCCGATGCAGAATTTCTTTTGCCGGTACAAGTTGAATACGAACCGTGATTGTGTGGTCGTAAATTTCGTCTGTATTCCATCCGTGAAATTGTAATGTAAAAGGGGTTTCTTTTATTTCATACTCATCATTACAAACAATCGTCGCACCATCACCAATAAATTTATAGGTCGGATCTTTAGGATAAACCTGGTGAAGTGCATCATTGATATGAACAAATACAAGATTACTACACCCCACCGGAAAAACAATCTCACATTTTGTCAGTGTGCCTTTTTCAAGGCGTAACTCATGTTTTGTTTTTGCCGCTTCTGCTTTGTTTGCGGCTAGTGTGAAATTCCAGGCATAAAACATAATGCACCTTTAGCTTTATTTATAAAAATCGGCGTCAATTAACCGGATAAACTGAATCGTAACTTGAACGGTATCACCGGCGGCAGATGGTGTCAAGGCGATACCGGTTTCGTCACCGTCAACCAGATAAAGATCATGATCAAACAAATGTGTAACAACCGTCGCCACTGCGGCCACATAATCAATGCGGCATGTAAGGCCACGCCGTTTTAATAGCTTGTAACAATGAGTGAATCCATTTTGAGTGTTATTATAAACACTGATTGAATGAACGATAATCACTTCGCCTGGCCTTGCCTTTATCGGTAATAAAATATTTTCACCAACAGCCAACGTATAATCATAACGTTCAGTCGATACTTGGTTTGATTGACATTTGAATGGCATTTTATTTTCTCCTATTTCTTCATATGAGTGTTAATAAAAAAGCAGCTTTAACCAGGGATCACAAAACGGCTCATGAAATGTGATATAATTAAAACTGCTTTCGGGCTACCAAAGATAAAAGAGCCGTTTAATAAGGTCGTACTTGCTGCAAGACTACCCCACTATCCAGGCCAGCCGTCTGTGCCTGGGTTATAATCAATCTGACACTCTTGAATGAGGTCGGATCGAAAAACTCTTCAACGTCTCGCAAATTTCCAAAAGGATATGGCATGTGATTGTTATACTCGTAACCCCTGCAACACCATTCGGTATACCTTGCCGCCTCAATTGATCCGTCGGCTGCTAATGATGGAAGGTTGCGCCACGGTGACGAACCTCTGACATACATAGCAGCGCCGGCGCCACAACCAAACTGTGACATGCCTTGTGAATAACCGAACGGATGCCAAACATAATTCTGGTTTGGAACATCACCGGTTGCACCGCTTACCTGTGATCCAATACCGTACCGTTCAATTTCCTTTTTGGATAGATCATCGCCAGCAATTTCAAACGGCACAAAACGGTCGATGTCACATGATAATTTCCACCGGCTAAATTCAGAATGAGCGCTCATAACACCATCGTAAACCCGAAGCATTAACAACCGATATAAATAATCTCTCGGCATGTCAATTGTTTCGTCGCCGGCTGCGGCTTTATTCCATTGATAGATATGCTTTGACATTAGAAAACCTACCGGATCAGTTAACGGGTTTTCACACACCGTCGCTTTCAATGTCATGGTTTGCTGGCCGGCTACATAATGACCGGCGCCAACGGCCATATTATAAGTGATTTTAACCTGGGGGTTAACAAACTTCCTGGGATCAAGCATCCATTCTTGATCCGAATCATCACGGCCAAAACGGATTTTGACATGAGCATCGTTCATTCCGTTTGCTACACCGTCAATTAACATCTTAGGCACTTCGTTATTTGCATAACGTTGCAATGCCATTGCTTCCATTAAGTCCATCGAAAAAAGAACGTCGCTACCATCGACGATTTCAATTTTTCCTACGTCCTCACTGATAAGAATGTTACTGGTGAATGCTTCGATGTCCGTCCGCCTACCTCTCACATGAAAGTCCAGCGACACAAGCGGATTGCTAAAGTCAAGATTGACAATCCTGGTTGCTGCAACGCCCATTGTCTCATCTTCAAATAAATACACTTCTCGATTTCTCATACTGTGTCACCTCCTTTATTATAAACTGGTTTGACTTATTTCTTGAAACTGAATTTTGCCATACCCCGAACAAAGGTTGACATACGGTTAATGGAATCTTCCAGGGTCAGGTCAGGCATTTTTGTCACGGTCGATTTGATTGTGTCAATGTGCGGCAGTAATTGAGAATAAAACTTCTCAACTTTAGGCGCTGCGGCATCTATGCCGGCGGCTACCCTGGGCAATCCTTTTGTGGTGACTTTATCTTTCCACTCTTCCAGACTTACCGATCTAAGGCCGGCTGCCCACTTGCCGGAATCAATCGCCGCATTGATCTTAGCTTTCATTTTATCCTGCTTCGCTGCGGCGGCTGCCGTCGGTGACGCCGTGACTCTTTCGATCCCTGCTCTCATGTCTTCGATTGATCCTTTCAATCGCCTTGCATGTTTTTCTTGCACTTCCTTTGCTGTTAACTTAGCCATAGTTTTAACACCTCCCTTTT
>Ga0307379_10012191_pt1 | contig 11220 bp, 15 predicted proteins | sample UN2MG_FD_202237 | JGI IMG/M metagenome (GOLD analysis project Ga0307379, IMG submission 202237) | Soil microbial communities from Risofladan, Vaasa, Finland - UN-2 | ecosystem: Environmental > Terrestrial > Soil > Coastal area > Acid sulfate soil | place: Finland: Risofladan, Vaasa | collected... | reverse complement strand
CGTCGGGGGGTTGGATGTTCAGACCAGTAGGCAAAGGTGATAAAGAAATGACAGGTGAACAGGACCAGTGCCTTGAATGCCTTGAACAGGCGCGCTTGTTGGGTATGGGCGCAGAGCGGGAACTGAAGTTGATGGCTGATCGCGCTGAACTTATTGCGGCGTTGCGTAGATTGGTCGTGTTCTTGGGGCACGTGGCCGAAGACGGCTACGACCCGTTTAGGGCTGACCCGCTGATAGCCCAAGCCCGAGCGCTGCTTGATAGGTTGGAGAAACAAACGTGATGGATGCTGACGAGTATATCTGGATGACGTGTGTTCTCTCCGCATGGAGAAAGCACGCGAAAATGGTAAGGGCTGTTCTAACATATCAAAAATACAACGGTAAGGATCTCGACGCGACGTTTGAGGAACTTCATAAACTGAAGAGTGGAGGCGATGTGTCTATCAAAATGCACGCCCAAGCGTGGCTTGCATTGAATTTTCAACCGGTGTCTGAGGCACTTTGGGATGGCGCAGACGATGCGCAGGCGGTAAAGATTTGGCGTAGGACAAAGCGTTCCGTTAACACAGCAATGCGGCGCGAGATTAATGAAAAATATAAACAGAAACGACAGCTATGGCTACAGAACCAAGCATCAGCGGCGGCGACCAAAGCATTTGCGGACGGGTGGCTTAAACAACACGATTGGAAGACGGTGAAATGACAGCACCAGATGTAGAGGAAAAGAAGTTATGGACTGCGGATAAACCTTATCCACAGTGGCCATTTGGAACAGTCAACCCGGAGGAGCTTGCAAAGTGGGATGCGATAAACAACCCAGTGGAGGAAGCGTTGATATGAACGCAGATGACATTCAAATCGGCGGAGACCACTACAAAGAGATGGGCCTACAACCTTGGCACGTCATGGAGTCCGTGCTTACCCGAGAAGAATTTATAGGGTTCCTAAAAGGCAGCATCATCAAGTACAGCATGCGTGTCGGCAAGAAAGACTCAGACGATGTGGGCAAATGCAGGCACTACATGCAGAAACTCAAAGAAGTTGAGGCAGCAATATGGATCTAATTACAATTGACCTAGAAACTTACTACGACAAGGACTACTCCCTGTCGAAGATTACAACCGAGGAATACGTTCGCAGTCCGTTGTTTGAAGTAATCGGCCTGGGCATCAAGATCAATGACGGGGATACCGAGTGGGCGAGTGGTTCGCACACTGCGCTACACAAGTATCTGCAAGGATTTAACTGGGCGGACTCGATGGTGGTGGCACACAACACCCTCTTTGACGGTGCCATTCTAAGTTGGCACTTTGGCGTCAAGCCTAAGATCTGGGCTGATACGCTATCCATGGGGCGCGCACTTCATGGGGTAGAGGTGGGAGGATCGTTGCGAGCCTTGGCCGAGCGATACAAGCTGGGGGAGAAAGGCACAGAAGTTCTAGCAGCCATCGGCAAGCGCCGCGCTGATTTCACCAAAGAAGACCTGTCCCGGTACGGGGACTACTGCGTCAACGACGTTGAATTGACTTACCGATTGTTCAACCGGATGGCACGTGCCTTCCCCAAGCAAGAGCTTCGCGTCATAGATCAGACGCTACGGATGTTCTTGGAGCCGGTGCTTGAGTTGGATAAAGATCTTCTCGTGCAGCACTTGGCCGAAACGCGCGAGCGTAAGGAAGCCTTACTTGTTTCCTGTGGGGCGGACAAAGCCGAGTTGATGAGCAATCCGAAGTTTGCAGAACTACTTACAACGCTAGGCGTTGTCCCACCCATGAAGATAAGCCCGACAACGGGCAAAGAGACGTACGCGTTTGCCAAAAGTGATGAAGCATTCAAGGCGTTATCCGAGCATCCAGATGAGCGGGTGCAAGCCCTTGTAGCAGCGCGCCTTGGGAACAAGTCAACGCTGGAAGAAACCCGTACGCAACGGTTTCTTGAAATCGCAAGCCGGGGGGTGATGCCCATACCCATTCGTTACTATGCTGCACACACGGGCAGGTTTGGTGGTGACGATAAAGTTAATATGCAAAACTTACCGAGTAGGGGCAATAACGCCAATAAACTTAAAAAGTCTATCAAAGCCCCGGAGGGGCATAGCATCATCGATTGCGATTCTGCGCAAATTGAAGCCCGGGTGTTGGCATGGTTGGCAGGGCAAGAAGACCTCGTTACCGCATTCGCCGAGGGTAAAGACGTATACAAAAAGATGGGCAGTGCTATCTATGGCAAACCCGAGTATGAGATTAGTAGTGCGGAGCGGTTTGTAGGCAAATCCGTAGTGCTTGGGTGCGGTTACGGTATGGGGGCGCAGAAGTTCAAGGATCAACTCAAGGTCTTTGGCACCGATATTGATCTTGATGAGTCCCGGCGTATCGTGGATATCTATCGTAGGACCAATGACCAGATTAAGCGTATATGGGCGCAAGCACAGAATGTCCTGCGTGCGCTTGTCATGGGGCAGTCAGCCCCGCTGGGGCGGCCTGGGGTGTTGGAGGTTGTGCCAAGCGAGCAGGCAATCCGGTTCCCAAGCGGGCTGCTGATGCGATACACCGACTTGGAGTACGTCGAGTCGGAGAAGGGGATCGAATTCTCTTACGCAACCCGCAAGGGCCGCACACGTATCTACGGCGGCAAGGTCATCGAAAATGTATGTCAGGGGTTGGCCCGATGTATCATTGCTGAACAGATGCTACTTATTGGGAAACGGTATAAAGTTGTGCTGACGGTACACGATGCGGTTGCCTGCGTGGTACGTGACGTTGAAGTAGAAGAAGCAAAGCTCTATGTAGAAGAGTGCATGCGCACCGCCCCTGCCTGGGCAAAGGGGCTGCCGTTAAGCTGTGAGTCTGGTGTAGGTAAATCTTATGGAGACTGCTAACATGGAATCGATGGAGGATCGCCACGCGGCGGCAATTCAATATCTTCGTTCGCGCGGCAAATATATACTTGATGGCAAGTTTCGGCCTACGTCGGCTGCTGCGACAAACGTTGCCGAGACGATTAAACAATACCAACAACAAATTAGGGGTAAGCGTAAGTCATGAAGGTAGGGGCGGCGCTCTATGCATTGATGGTTAGAAAGCTTTTGGACGGAGACATTACGTGCCTAGAGTTAGCCCGAGTGACCGGGCTATCAATCCTCACGGTGCGGCAATACGTTACCGCATTACATAAAAAGAAAGCAGTGTATATTTCGGGATGGGGGGTTGATGTCTATGGCCGCCACACAATCCGATACTTCTCAATAGGTGCAGGCCCAGATGTACGCAAGCCGAAGCCGCAAACTCGGACGCAAATAACGCAGCGCTACCGGCAACGGCTAGTGCAACGCACCCTAGACAAAATAAAGTTTGGAGATACCCAACGTGTCTGATAAGGCCCCGGCGTGGTCGTATTCATCGCTTAAAACGTTTGATCAGTGCCCTAGGAAGTACTACCACCTGCGGGTTGCCCGTGACTTTAAGGAAGATGATAACGCGGAGCACTTGCTGTACGGCACGGCATTCCATGAAGCAGCTGAGAAATACATTCGGGATGACGAGCCGTTGCCGGGGCAGTTTTCGTTTGCCAAGAGTGCGCTTGATAATCTAAAGGGCCGCCCGGGGCAGAAGTATTGTGAATTCAAGATGGCGCTGACAGCAGACTTGCACCCGTGTGATATAAAAGATCGCAACGCGTGGTGGCGTGGGATTGCTGATCTGATCATCATCGAGGAGGACGGTATTGCCCGAGTGCTGGACTACAAGACCGGAAAGAGCGCGAAATATGCCGACAAGGGGCAGCTGGAGTTGATGGCGCTTGCCGTGTTCAAGCACTTCCCACAAGTGGTCAAGGTCAAGGCGGCGCTGTTGTTTGTCGTGGCCAAGTCCCTGGTCAAGGCCGATTACGCTAGGACGGACGAGCCACAGTTGTGGCAAAAGTGGATGCGAGACTATACGCGTATGCGTTCAGCCTATATAAACAATGTATGGAACCCGCGCCCGTCGGGGCTGTGTAAGAAGCATTGCGTTGTATTAGCCTGCCCGCACAATGGAAGGAATGGATGATGCCGTACACCAAATCCCCCCGGCCCTATAAGCACGAGTATGAGATGCAGAAGAAGCGAGAAGAACTCCCCGACCGCATGGAGCGGCAACGGGCACGCCGTGCTTTAGATGCTAAGGGCGTAGACCGCACGGGTAAAGATGTATCGCACAAGAAGATGTTGTCTAAAGGTGGCACGAATGCCGACGGCTACCAGCTAGAAGCCCCGAGCAAAAATAGAAGCCGCAACGGCAAGAAGCCTGCTTGACCTGATACCAGTTCCGCGCTAATGTTAGTCGCGTGACTAACGCGAGGTAGACCCCTACTTCGCTGCATTGCTTTTGGGTAGGTAATTTTGGAAATCATAAAAAACAAGGCGCTTCTACTTCGCCTGCGAGACCCCTCGCGGGTGACATCTGTTATTCCAAAAAGTACAGCGGTAGGCCCTAACGAGGTACTTGTAAGTTGGGGTGTAGATGAAGCACAAGTATTAAAGAACTTAAGAGTTAAAAACGTACCTTCCCCCATTTTGGGGCGGTATGGTTGGCCCGGGCAGCATCGGCCCTTTGAGCATCAAAAAGACACAGCGGCGTTCCTGACTATGCATCGTCGGGCGTTTTGCTTGAGCGAGCAGGGCACGGGCAAGACCGGTTCAGTTATCTGGGCGTCAGACTTCTTGTTAACGCTAGGCCGAATCCGGCGTGTGCTGGTGGTTTGCCCGTTGTCGATCATGGACTCAGCGTGGCGAGCAGATTTGTTTAAGTTTGCTATGCACCGGTCGGTCGACATTGCTTATGGGGCAGCGGCTAAGCGGCGGCAGATCATCAACGGCCCTGCTGAGTTTGTCATCATCAACTATGATGGGGTCGAGATTGTTGCCGACGATATCGCGGCAGCGGGGTTTGACCTGATCGTTATTGATGAAGCGACCCACTACAAAAATGCACAATCCAAGCGCTGGAAGGTGCTTAACAAGCTGGTCAAGCCGGACACTTGGCTGTGGATGTTGACGGGTACACCGGCGGCACAATCTCCACTGGATGCTTACGGGCTGGCTAAACTTGTTAACCCAAAGGGGGTACCGCAGTTCTTTTCTTCCTTCCGCGATATGGTCATGATCAAGCTGACCAACTTCAAGTGGATTCCAAAGCAGACTGCGACCCAGACCGTGTACGACGTACTTCAACCTGCGATCCGGTACACCAAGGCCGAATGCCTAGACCTACCCCCAATGACGTACGTAAAACGGTACGTCGCACTGACTAAGCAGCAAGAGCGGTACTACAACACGATGAAAAACCGCATGGTCATCCAGGCGGCGGGGGAGGAGATCACGTCTGTTAATGCAGCTGCCAATATGAGCAAGCTGTTACAGATATCCCAAGGGGCGGTGTACTCCGACACAGGCGAGGTTTTGCAATTTGATGTGGGGGAGCGGTACAAGGTTTTACGTGAGGTCATCGATGAGACAAGCAACAAGGTGCTTATCTTTGTACCATTCAAAAACGCGATACGTATATTGTCGGAGAGGTTAAATGCGGATGGGATTACTAATGACGTTATTAGCGGCGAAGTACCTGTTGGTAGACGCACCGATATATTTAGGCGCTTTCAAGAAGATACCGACCCTCGGATTTTGGTAATACAGCCCCAGTCCGCAGCCCATGGCGTGACACTTACTGCGGCAGACACGGTTGTCTGGTGGGGGCCGACTGCTTCTCTAGAAACCTACGCGCAGGCAAACGCTCGCGTGCATCGGCCTGGGCAACACTACCCCGTAACCATCGTTCAGTTACAAGGCTCTGGCGTAGAAAAACACATATACAACTTACTAGATAATAAAATTGACGTACACACAAAAATTGTTGATTTGTACAAGAAGCTACTTGAATAGGGCAGCTATAGGCACTACAATGAAATTCCCTACCACTGCGGGAGAATACAGTGAGCGAGCAAAAGCAGGAAGTACCGGTTGAAAAGTTGGTGAAGGTGTATCTGAAGATGAACGCTAAGCTCGGTGAGATCCGTGCGGCGTTTGACGCAGAAGAAAAAGCACTCAAAGAGCAGATGGGCAAGGTTAAGCATCTACTGCTTGATCACTGCAAAGAGCATAGCGTCGAGAGTGTTCGCACGGTCGAAGGGCTGTTTTACCGGTCGGTGACGACCCGGTATTGGACCAACGATTGGGACTCTATGGGACGGTTTGTCGTCGAGAACAACGCTCCTGATCTGCTTGAGAAGCGCCTGCACCAGGGCAACATAAAGCAGTTTATCGAAAATAACCCGGAGCTAACCCCTCCGGGCCTGAATGTAGATAGTGAATACACGATAACCGTAAGGAGAAAATAGTGGAGCAGCAGTTACATACAATTGATGAGGTGGCCAAATACTTCAATGTCTCGGTTTCAACAATCCGTAATTGGATGCAGGCGGGCACCCTGCCATCTGAGACTTACGTGCAGCTAGGGCGCGTATATCGGTTCAATCTTGGCCTGATTAAAGAAAAGATGTTTCCAAATAAGGCTGCTTCGGTTGAAGTCGCCCCGGTTGAAGTCGCCCCGGTTGAAACACCCCCCGTGCAACTGGAGTTGGACTTTACAGCGCCGGCTGCGGCTGCTGCTCCGGCAACACTTGATGACGATATCTAAGAGAGGATCCTATGTCTAACGCAATGACGTTGTTTGGCGGTACCCCGGCTAATTTGTCTAAACTGCTTACCGGGTTTGAAGATAACCTGACTGGCATGCTGGCGGGTGGCGGGGGTGGACTGCGCCGTCTGAGTATCAAGGGTGGCGTGTTCCGCGAGATTGTCGGTGGTAAGGAAGTGCGTACGAGTGATGAGCGTGCTATGAACGTCGTGTTTATCAACGCGGCCCCCGTATCCCGGAACTACTACGACTCGCCCTATGTGGAAGGGGAAGCCCCGCGCCCGGTATGTTGGTCCTCGGATAGCCGCGTGCCCGATGCAGATGTGCCCAAGGAGACCAAGCAGGCCCTACGCTGCATGGACTGTAAGCAGAACATCAAGGGCTCTGGGCAGGGCGAGTCCCGCGCGTGCCGATTCCAGCAGCGCACGGCGATCATGATCGAAGGTGAGTTGGATAAAAAAGAAGTCTACCAACTAGCACTCCCGGCAACGTCAGTATTCGGCGACGCCGAAAACGGCAAAATGCCGCTGCAAGCCTACGGTCGGCACCTGAAAGCGCATAACACACCGATCATTGCTATCGTTACGGAAATCCGTTTTGACACGGCAAGCCCGACACCTAAGCTCGTATTCAAGCCCGTGCGGCCTTTGACTGAAGATGAGTTGAAGGTGGCCCTAGCGATGCGCGAGGATGAGGCTACGATCAAGGCGATCTCAATGCTGGTGCCGCAAGTTGACGGTAATATGCCCGAGAAGGCTGCGCTCGCAGCGCCGAAGGCAGAAACCAAAGCCGCACCGAAGGCGGAGCCTGCACCTGCACCTGCACCTGCACCTGCACCTGCACCTGCACCTGCACCTGCAGTAGTCGAAGAGGAAGTGATTGAGCCGAAGAAAGTTGCAAAAAAGCAGACCGAGCCAGTTGAAGAAAAGGCAGACTTGGATAAGATGCTTGCCCAGTGGGATGACTAAGTAACCCGCACGCAAGCCGGGGCGAGCACTGCTCGCCCCTTTTTATCCCCATTTGCCTACGAGTCAGCATGGACGTACATACATTTCTAAGAGGAGTGCTAGGGGATTGTGGTTACTATTGCATTTGGGCGCATAGACAATCTGATAAAAAGATAATACAAAAGTTATACACTGAGATTGATGCTGTGGCAGGCAGTGCGGCTGTTTTGGATGGGAACGGCTTTGACACCTATTTTGCATTGGGCACATTCAAGACCGCCGAGTCTCGTAAGGTAGAAAATGTTAGCCATTTACGCTCGTTTTTTGTTGACCTAGACTGCGGCCCAACCAAGGCATATGCAACGCAGGTTGACGCACTGTCCGCACTGCGCACTTTCTGTAAAGATCATAGCCTACCGCGCCCAACGGTAGTTAATTCGGGTCGGGGCATTCACGCCTACTGGCCCTTACAGTCCCCCATAGAGTACAAAGAGTGGAAGCCGATTGCCGAGCGGTTTAAGGCAGTCTGTATGTTGTCTGGCCTTGTCATTGATCCGGCTGTACCCGCCGACGGGGCACGCGTTCTACGTGTTCCCGGCACTCACAACTACAAAGACGACCCCCCGGGTGTGGTGCAGATTGTAGGCTCCCCAGGGGAGCCTGTGCCGATTACAGCGATCTCCGGGCGTCTTGGCGCTATCGAGCCGGTAGCAGTGTCTGTGCCTGCGGCGTTGCCGGTAGATCTGGACCCAGTGACCCAAATTATTGCAGGTAGTTTTACTAGCAGGTTCAGGACTATTTTACAGCGCACGGCTGCAGGTAACGGCTGCGCACACATTAAAGACATCATCACAAACCGCGCTGACATCAGTGAGCCGATGTGGCGTGCGGGGCTGTCGATCGCCAAGTTTTGCATCGATGGGGATGTGGCAATCCATAAGATATCCGCTGACTATCCTAACTACACAAAACAAGAAACGGAACATAAGGCTTCGTTAGTTAAAGGCCCCTATCTTTGCGAGTGGTTTAGCAAAGAGCGCCCTGGCGTATGTGAGCAGTGCCAGCATTGGGGAAAGATTCGCTCGCCCATATCTATTGGCAAGGAAGTCGCGCAAGCAACCGATGAGGACAACATCATCCAAGTCAGCGCGCCTAGTGCCTCGCCGAATTCGGTCCCGGAAGCAATTGTTATCCCGAAGTACCCCAACCCATACTTCAGGGGCAAGAACGGCGGTATTTGGAAGCGTGTTGAGCTTAAAGACGGGGACACTAAAGACGTACTTGTCTACATCAACGATCTTTATGTAGTGCGCCGCGTCATGGATTCTAACAGCGGGGAAGCTGTTGTGATGAGACTGCACCTGCCCCGGGACGGCATCAGGGAGTTTACGCTGCCGCTGACCGTAGTTAGCTCCAAGGATGATTTTAGGAAAAGTCTTGCCGCACAAGGGGTCGCCTTACTTAACGTAGCAGACTTGATGGACTACACCATGAAATGGGTAACTGAACTTCAATTTCAAACCGGTGCGACGGAAGCCCGTAGGCAGTTTGGGTGGACTGACAGTAACGGCACATCCTTTGTGCTTGGGAATCTTGAAATCTACAAGGATCGGGTTGTACCGAATCCGCCCGCTGCCTCAACGTCTGGGTTATTCCCTGCGTTCGCTAAGCGAGGGTCGTTTGAGGCGTGGAAAGAGCTTATGACGTTCTTCGACCGCCCGGGGATGGAGCTTCATCAGTTCATGATTGGGCTGTCTTTCGGGTCGGTGCTAATGGAATTTCAGCCGATCAACGCGGCGGCCTTCCATGTATGGTCGAAAGAGTCCGGGCTTGGCAAGACGACTGCCATGTATGCAGGTGCCTCGGTGTGGGGTAACCCGGACATAATTGTCATGCAAGAGCGCGACACCTATAACTCAAAGATGAACCGCGCGGAGGTCTATAAAAACGTCGTAGGTTATTTGGACGAGATGACTAACAGCCGTCCGCAAGATCTATCTGATTGGGCGTATCAGTTGCCAAGTGGTATGCAGCGTAACCGACTTAGCATCAAGGGCAACGTGGAGCGCGTGCGGGGCGAGCCGTGGAAGATGTTGTTTGGATCAACGGGCAACACGTCAATGATTGATCGCATCTCTTCATATAAGGCACTCCCCCAGGCCGAAGCGCAGCGCATATTGGAGTATGAGGTTAAGAAAGTCCAACTCGTTAAGCAGGATACGGACGCACTTTCCCGGGCGATCAAGGAGCACTATGGGCATGCAGCGGTGCCCTATATCCAGTATGTCATGAACAATCTTGACGCGGCCAAAGAGCTTGCAGACACGGTGCAGCGCAAGATGGATACCCAGACCGAATTGGATGCAACTAACCGATTCTGGTCCGCGCTTGTATCTCGCACATTAGCTGGGCTGATGTTGGCCAAAAAGGCAGGGCTGATCCAATGGAAACTCTCAAGGGTCGCTGCGTTCGCCGTCGAACTACTCTCCCAAGCCAAGATCGGTGTAAAAGATCTTACCGGTAGCGATCCACAGACCATACTTGCCGACTACCTAGCTGAGCACTACAACAGCATGCTGCGCATTCGTAGCACGGATATCACGCACAAGGAGTCGACCGGCATTGACCATCTTATATTGCCTGAAGCCACCCCGCGAGGTAATCAGTTTGTGGCCCGGTATGAGTACGATATCAAGAAGCTCTTCCTCGTTATCAAGCCATTTAAGGAGTGGTGTAGCAAGCAGCAACTCAACTATAACTCTATCGTAAATGAGTTATCAAAAGGGCCGATGAAGGCGCTTAAGAGTAAGGCACGGATTGGGCGGGGTACGCATTTTAATTCGCCCCCCACGTCGGTCATTGTCTTGTACTGTGATGACTTCATGAGCGATGACAATACCCAAACACTATTCGCGGAACAAACTCCTGCCCCCAAGGCAAGTACGGGCTTACGGATTAAATCCTGATGGGGTTCTTATATTGGTAGACTGGAAAAAGTTCGTGCCGGGGGCGTCAGTGTTTATCCCCTGCATCAATACAACAGCGCTTATTCGACAGGTAAAGCGGCTTGCGCAGCGGCGTAGTTGGCGGATTGCTACAGTGGTTAGAATTGAAGCCTCCCGATGGGGGGTACGTGTTTGGCGACTTTCGTGAGGTAGATAATGAAGAGCAATGCGACGATGGGTGGGACCCTTGAAGAGCGGGCTATGGAGATGGTGCTTCCAAGTCAGCCCTGTCTGTACTCCACACAAAGCTATCGGCGGGTTATTGCCGAATTGCTTGAGGAGGTAAATAAAAATCGCGCCCAGAGCAGTCGAAATCGGGCGGCGTTTGAGGCGTGGATTGGCAGGCCGCCCTATGAGCGTGAGGTGCTTCGATTTGACGACGACGCAGAGGCGTCGGCTTGGGCGGGGCAGTACATGGATTACGAAGTTGCCCTAGCATGGGATGCTTGGCAAGCGGGGGTAAAATTCAATGAGCGATGAAGTGAACTACGATACAGTTATTCGGATTGCCCGCAGCATCTGGCCGGATGACAAGATGCCTGACATGGAAGATCTTACGAAGTTTGCAGAGCTTCTTTACGCCATCGGCTTTACTGA
>Ga0307379_10012190_pt1 | contig 11220 bp, 9 predicted proteins | sample UN2MG_FD_202237 | JGI IMG/M metagenome (GOLD analysis project Ga0307379, IMG submission 202237) | Soil microbial communities from Risofladan, Vaasa, Finland - UN-2 | ecosystem: Environmental > Terrestrial > Soil > Coastal area > Acid sulfate soil | place: Finland: Risofladan, Vaasa | collected... | reverse complement strand
TCTTGAGCGGTTTTTCATCGTTGATAATGCTTCTAATACTTATGATCTTTTTGTCTGCCTTGTCACGTGACAAGTCTCCACTTAAGCCAAGCGAGCTTAGCCACCAGATGGGATAAGTATCCCGGTCAATTACTCCCAAACTCATTTTCCCATCATCCATCCCGGCGGTGGAAAAATAGCAGGCTATCCCTTCTTCGGCCCATTGGGGTAATCTGAATTGTGAAACTTCATTATTCAACTGGTGCGTGGCTTCATGCACCATCCAATGATAGGGCCTGTTTTCACTGTCCGCGTCAATATATTGATGGCAACAGGGTTCACGGTAGAATGCTTCTGCCCACCCCGATAAGGGATTGGCTTGCTTGAATTCTTTTCGTGATGAATAAATCTTCAGCAGCAGTTTCTTATCAGCAGACCCGGCGTTAACATCCCAGAAGGCGGTATAGGCTTGAAAGAGTGTTTCAGCCCTGCTTAATGCTTCCTGAGTATCTTCAATAGAAACACTGCTCAATGCACTATAATGTTCTGATTCCAGCTTATGTGCAGGCGTCCAGTGTGTATACCAGAAGTACCCGCCAAACACAGCAGCCGCGAGCAGCAGGTCAATCAGCAATCGCTTTTTGTCACGACGATTCGCAGGGATCAATATATTAAGTAAACGTTTATTCAAACCGATTTCCATACTACTAAGTTTTACAAACTCACATTTCGTCAGTTCCCTAACGCACTGAATCAGGGGCCGAGATACGAGGTCCCTCTCTAATGATTTGTTAGCATTTTTCGTACTAACTTTTCTTACTCCCTCGCTTGGCCTGTTCTCCTTGTCTTCGACGACAAGGGTTTACTTAGTAAAAACCAGTAATAAAATGGTGTAGCCCTGCATTACCTGGATGGGATTCGATTTTCTCGATAATAGGTCGGGCACGCTCAGGATCGAGTTCAAATAATGATCGAGCTGCTTCCAGTGTGTATCCAACACGATCCTTCGGATTCGGCGGATCTTCGATCAAGGCGGTTATTGAAGTGAACGATTCCAGATCCTTCATTGCGGCTAAGGCACGCGCTGCCTGACCACGGACCTGTTTACTATTATGCTTGAGCAACGGGCGTACAAAGGATATCGCCTGTGGATCCCCCGCAGCCTTGAGAGGGCTAAGAATATAATAACAACTCGTTGGACCAGGATTTTGCAGCAAGTCACAGAGCAATGGCACTGCAGGTCTAAGTGCCTCGGGATAGCTGAGGCCTATGTCGTATAAGATCAGGACTGTTGTGTTAAGGTTATCCCCATGTTTGGCCCTCTTTATAACTTCGACGAGGGCAGGTAAAGCCTCGGGGCCAATCTCACGGATTTTCTTCCGTAGATTCACAGATCCTGTATACCCCTCGGGTGCCGTATGAGGCAGTAAATACGCCGCCATCTTATGGGCGCGTGCAACTGGATCTTCTGTCGCCGCAATGGCTTCCCATTGAATGCGTTGCTCAAGACCAATTTTGATCTCTTCCCACATCGCAATTCTTCCATTGGGGATACGTCCTCGAGAAATGCCAGGTTTGGAACGCGTGAGGCAGTAAGGACCTGGGTTCACGACCTGTGTATAGCCATAGCACGCTCCGTCGTCATACCAGAATAGGCCTTGGCTACCCTTGCCGATCATGTGGATGGGCTCGAGTGTTCCATCCTTAGCCTTAATGAGAAACAATACGAGTCGCTTAGTGTTGATCGGTGGAACGTCTTTACCCCTCACGAAGAACTCGTTGATGATCTTGCTGTGCTTGGGGATGGAAGGGATGTCGACTGTCTTGATCGTTTTAGTTGTTGGAACACACTCGTAGAAAACATGTTCAACGCGGAGCTTTCCATTACCGATATGTGTCCCAGTGAGAATCAGGTCAGCGGTGAAGCACATCTTCTGAACACTACTGCGAGGTAGTATCCCGCCCTGCATCAGGGCGGGGCAACACAGTAGGGATATCAGAATCATCGCTGCAACACGAATCGTTATTCGATCTGTCACAATTCGCAGCTTCATTGTTCCATCACTCCAAATGTAGGGTGGGCCTTGGCCCACCGGATTATGTTTTTCTTGCGATGAGCGGCTTGCCGAACCAGAGAATATACCCGCATTTTTTACACTGAAGCGTTTTTGCCGACTTATCAAAAAAATCCATACGCAATATCGTCATCTCTTTTGTATTTAATTGTGCTTTGCTCTTCTGAAATCTTGTCGTGCCGCATTGATGGCACGACACGAGTTTTCCGCCAGCCTCATATTCAAAGCCTCGGTCATTAATCAACGCTACAGCAAGTCTAATGAATCTTTTGTAAAAGACCATTCTAATTGAGATTTCCCATTTACACGCTTAAAAAACATAATTTCCCCGTACGATATCAATGAACTTACCAATATTACATTGAACAATCAAGAATTTTCGATTTCGGGGCATTTTTTTGAAAACATGTTTTTTATGCCTTTTCTTTCTTCCAATCCCTCACTCCCGGGCATAGCGGCTAAGCTCAGCAATGTCAGATATGTTCCGGCATCCTGGCGCCTGATGTCCGGAGCCATTGATCGAGTTTCTCTTTCATGGCACGTGCCTTTTGCGGCAACTGTTGAGACAAATCCTGATGTTCACCAATGTCTTTCGCCAGATTGTAGAGTTCCACCGATCCGTCATCATAGTATTCGATGAGTTTATAGTCTCCTTCCCGGATAGCCCCGCCGAGACGGTTGCCCCGGTGGAAGGCATAGTTGGGGTAGTGGAAATAGATGGCCTGTCGCTGGAGTGGGCCTTTCTGCCGGATCAACGGCACGATACTCTCGCCGTCCAGGGGCTTACCGGGCTCCGGTTTGAGTCCGGCGACATCGAGTATCGTGGGATAAAAGTCCGTACTGATCACAGCAGTTGTGCAAGTCGTGCCTGGTTTGACCCGGCCGGGCCAGCGCACAATCAGAGGCACACGGATGCCGCCCTCATAAAGATATCCCTTGCAGCCGCGAAGCGGATAAAGGTCGGTAACGCCCCCGAACGCCCCGTTGTCGGAGGTGAAGATGACCAGCGTCTCATCGGCCAGTTTCAATGCGTCTAATGACGCCAGCACTCGGCCGATTTGTGTGTCCATGGCTTCGATCATGGCGGCATAGCGATGGTCCTTGAGGCCGGTGCGTGTCTTATACTTGTCGATAAGGTCCTGAGGTGCCTGCATCGGCCAGTGTACTGTATAGTTCCATAATGCGATGAAAAAAGGCTGAGCCTGATGCTTATGCATAAAGTCAATTGCCTCATCAGCAAGACGCTCGGTCAGGTACTCTCCCTTCTTTCCGGCTTGGATCGTGGGATTTTTGTACGGCTCGAAGTAGCTGGGTGGTCCACCATAACAACAGCCGCCGACGTTTAGATCGAATCCCTGCCATTCGGGACGCCGTGTGGGCTCGGCAGTGCTCATTTCTTCTCGCTTGCCTGAAAGATGCCACTTGCCTATGAAGGCGTTGGCGTAGCCGGCCTCTTTGAGCCGTTCGGCAATCGTAACATAATCCAGTGACAGATGATCGACAGTCTCGGCCGAACGCAAGGTAGCGTTGTCCGGCTGAAATTGTTTCTGATCTGGCAGATGGTTGGTAATGGCCAGCCGGGCCGGTGACTGGCCGGTCATGATGGCGGCACGAGTGGGCGAGCAGACCGGCGCCGCGGCATAGGCATCCGTGAAGCGCATGCCCTGCGTAGCCAGGCGATCGATGTTCGGGGTCTCCAGGCGGTTATTGCCCTGGCAATGGAGGTCTGTCCAGCCCAGGTCGTCGATCATAATGAGCAGGACGTTGGGTGGGCGTTCGGACTTAGGTGTTATTGAAGATATCGAGGCCGGCCGACAGCCGGTAAGGGCGGTGGACGCTATGGCCCATCCTGCGGTTTTGAAAAAAACGCGTCGATTCATATCCGGTGTCTCCTGTACGGTTAGGCAAAATCTACAAAGGATTGTATCAATCCTGCGCGTGTTATCAACGTTTATTCAGAATGGCCGGGCTTTTTTCTTTTGCGCCGATTGTGTTTCGGATATACTTGCCGGCTGAGTGAAATACTGAATTTAACTTTTGAAACGATGGTTTCTCGACGTACATAGAACCAAATTGAAAGGAGAATCTCTGATGACGACTGAAAATCACGAAGAATACCCGGTTAGAAGGACATGCTGTCCGTGCGGCCATGACCATTCGACAAGCGGAATTACACGCCGGGGCTTTCTGCAGGGCGTGGGCGGAGCAGCGGCTATGGGAGTAGCCCTGACGGGACTGACCTGGTCGGACGTCTCGGCCGCCGAGCAGGAAGGTAATGGGCAGCTCAAACGACGCCCGCTTGTGGTTAAACCGATTCTTGTTTACAGCATCCCGACAAGGCGGCATCAAAGCAGTTGGCGCAGTTGGGGCGGTATCCAGACACAGCAGGATGCCGATCAGGAGTTGGCCCGCATCAGGCAAGAGCTTGGCGATATGGAGAACAAGGCGGACTTTCCAGTTCAATTTCTGCCGCCGACAGGTATCAGGGGCACCGGCGAATTGTCCGGAATAAGCGATCTGGCCAAGGCGGATGTGTATATTATCTACGCCGCAGGCGGCGGGATGGATACGTTTGCCAAGCTGGCTGAGAGTGGTAAAGACATCATCATTTTCTGCCGGCACAAATCGGGGCCGGTCTATCTGTGGTACGAAATCATCAGTCCGCGCTACCTCCGGCAGCATACCGATACGCTGGCGCTCAAGGGAATCGACGACAGTGACGTGGTCATCGACAGCCAGGACGAGATTCTATGGCGTTTGCGCGCCCTATGCGGCCTGCGCAACACAATGGGTACGCGGATCATAGCTATTGGAGGGCCGGACGCCTGGGCGCAGCCAAGAGGCGTCGTGCCCAAGCTGGTTAAGGACAAGTGGCGGTTTGATATGCAGACGATCTCGTACGACGAGGTTGGCAGGCTTGTTAAGGAAGCGCGGGCCGACAAGGCAGCCGTCGAGCGTGCCCGACAACACGCCGAGGCATATCTCAAAGCGCCCGGTAACACGCTGGAAACCAAGCGGGAGTTTGTCGACAACGCTTTCCTGCTGGAGCAGGTATTTCGCGGAATAATGAAGAAGGCCAACTGCCAGGCGATTACGATCAACGGCTGCATGGGGACAATCATGCCGATCGCCGAGACGTCGGCCTGCCTGACGCTGTGTTTATTAAACGACGCCGGATACATGGCCTTCTGCGAGTCGGACTTTGTGGTGATTCCATCCGGCGTGCTGCTGGCGAATATTGCCGGAAGGCCCGTTTTCCTGAACGATCCGACCTATCCGCACGACGGCGTTATTACGCTGGCCCACTGCACGGCGCCGCGAAAGATGAACGGAAAAGATCTCGATCCGGTACGAATCCTGACGCATTTCGAGTCCGATTACGGTGCCGCCCCCAAGGTCGAGATGCGCAAGGGCCAGATTGTCACCAATATCGTGCCCGATTTTAAGTCTGAGCGATGGGTGGGCCTGCTGGGCGAGATTACCGATGTTCCGTTCATGGACATCTGCCGTTCGCAGATCGATATCAGCTATAAATGTGACGACCTGACGCTGGCCGAGCGGATGCCCGGTTTCCACTGGATGACCGGCTACGGCGACTACATGAAGGAACTTGGTTACGCACTGAAAAAGGTCGGGATCAAGTGGGAGAATCTGACCGCTTAAGAAGAAGTGTAAGGTTTCTTTGATCTTGTTCGAATATGAGGTGAAGTGGCATGAGAGAGAATGGCTCGGTATTAAAGCGGTCTTTAATCTGCGGCGTGGTCCTTTCGTTTGTGTGCATTCAGTCTGCCCGGGCGATGAATCTGTACGTTTCCCCGGACGGCAGCAACAGTTGGTCTGGTAAACTTGCCCGGCCGAACGGCACACGGACAAACGGGCCGCTCGCGACGCTTGGCGGTGCGCGCGACCGCATACGACGGTTACGGTTGATCGCCAGGATCCCGGAACCGATTCATGTCATTATCGCTGATGGACGCTACACCCTCAACGAGCCGTTTGTTCTTGGGCCGGAAGATAGCGGCACCGGGCAGCTTCCTGTCAGTTACGAAGCCGCCGACGGCGCCAGGCCCGTCTTCACCGGCGGGCGGGCAATCACCGGTTTCAAACCCGGCGCCAACGGCGTCTGGCAAACGCAAATTCCCAACGTCGCCGACGGTAAATGGTATTTCGAGCAGTTGTTCGTCAACGGCCGGCGGGCAGTACGGGCGCGGACGCCGAATAAGTTCTATCATTACATGGGCAAAACCGTCGAAGTGCCCGTCGAAGGCGAGCGGGGAAAGTTCCGCCGGACTACGATTGTTCGCCGGGAAGACCTGGAACTGCTCGAAAACCTCAGCCCCGACGAAATTAAGGATGTCACGCTCGTCGCCTATCACAAGTGGTGCATCTCCCGCCGGTTCCTGACCGGGATCGACGCCGGAAGCAATGCGATAATCACAATCGGCGAAAAGCTCAAGACCTATTCAGGCTGGCCGGCGAATACGCGCTATCAATTCGAGAATCTCAGGACGGCTCTCGATACGCCGGGCGAATGGTTTCTTTCGCGTGACGGTACGCTGAGCTATATGCCGCTGACGGGTGAAAATCCCGCTACGGCAAAGGTTGTCGCGCCGCTTATTAAAAAGCTGGTAATCTTTCAGGGTGAGCCTGAGAACTCCAAATTCGTCGAGCATATCACGCTCAAAGGCCTTGCCTTCGAGCACAACCAGGAATTACTGCCCCGAACGGGTTACGCCCCGTATCAGGCGGCGTATGTCACCGAGGCGGCGGTTATGGCCGACGGCGCACGCAACATCGCCATTGCCGATTGCGAAGTGGGACACATCGCCACCTACGCGGTGTGGTTCAGGAAGGGCTGTAAAAATTGCCTGCTGACGCAAAGTTATCTGTCCGACCTCGGCGCAGGCGGCGTGCGAATCGGCGAGGGAAGCATACGCGCCGACGAGCCTTCACGCACGAGTCACATCACAGTCGATAACAACATCATCCGTTCGGGCGGGCGTATCTACACCTCTGCGGTCGGCGTATGGATCGGCCAGAGCGGCGACAACAACGTCACGCACAACGAAATCGCCGACCTTTTCTATACAGGCCTGTCGGTCGGCTGGCGATGGGGCTATTCCGACAGCCTGGCAAAGCGCAACATCATCCGCTTCAATAATGTGCATCATCTCGGCTGGGGCGTTCTTAGCGACATGGGTGGCATTTACACGCTTGGCCCGTCCGAAGGAACCGTCGTCAGCGACAACGTCTTTCACGATATTTATTCCTACGACTACGGCGGCTGGGGACTCTACACCGACGAGGGCAGCACCGGAATCGTAATGGAGAACAATCTCGTCTACAACACCAAAACCGGCGGCTTCCACCAGCATTACGGCAAGGAAAATATCGTACGCAACAACATCCTTGCTTTCAGCAAGCTGCACCAGATCCAGGCCACGCGCGTCGAGGAGCATTTGTCGTTTAACTTCGAGAACAATATCGTCTACTGGACCGAAGGGGCCCTGATGGCCGGGCGCTGGAAGGAAATCAAAATTGTAATGGACAGGAACTGCTACTGGAACGCCTCGGGCGCCGAGATAAAACCCGCCGGGCTGGCACTCCAACAGTGGCAACAACTGGGCCGTGATAAAAACTCGATTATCGCCGACCCGATGTTTGTCGACCCGGAAAGGCATGACTTTCGCATTAAGCCGAACTCGCCGGCGCTGGAAATCGGTTTCAAACCGTTCGATTATACCAAAGCGGGAGTTTACGGCGACCGCGGCTGGATAAGAAAGGCCGCCAGCGTGACATTCCCGGAGCTTCAAGTCGCACCCGATCCGCCGCCCGTTTCTATCAACGATAATTTCGAGGCGGTTCCCGCCGGACAGCAGCCCGGCAGCGCCCAGTGCAACGTCGAGAACAGGGGCGATGCCATCGTTGTCACCGACGAGACCGCCGCCGGCGGCAGGAAAAGCCTCAAGATTCTCGATGCGGCCGGCCTGCAGCAAACGTACAATCCGCACTACGTTTACTCGCCCAATTACAGCAGCGGCACGGCGCGCTGCACCTTCGATATCCGCATCGGCAAAGACGTGCGGATCAACCACGAATGGCGCGATTGGCGCACTTCACCCTACGGCGTCGGACCCAGCCTCTCGATTGACGGAACCCGGCTGAAAGTCGCCGGAAAGACTCTGCTGGAATTGCCCGTCGATAAATGGGTGCACTTCGAAATTACCGCCGCCCTGGGCGATGGAAACGGGAACAACTGGGACATGGCCGTGACAATTCCGGACAGCCCGGCCAGAGAATTCAAGGCGCTAAAAGCCGGAAACGCTAAATTCAACAGGCTCACATGGCTCGGCTTCTCCAGCAACGCCACAAAAAAAACGGTCTTCTACCTCGACAACCTCAAACTCACAAACAAAGTATAGCTTTTTGCGAGGTGTAATCGTGTGCAAGAAGGATTTCACGCTCATCGAGTTGCTGGTAGTTATTGCGTTTATTGCCCTGCTGATGGGATTACATACTCCAAAGTGTCGTTTTAGCAAGCAGGGCTAAAAAGCCTATTGTAAAAAGAATACAAAGCAATATGATCCATGTATCGTCCGAATTGTGCTCTACTTGCTTATACTGTTGTTGTCTCTCATATTCTGCCGGATTGTAGCGATATTGCCAATATGAAGCACTGGCATCCACGTTGTCTATAGCTTGTCTTTCCTGCTTTGACATGATTAGACCCTCCCAGCATAAAGTATAAACCAGAAATCATACAATGCAAATGGGGCTAAATGTCAAGGTCATAGGCCGGCAAGAAGTTTGAAAGGCGCCTGCTTGCCGACTATGTAATTACTACAAAAGGACTTACGCAAAAAAGCCTTTGCGAGATAACCTGCAAGAGGCTTGGATGCAAAGCTCATATATTTTTTATATTTATTTGGTCCGCTAATTCAAGAACACCTTTAATTCCTCTTATGAGAGGGAGAAATAGGTAAGGTGTCCCCCGATTTGACCTCATAAGTCTCACATCATTAGGTGTTTGATGGATTGTAACTATCGGCAGAGCACGCCGGAACTCACTTTGTCGTCATTTTGCATTTTCCGGCACATTTTTTCTTGGAAATGTGACTTCTCCAGTATATATTGTCTGTAGCGGTCGTACCCTGACGTTTGGAACCAAAAGCGAAAGCTCTCGCGCGTGCTCGGAAGTTTGCGAGACGCCGACAGGGACGGAGTCTAAATCCGCTGCGCGGGGCCGCATTGGAACCCCTTTGAAGTGGTCAGTTGTCAATGGCCAATTTCAAGAATATCTTATCCGGTGTTATCAGTAAAAGCATATAATAACTTGTTAGAGAGGAAGTATAAATGGATATCCACTGGTTATTTCTTGTTTTGCTCGCCATTCTCATCATTTACCGTGATAATCATTTAGATCGATCCAAAAGAATAGGGACTAGAGCTTTCTTTCAGATGATAGAAGCGTTGAATATTACCACTCTTATCATTGAGGATAGAGGTTTATTCTGCAATAGAGTTTCATTTCTTCATGAGGGATGGAAGTTTAGCGCGTTAATATCAAAAAGAACTGAGTTGCCAATTAAATGTGATGTTATTGGCTGATTCATAGGGTAACTCTAACCAGTCGCTGCTTGGGACGACCCTGTCGGGCCGCCCCAGAGCTCAGCGTTCTGTGTTACAAGGATTGAATACAATGAAGCTATATAAGTTTTGCGATGTCATTGCTAAGTTTTGCGACGTCATTGTGCGAACGATTGGATTAGTAATGCTTCTGTTGGCTTTTTTTATGGTCTCTTGGGCCATCCTTAAACTAATTCAAGGAGGATCATGGAGTACTATTAAGAGATTATTGCTCTGTAGTATCCCCGCACTGCTAGCAGGCCTGTGGTTGATCAGTGACGCCGATTCACTGATTATGTTTCCTTTTTCAAAAAAATACCGAGATAAGGAATAGAAACATAGAACATGGGGCTGCATTTGACGCCTCTACGCGTCGCCAATGAGCCCCTGCGTTAGCGGCCAACAGTCGAGAGGAGTTCAAGAATGACTAGAACCAGAATGAACACTGAAGTCATCTTACGTGTTGCCCTTTTGGTGGTAATCACACATCTTATAGTTCTGCTTGGGTGCTCAAAGAAGAAGGATGAATCTCACGCAAAGTCCAACTCCTATTCAAAACTGGACTCTCAAGCATCAGTAGAAAGTGCAACTCAGTCTGATGTTGAAGGTCTTGCAGCCAAAGGCATGCTTGAATCGCGGGCCGCGGACTTCAAAAAGAAAACCATGCGAGTCCGAGTTCAAAACAATGAAGGCACGCCCATTAAGGGCGCAAATATCCACCGTTCCGTTTGGGCCAAGGTCCGTTTCGATGCCAATGCCGATTACATTACAAATGACAATGGAGAAGCCAACATGGAGCTACCAGAGTCGATGGATATTCTGCGTCTCTGGGCGACCAAGAGTGGCTATGTTCCACTTTTTGTCAACTTCGATTCCCGAGAGATGAACGGGGTTGCCTTTCCAAATGAATTCACCTTCACAATAGACAAGGGCACGACCATCGGCGGATTTGTAGTGGATGATTCGGGCGCACCCATTGTGAAAGCTAGAGTAGAAGTGTCCATTGACTCTCGCGAATCTGATGGCCGCGGGGAAGTGGTCGTCAGCAGATGGTTGGCAGAAGGAAAGGATGGCTGTATGACCGACAAGCGAGGTTATTGGTCATTGAGCAATGTTCCTCCAGGTAACAATCACAAAATAGGTCTTCGGCTGACCCACCCAGGGTATGTTGATGATCTGGACTGGCGAGGATTTAACGACACGTCCCATTTCACCATCGAGCAACTTCGGAATCGGGTCGCGAGAGTTGTGATGGAGAGGAACTGAAAGGGGTCAGGCTTTGCAAGGCCTAAGGGGGTCAGGGTTTAATTCGTGCAATCACTACTTGACTCGGCCCAAAGGGGACCTTGAAAAGAATAAGTGGTCAAGTATTCATTATTCTGATTTCCTTTACCTGTCTGCAAAAATCGTGTATTTCAATTTATTATTATGCCTCGCAGCTTGCGCATAGAATGTCCTGGTACTCTGGCCCGAAAAGGCGAAGACTCTGAATTTTTGTTGTCAATGGCCAATTTCAAGAATATCTTATTCGGTGTTCTCA